>Ga0315284_10005792_pt1 | contig 17575 bp, 13 predicted proteins | sample YL17G09_16_MG_FD_203696 | JGI IMG/M metagenome (GOLD analysis project Ga0315284, IMG submission 203696) | Sediment microbial communities from Yellowstone Lake, YNP, Wyoming, USA - YL17G09_16 | ecosystem: Environmental > Aquatic > Freshwater > Lake > Sediment | place: USA: Wyoming | collected...
ACGTCTCGCGCCTGCCCTTTGATGCTTCCCGTGCCGGATGCGAGGTCGTGACGGGGGACCTGCGCGACCCCGCCGCCCTGCGCAGCGCCGTGCGAGGGGTGGAGGCCGTCATTCACACCGCGGCGCTCGTCAAGACCTGGATGCGTGACGCGCGAGATTTCTGGAGAGTCAATGTAGAGGGACTGCAGAACCTTCTGCAAACGGCTTCCAAATCGGGAGTCAAGCGCATCATCTATACGTCCTCCTTTATCGCACTCGGGCCCTCGTCTGACGTGAATGCGGGCGAGGAGCTCCACCATCGCGGCCCGTATTCCAACGAATACGAAGAGACCAAGGCGCAGGCGCGGGATTGGCTTCGCGCCCTGAGCGGAAAGTTTCCTGTCGTCACCCTGCTCCCAGGGGTGATCTACGGACCCGGGCCGAAGACCGAGGGTAACCTGGTTGGCGCTATGATCGACCAGTATCGAGCCGGGAAATTTCCTGGCCTGCTCGGCTCGGGCGAACAGCGCTGGGGTTTCGCGTTCAACGCCGATGTGGTCGCTGCTCACCTGGCAGCACTCGAGAGAGGAAAGTCGGGAGAAGATTATTTGCTGGGCGGGGACAATCGGTCTCTGAATGATTTCTTCCGCCTGCTGGAGAATATCTCCGGCGTCCGTCACCCGGTCAGGCACTTGCCGTTCGTTGCCGGCAAGATGGTGGGGGCCGTGGAGGTGGCACGTGCCCGGCTCTTCGGCCATCAGCCCCAGCTTACGCCGGGCGTGGTCGAGGTCTTCAAGCACGATTGGGTTTACTCAAGCGCCAAAGCCGCGCGGGAGCTCGGCTATCAAGTGACACGGCTCGAAGAGGGATTGAGAAAAACTCTAGAAGAATCGGGCCATTGAATCATCGGGCCATCGTACCATTTGAAAATCGTGGGGCCTCGGGCCGGTCCATGAACCGATGGCTCGATGACCCGATGGTTCGATAAATCAAGGGAAACGTGACAGAGGTCCCAGCCGCGATAACCGCCCCTCGACACTCGCCTTTTTCAACGCGAAAAATCGTCCACATGTCGATGCTCCTCTTTGCATTTCTGCTGCCCATCCTCACCTGGGTCCAAGCGGCAGGGTGCGCGCTGCTCGCCCTTCTGTTCAACGTCGTTATCCTGCCGCGACTCGAGGTTGATTTAGGGAAGCGGCCGAGTGCCGCAGCCGGCTATGGCGATCGCGCTGCCGCCCTAAAGGGCGGCGCACCATTCGCAGCGCCAGACGTCTGGACCGGAATCGTCCTTTATCCCATTTCAGTGCTGCTGCTCATCCTTCTCTATCGTCACCACCTCCACATCGCGGCAGCAGCGTGGGCCATCATGGCGCTGGGTGATGGCATGGCGAGCGTTGCCGGCGAGGCCCTCCGCGGGCCGCCGCTCCCCTGGAATCCCGAAAAGCGATGGTCCGGCTTCTGGGGCTTTGTCGTGGCCGGAACCCTCGGAGCCTACGCGCTCACTCGCTGGGTGGCGCCCTCGTTGCCCGCGGACAAGGTATTGGTCGTTTCCGCCGTCGCGGCCGCAGTAGGCGCCATGGTGGAGAGCCTTCCAATCCGCTTGGACGACAACGTTTCTGTGCCGCTGGTTTCGGGCGCGTTCCTCTTCTGCGCCTACTTAATGGAGCGGACGGCGCTCGACAGCAATCTGCCTTACCTGGGCCGACGTGTTCTTCTCGCGGTGGCGGTCAACGCGGTCTTCGCTCTGCTCGCCCTGGCCTTGAAAATGATCAACCGCTCGGGCGCTGGCGCGGGATTCCTGCTCGGCGTGGCCGTGTATTTGGGCTACGGGTACAAGAGTTTTCTTATCCTGTTGAGCTTTTTCCTGCTCGGTTCCGTTGCCACGCGTCTGGGATACGCCACCAAGGCCGCGCGCGGTGTAGCGGAGCGGCGGCGCGGCGCGCGCAGTTGGCGGGAAGCATCGGCCAATAGCCTGGCCGGGGCCTTCTTCGCCATCCTTGTGATCACCACGCACCACGAAGCCGCATTCCTGGTGGCGATGGTGGCGGCGTTCGCAGAGGCAGCGGGCGACACGGTCTCGAGCGAAATCGGCCAGTGGCTTTCCCAGCGTGCTTACCTCATCACCACCTTCAAGCCCGTTCCGGCAGGAGAGGACGGAGGAATCTCATTGGGTGGGACGGTCGCGGGTTTTGCGGCCTCGGCGCTGGTAGCTGGTCTCGGGTTTGCGCTCGGACTCAGTGGCATAGGTGGCGCGGCGATCGCGCTGACAGCAGCGATCTGCGGGAACTTGTTAGACAGCGTGCTCGGCGCAACCCTCGAACGCCGCGGCTTGGTCACCAACGGCATTGTCAACTTCGCAGGGACGAGCATTGCAGGCGGTCTCGCGCTGGCCTTGATGCTGTAACTTCCGCCTTTCCTCTCTGCACCACGCTCCGCAGGCGCCGTGGAGTGCGGGAGCTTGCTCCCGCTTTGCTTTTCGGGAGCTCTGCTCCTGTGCCCTTGGCGAAGTAAGGTTCCGCCCGAGGAAGGCGGTGGCAGAGCCACCGCACTCCGGAGCGGGGCACGCCAAGGCGCATCCCAACCGGAATGCTTTTTTCCGGCGCCCGGCTGCGCTAGAATTCATACCCTAGACGATCAACTGGGGTGTGGGCAGGAATTCACAGAGCCGAGAACACAAAGGACCGGGAGAAACAGCTTGCTTGCCTTTGAAGAGAAGTTGACCCAGATCGGTCAATGGCCGCTGCGGGCGGCGGGCGTCGAGACTTTGCAGGTCAACGTCGGCAAGCTCTGCAATCAGACCTGTCGGCATTGCCACGTGGACGCCGGCCCCACGCGCACCGAGATCATGACGCGCGAGACCGCCGAGTTCGTGGTGAACGTTATCGAGCGCTACAACATTCCGAACTTAGACATCACCGGCGGCGCGCCCGAACTCAACCCGAACTTCGATTACCTGGTCATGGAAGCACGCGCCCTGGGCCGTCGCGTCATCGATCGCTGCAACCTCACCGTATTCTTTGTGGAAGGCAAGCAATACCTGCCGGAGTTCCTTCGAGACCATCAGGTTGAGATTACCGCCTCGCTTCCCTGCTACCTGGAAAAGAATGTGGAGGCTCAGCGGGGCAAGGGCGTCTTCTCCAAGAGCACTGATGCACTGCGCTGGCTGAACCGGCTTGGGTACGGCCACGCCGGGACGGGACTGGTCCTCAACCTGGTTTACAACCCCATTGGTCCTTCACTCCCACCTCCCCAGCAGCCTCTCGAAGACGACTACCGCCGGCATCTCGGCGAAGAGTACGGGGTGATTTTCAACCACCTCTACACGCTGACGAACATGCCCATCAGCCGCTTCTTGCTCGACTTGACGCGGCAAGGGGCGCAGGAGCGCTACCTGGACCTGCTGGTGGAGAAATTCAACCCGGCCACGGTGGAAGGCTTGATGTGCCGCAGCCTGGTAAGCGTGGGCTGGGACGGCACACTCTACGATTGCGACTTCAATCAAATGCTGGAAATGCCGGTCAACCACGGTCTCCCCAATCACCTGCGCGATTTTGACACGTTCCTCCTGGCACGCAGAGAGATTCGCACCGGCGCGCATTGCTTTGGTTGTACGGCAGGAACCGGGTCAAGCTGCATGGGGGCGCTGGCTGACGCCGCACGTGCGCCACTCCAGGCTACGCAAACCCTGTAGGCTGGAGGCCGATCCGCACGAAACTTCCGTGCCACCCGGGAGTTCCCAGCGCCTCCCGACCGGGTACAATCTGGCGCTCCGACATCTTTCCCACCGCGCGGAGAATCCCGTTTACAAGCCTCGCAGGCGACGGCTAGAATACCTGCTCTGAGGCTCCATCTCTCGCAGAGCTCTGAGTAGTTCAGCCCATGTCTGAAATCCTCGCCATCTATCCCGGGTCTTTCGATCCGACCACCAACGGTCATTTGGATTTGATCGAGCGCGGGAGCCGGCTTTTCGACCATCTCGTCGTTGCGGTGTTGACGAACCTGGAAAAGGAGCCTCTCTTTACGCTTGAGGAGCGCGTCGCGATGCTGCGCGAGGTGACGGCCGGAATGGCCAATGTCTCGGTGGATACGTTCAGCGGATTGCTGGTGGATTACGCCATGCGAAAGAAGGCCCGTGCGCTCCTGCGCGGGATCCGGGCATTCTCCGATTATGAATACGAACTCCAGATGGCCTTGATGAATCGTCAGCTCCAGCCGCACCTCGAAACGGTTTTTCTGACGCCCGCTGAGGCGTACAGCTACATCAGTTCGCGTCTGGTTAAAGAGATCTTCCGGCACGGAGGGTCGGTGAAAGGTCTGGTTCCTCCCGTGGTTGAAGAAAAGCTCCGACAGAAAGTGTTTCCAAAATAACTCGCGAGGTCAAATCATATGCAATTCTCAGAACGCATTGGACGAATCTCGGTCTCGTCCACCATGGCGGTCATGGCCAAGGCGGACAAGATGAAAGCCAGCGGATTGAAAGTCGTCGACTTCGGCGCGGGTGAGCCTGACTTTCCCACTCCGGACAACATCAAGAAAGCGGCCGTCGAGGCCCTCGATAAGAACTTCACCAAGTACACGCCCACGGGCGGGATTCGTGATTTGAAGCAAGCTATCGTGGAGCGCCACGCCCAGGATTTCGGATCCAACTACACGGCGGAAGAATCCCTGGTCACGGTGGGCGGCAAGCAGGCAATTTTCGAGGCCATCCTGGCAACCGTCAACCACGGCGACGAGGTCATCCTCCCCGTCCCCTTCTGGGTCTCGTTCATGGACATCGTCAACTACGCCGGCGGCAAGGTGGTGCTGCTCGAGACTGGGGAGAGCGAGAACTTCGCCGTCCACGCCGAGGCCGTGGAGAAGTTGGTCACGCCCAAGACCCGGATGATCGTGATCAACTCGCCCAACAACCCCTGCGGCGCAGTTATCCCGCCGGAAGAATTGGAAAAGCTCCTGGCGCTGGCCGTGAAGCATCAGGTCATATTGATGTCCGACGAGTGCTATTGCCATTTCCTCTATGATGGACGCAAACCGTATTCGCTCGGAAGCACCAGGGACCGGGAAAACCTGCTCATCGTGGGCTCGCTTTCGAAAACCTATGCCATGACCGGATGGCGCGTGGGCTACGCGCTGGGCTCGCCGAAGCTCCTGGGGAACATGCTGAAGCTGCAGAGCCACTCGACGTCGAATCCCAATTCGATTGCCCAGAAAGCGGGTGTTGAGGCTCTGCGCGGGCCGCAGGAATCCGTAAAAACCATGCTGGCGGAATATGCGCAGCGCCGCGATTTGATCGTCTCGGGCCTGTGCAGAATTCCCGGCATCTGCTGCAACTTGCCCGAGGGCGCCTTCTACGCGTATCCCAACGTCGGGGCTTACCTGAAGAAGAACGGCGTGGCGGATGCGACGGCGCTGGCGGAAAAGCTTCTCGACGAAGCACACCTAGCGCTGGTGCCCGGGCCTGCCTTCGGAACCGAAGCGCACGTGCGTATCTCCTACGCCACGTCGCGCGAGCAGATCGAGGAGGGCCTGCGGCGGCTGAAGGATTTCTTCGCCAAGCTGTAAACGCTCTATGCCGAGACTGGACAGCCCGCTGCAGCTTTCCCCTGTGTTCAAGCCAAAAATCTGGGGGCGCGAGGACTTGGGTCCGTTGTTCTCGCGCCCCCGGAATCCCGCCGTCCAGGGCGGGTCCGGCGCCGGCCACGCCAAAATCCCAAACACGAAAAATGATTTGATCGGAGAAGTGTGGATCACCGACGATGCTTCGCGCTTCCTTAACCCACCCCTGGCCGGGCTGACCCTCGGCGAGGTGTCCGAGAAGTACGGACCTGAACTAAACGGGAAGGAATGGAATGAACGCCAATTCCCCATTCTTGCAAAGTACATCTACACCAACGACTGGCTTTCGGTTCAGGTTCATCCCGACGATGCTGAGGCGCGCCAGTACGATCCGGGCAACCGAGGCAAATGCGAAGTGTGGTATATCGTGCAATCGGATCGCAAGGCGGAAATCCTGCTTGGGTTGAAAGCCGGGGTCACCAAGGAGAGACTGCGGGCGGCGTTCGAAAAATCCGCCTCGCGAGGACTTTTGAGCCGGTTTCATCTCCAGGCGGGCGAAGCAGTATTTGTGCCGCCCGGGACCGTCCACGCTCTCGGGCCGGGACTGGTGCTTTTTGAAGTCGAGGAAAACTCCGACCTTACTTATCGCCTGGACGATTTCGGCCGCGTCGGGTTGGACGGCAAGCCGCGACCGCTTCATCTGGACAAAGGGCTGGCGGTGACGCGAGTTGATCTGCCGCCACTTCGCGATTTACCGCGCGTCGAACTGCGCGAACCCTACGGCTCAAGGCGATTCGTGCTCGCCTGCCGGCACTTCGCGATGGAGGAACTAATCCTGCGGAGGCAGGGCCGGTTCGATGGGGTGAGAGACCGCGTCGAGGTGCTTTCCCTGCTCGAGGGAGAAGGGCGAGTGGAGACGTCGGACGGGTGGCTGGGGTATCGAGCAGGCGACACCTGGCTCATTCCTCCCGCCACGGGGGAATATCGGCTGGTGCCGAAGGAGAAGACTCGCCTGTTGAAGTTCTATATCCCTGACCTCGAAAGGGATTTCCGGCGGCCCCTCATGAAGCGCGGCGTGCGCGGCGCCAAAATCAATCGGATCGTTTTCGACTGAAAACCAATGCCCGGAAATTCCGACTTTGAACACGCCTACGTTGTCATCCTGGCCGGTGGCAGCGGAACGCGCTTCTGGCCGCTCAGCCGCCGCAAGCGCCCCAAGCAGTTGTTGAACCTTCTGGGGCCGCGCACGCTGCTCGAAGAAACCGTGGAACGAATTCGGAGCGTCATTCCTCCCGAGCGCATTTACGTTTTCACCAATGAACTCCTGCGCGACGAGGTCGCGCGATGCCTGCCGGCCATTCCGAGAGACCAGATCGTGGCGGAACCCGCGGCGCGCAACACGGCGCCGACGATCGGTCTGGCCGCCCACGAAATCCTGCGGCGCAACCCCGCGGCGCTCATGGTGGTGTTGCCTTCCGACCACGTCATCGCGCGGCCCGCAGCGTTCCGACGCACCCTGCGCGCTGCCTGCCGATGGGCTTCAACCGAGGGGCGCTCCGTCATCCTAGGGCTGAAACCCACGCGTCCTGATACCGGTTACGGCTACGTCCGCAAGGGGGCGCGCGTGGGACGCGTGGCCGGGCAGGAGATCTCGAGGGTCGAACGGTTCACTGAGAAGCCTCCACTGAAGACGGCCCGCCGTTACCTGGCCTCGGGCCGCTATCTCTGGAATGGCGGAATGTTCATCTGGCGTGCGTCCACGCTTCTCGCGAATCTGGAGCGCGCGCGGCCCGAGATGGCCCGCGGTCTCGCCCGGATTGCCAGGTCCGGCGGAGTCCGCGCGACTGCGACCCTGCGACGAATCTTCCCGCGCCTCGAGAAGATCTCCATCGACTATGCGCTGATGGAAAAAACCTCCGACCTCTACGTGGTCGCCGCCGATATCGGCTGGAGCGACGTGGGGAGCTGGACTGTCGTGTACGAATTGCTTCGCAAGGATTCCGAGGCGAACGTCCGGCCACGCGAAAGCTTCTCTCTCGATTCGCGCGGTAATATGATTGTGTCGGCCAAGAAATTCGTCGTGACGGTGGGCGTGAATGGCCTGGTCATCGTCGAAACGGACGACGCGCTGCTGGTGGCCGCGCGCGACCGCTCGCAGGACGTCGGCAAGGCGGTTCAGGAGCTGGAACGGCGCGGGCGGCAAGAACTTCTCTGACTGAAAAGTGCGGTTTGCGTGGCCCTGATCCGACAGGCCCGGAGGATAAACAAAGTTTGCGATCTCCAGCATTGGATCCCATCAAATTTGGAACGGATGGCTGGCGAGGCGTCATCGGCGACGACTTCAGCTTCGCGAACGTGCGGCGCGTTGCGGCGGCCATCGCTGAGTACGTCCGGAAAGAGAGTGCGCCGGCGGATGGGCTCGTTGTCGGCTACGACACGCGATTCCTTTCCGAAGAATGCGCGCAGGTCGCGGCCGAGCAGGTCGCCGCGGCAGGCATCCCGGTTTTTCTTGCGGAGAGGGCCACGCCCACGCCCGCGATCAGCCATGCGGTGGTCGAGCGCCGGACTTGCGGGGCCATCATCATTACCGCCAGCCATAACCCGTACCGCTGGAATGGAGTCAAATTCAAAGCGCCCTATGGTGGTTCGGCTTCGCCGGCCATCATGCGCCGGCTCGAAGCTCATCTTCGAGCCGTGGACCGGCGAGGACCCCGCGCGCGCCGGGCCAAAGACGCGCCGATCGAGAAGGTGGACCTGGTCAGTTCTTATTTGCAGAAGTTGAAGAGCCTGGTCCATCTCGACCGCATCCGCGATTCCGGCCGGCGGTTTGTGATCGATCCGATGTTCGGCGCCGGTCGCGGATGCCTGGTCCGGCTTCTCAGCGAGGCGGGGATTCCCTGCCGCGAGATTCACTCCGAGCACAATCCGCTTTTTCCCGGCCTGAACCCTGAGCCCATCGAGCCGCACGTTTCAGAGCTGCGCCGCGCGGTCTTTGAATCCGGCTACGATGCCGGTTTCGCCACCGACGGCGACGCGGACCGCCTGGGCGCCATCGACCGCGACGGAAGCCTGGTCGATTCCCACAAGATTTTCTCCATCCTTCTCAAACACCTGGCAGAAGACCTGGGCATGCGCGGCGAAGTTGTGAAGACGTTCTCCACGACTCAGATGATCGACAAGCTGGCTCGCAAGCTCGACTTGCCTCTTCACATCACGCCCATCGGCTTCAAATACATTTGCGAACTCATGCTCACGCGGAACGTCCTCATCGGCGGCGAAGAGAGCGGCGGCATCGGCATCAAGGGCCACCTGCCGGAGCGCGACGGTATTCTGAATTCCCTGCTTCTGGCTGAGGTGATGGCGGACAGAGGCCGCACGCTGGGAGAATTGATCAAGGAACTCAACGAAGAGTTCGGCCCGCACGAATACGGTCGCGTCGATTTGGAAATCGAGCGGCAGATTGCGAATCACGTCGTCCGCCGAGTGGCAGAGGGAAAGGTCAAGAGCGTCGCGGGTTTAAAGGTCACTTCGACCGACGATATGGACGGTGCGAAGATGCGGTTCGGAGATGCCGCGTGGCTGCTGGTGCGCGCCTCCGGGACGGAGAACATTCTTCGCCTCTACGCCGAAGCGCCCTCACGCGAACAGGTGAAGGAGTTGCTCGACGACATGGCCACCCTCGCGCGGAAGCAGGCGTAACCCTTCTGCCGCGGCGTCAGATGACGGGCAAGAGAGGACCCTTTGGGTTAGGCCCGCCGATCGCCCGGCGCGTTTGAAATGAATGGAAGACTCAGCCCGCGTCAAAACCTATCACCGAACGCGCCGGGGCCTCAGCGTCTCGGCCTTTTTGGTTGACCTGGCCGTAGTGGCCATCCTGCTTCTCACCGGGTGGAGCATCGCCCTTCGTGTCGTGGCAGAGGGCTGGAGTCAACAGCCCTTCGTCGCGCTGCTTTTCTACCTCGGCCTGTTCGGGATCATTACCAAGACGGTTGGCCTGCCGCTTGACTTCCTCAGCGGCTACTGGCTCGAGCACCGGTACGGCCTCTCGAACCTGACACTGAGCGGGTGGATCAGGGATCAGCTCAAAGGTCTCGTGGTAGGAGGGGCGCTGGCAGCATTGGGGTTGGAATGTGTTTACGCGATCATGCGTCGCTGGCCGCAACACTGGTGGCTGATCTCCGGAACAGTTTTCGTCGGCTTCTTCGTTGTCCTGGCGAACCTGGCGCCGGTTCTCATCTTTCCCATCTTTTTCAAATTCAAACCGCTGGAAAACCCCTCACTCACGACGAGGCTGCTCGCACTATCGCGGCAGGCCGGGACACGTGTAAAAGGAGTCTTCGAATGGAAGCTGAGCGAGAAGAGCAAGAAAGCCAACGCTGCACTGGTCGGCCTGGGGAATACGCGGCGGATCATCCTCGCGGACACGTTGCTTGAAAAATTCAGCGACGATGAAGTGGAAGCGGTGCTGGCCCACGAACTGGGCCATCACGTGCATCGGCACATCCTTCAAAGTCTGGCCGTGCAGGTCGCCGCGACCTTTCTCGGCTTCTATCTCGTCCACGTCGTTCTGCAGCGCTTTAGCGGCTATTTCGGTTTCTCGCATTTGGCGGACTTCGCCAACTTGCCGCTGCTCGCTCTGGTCGGCACAGCGCTCTCACTGATCCTTCTTCCCGCCGTCAACGCCCACTCTCGCGCCATGGAGCGCCAGGCGGACGCTTACGCGCTCCGCGCTATTCCCAGTAAGCTCGCGTTTGTTTCCAGCTTGCGGAAGCTGGCCGAGCTGAATCTGTCCGAGCAACATCCACCCACCTGGATCGAGTTCATCTTCCACAGCCATCCCTCGATCAAAAAACGCATCGCCTTCGCGGAACAGGTTCAAGGCAGAAGTTGAATTCGCTCTGCTAGGGCGCGGGATCGGGCACAGGCAGCGTTTTGCGAATGCCGTCCAGGACTCCGTTGACGAAATCCACAGAGTCCCGGCCAGAAAATCGGCGCGCAATTTCCAGCGCTTCATTAATGATGACCGCGGGCGGTGTTTCCTGGTGGTGAAGCAGTTCGTAGAGGGCGACGCGGAGAAGATTGCGGTCAACCGCGGCCATGCGTTCCAGGCGCCAGTGCTCGGCCTGCTCGCTCACGCGACGGTCCAGGGCTTCCACCTCCGCAACCGTGCCTTCGAAGAGGGTGCGCGCGAAGCTCTCCACCTCGGGATCGGTGGTTTGCGTGTGCAGAAACGTGGAGATGACGTGCTCCGGCGAGTGCCCTCCCATTTCCCATTGGAAGAGCATCTGCAAGGCGAGTTCGCGGGCTTTGCGCCGTGAAGCCATTAAAAGAAGTGGTGAGTGTCAAGTGACGAGTGGTGAGAAAGAACCGCACGATTCAACGCACGCTTGTTACTCTTCACGTGTCACTTTTCATCCGTTACTTTCCTGTGAATTGTGGCGGGCGCTTCTCCAGAAACGCACGCGTGCCTTCCTTCATATCCGCCGTCGTGCAGCACAGGCCGAAGAGTGTCGCTTCCAGCAACTGGCCCTGTTGCTGAGTCATCTCCAGGCCGTGGTTGACGGCTTCAAGAGCGAACTTGATGGCGAGCGGCGCGTTGGCCATGATTTTTCTCGCCAGGGCGTCCACGCTGGCCATCAGTTCCGCCGCAGGGACGACCTGGTTCACCAGTCCGATGCGGTAGGCTTCCTGCGCGGTCACCGCCTCGCCACTCAATATCAGTCCCAGCGCCCGACCCTTCCCCACCAGCCGCGCCAGGCGCTGCGTTCCCGCGTAGCCCGGGATGATTCCCAGCTTGACTTCGGGTTGGCCGAAGCGCGCATTCTCAGCAGCGATGCGCAGCGTGCAGGCCATGGCCAGTTCGCAACCTCCGCCCAGCGCGTAGCCATTCACAGCCGCGATGACCGGTTTGCCCAGGTCTTCGATGCGGTCGAGAATCTCCTGCCCGCGCTCCGCCATTGCTTTGCCTTCCAGGGGTGTTTGCGCGGCCAGCTCGCCGATATCGGTCCCGGCCACGAAAGCCTTCTCCCCCGCCCCGGTCAGGATCGCGGCCCTCACCTCGTCGTCTTTCTTGATGGCACAAAAGCAGTCGTCCAGGTCATCCATCACCTTGCGGTTGAGCGCATTCAACTTGTCGGGCCGGTTGACGGTCACATAGCCAATGCCATTGCGCTTTTCGTAGAGCAGGGTTTCATAGGCCATAAGAGGCGCTCCCGGATTCGGATTTGCGAGGGGCTTGGAGTGAGCCGGCGACGGCGAACTGGCCAGTGATCTCTCCGCCTCGGGCAGCGGAAATTGCGCGGTCATCCTCGCCACTCGAGGAGCTTGTTCACCTTTGGGTTCTTGGGATCGGAGTAGTCGTAAAAACCTTTCCCGGATTTTCGCCCATACATTCCCGCCAGAACCATCCGCTTCAGGAGAGGCGGAGGCGCGAACCGTTTCTCGCGGTATTCGTCGAACAGGATTTCTGCGATCGAGTAGGTCGTTTCGATCCCGACAAAGTCCATGAGGGTGAAAGGGCCCATCGGGTGGTTGCAGCCGAGCTTCATTCCCTGGTCAATGTCCTCGATCGTTCCGAAGCCTTCCTCGAAGGCACGGATTGCATCGAGCAGATACGGCACGAGCAGACGATTGACAATGAACCCCGCCCGGTCGGTCGTCAGGATCGCCGTTTTCCCCAGCCGCCGCGCAAAGTCGAGACCCAATTGCACGGCCTCCGGTTCTGTGACCACCGTCTTCACCACTTCCACGAGCTTCATCAGGGGAACTGGGTTGAAAAAGTGCAGGCCCAGGAAACGCGGGGCGCGCCGCGTGGCGGTCATCAGCTCCGTGATGGAAAGCGATGACGTATTGCTGGCCAGAAGAGCCTCCGCCTTCACGATGCGGTCGAGTTCCGCGAAAAGTTCACGCTTGAGCTCAAAATTCTCAACTACGGCTTCAATTACTAAGTCACGGTCAGCAAGGTCCTGGAGCTTCAAGGTCGGCCTCAAGCGCGCGACCACCTGCGCTTTCTGTTCGGCCGAAAGCTCGCCTTTCTCCACAAACTTGGCGAGCGAGCGGTCAATCGAGGCCCGGCCCTTGTCCAGCAATTCCTGCGAGATTTCCAGGACCACTGTGTCGTAGCCGGCCATGGCGGCAACCTGCGCAATTCCTGAACCCATCAGACCGCAGCCCACTACGCCGATCTTGCGAATCTCCATTGATCAACTCCCATGAGTGCTGCTGAGGATTAGAGTGCTCAGAGGAAGAAACATACCGATCGGTGCGGAGGGCGCTTCTCGGCTAGGCGTAGCTGACCGCGAGTTCCCAGCCGATCCATTGTAGACGGCACCCGATGGTTGAAGGGCCGACCGCTTTGGTCGGTCGAGTCAACCCTCGAATTGCGACACGAGGACTCGCTTGCCGCCTTCCTGGCGAGCCTGGTCCAAGGCGGCTTCCAGGCGATTGATAACCTCCGTGACCCCGTCCACGGCGTCGAATCGCAGTCCCAGCGGCACTTCGCAGACGGCACAGCAGATGTTGGGCGTCGGCGCGCCGTCAAGTTTCACTTGGGCAACGAGGCGGCGTAACTTCTCGACCGCCAGCCCTCCCTGCGGCAGCGGAGTGTCCGGGAAGACGATGGCGATCGAAAACGGGCTGTAGCGTACCGCGACATCATTCTGACGCAGGCTGGATTGCAGAGCTTTCGCAACCTGTTGGAGATAACGCTGCACGCCCGCGTCGGCCAGAGTCTTAACCAGGGTTGTGGCGTTCTCGGGCTCGAACAGGCAAACGCAGAGAGGTTTGGACATTTCCTTGGCTCGCGCCGCTTCCGACAGCAGGCAATCCAGGTAAGCGCTTCGCGGGAGCAGGCCAGTGGCTTCATCGGACCCCGCGATCGAGCGCGCCATCCGCCGCAGTTTGGCATTATTCACGGCAATAACCATCTGCGTAGCAATGGTCTGCAGAAGAATAACTTCCCCGGCCGTCCAGAAACGCCTCCGGTCACACTGTTGGGCCAGGATGAGACCGGTAGGTTGATCTTTGTCCATCAAAGGCAAGGCCAGAAGCGACTGGATTTTGAGCTTCTGGATGTCGGTCATGATCGGACTAAGTACAGGAAATTGTGTTACGTCCTCCATCATCCAGCCATCGGGCTTAGCCGCCGCCTGGCGGATCAGGACCGAATGCAGATTCAGTGCTGCCTGTATTTCGGAGGACTGGGCAGCGGGTGAGCAGTACTCCACGGTGAGAGCGGGAGGTCGATCGGGTGCCCCCAGAGACCCCCAGCAGCGGCTGGCGTTCAACACGCGCCCGATTTCATTCACCGCAACCTGCACGACACCTTGCGGAGTTCCCTCGCGGTAGACGTTGGCGGTGATTTCAGAAATCTTCTTGAGTTCATCCAGGGACTGCTGCGAGGCAGGGCCCTGCGCTGGCGCCGGTTCCGGACCGCGGGCGGCCACCTCGGGAGTTGCGGACGAAGCGCCTCCACCCGCGCGGATGAATCCCGCGCTGTTGTAAAGGTCGCGTAGGCGAGGGTTTTTCTCCTCCGCTCCCGGGAAAAGACGGTTGATCTTGGCCAGGGTCTCCCTCAGCTTCGACTCAAGCTGATACTGGAAGTACATCTCGCCTTCGATGATGAGGTCATCCAGCCCTTCGGTCTTGGCCGCTCCTGGGGCCGCGCCCGCTCCCGCCGTCGAGGCGGCCGCGGCGCGCGCGGTGGAAGGCGGTTGCACGCGCGAGGCGATGTTATCGTACCACGTCTTGTCGATATGCCCCTCCAGGGTGAGAAGGCGATCGTAATGGCCTCCCCCGTAAGGATCGACATCGATGATGCGTTCGAGCGTATCCGATGCTTGATCGTATTGCTCGCCGGCCAAGTAGAGGCCAAAAAGCCGGGAAAGGGAACGCCGCAGCCCGTCCTCCCGGTTCAAGTCATTGTAAAGTCCGGTGAGCATTTCCAGAGCGGGAACGTTCGTCTCGTCGGATTCGTAAAACATCTCTACAATCTTCAGAAACTCGTTCCGCTTGCCCTCCTGGAAGAGCCGGCCTTTGATTTGCTTCAGCAGGTTCAGCGCTGCGTCCGTATTGCCGGCGTGCGCCAATCCTTCCGCAAGTTGGACGACCAGCTCGAGTGCTTCGGGACGCGCCTGGTAGAGCTTCCAGCACAGGGGCTGTGCCTTTTCAAACTCCTTCGTTTGCATATAGGCGCGGGCCAAGAGAGCCAGCACCGGGAGGTCGTCGGGCTTGGCTTGGAAGATCGGCTCCAGCAGAGTGACAATGTCCGCCCCTCGCTCTTTTTTCAGGTAGAGTTCCGCGACCGCAATGCGAGCGCCCTCGTCCCCGGCATCGAGGATGTGGGCGCGCTCCACCAATTCCGCCCATTGGTCATCCTGCCCCGCCTTGCGCGCCAGTTGCGCGGCCTGAAGGAATGCGGGAGTGGCCACCTTGGGCAGGCGTCCCTTGACGGCCTGCTCGCCCAGCTCGACGTGCGTGCTGATGTTGTCGGGATCCAGCTTGACGATCCGTTGCAGACAATCAAGGATCTGGGCCGCCGCCCCCGCCGCGCGGTACTGCGTGAGGGCTTCCCGGTAAGCGTCAAGGGCCTCAACGCCCTTCTGAGTCTTCTCCAAAAGGCCGCCCAGCTTCATAAGGGTGCTCACGTCCTGCGGCGACATCTTGAGGACTTTCCGGCACGTGGCCACGGCCTTCGTGATGTCGTTTTTCTTGATGTAGAGGTCCACCAGTTGAGTTTGGTAGCGCACCCCTTCGCCGCTGCGGTTGAGCCGCAGACAAAGATCGCCGAGGTTCTGCAATACTTCTTCGTCGTTCGGTTGGTAACGGTAAATCTCCTGGTAGGTTTCGAGGGCAGATTCGAACTTCTGCTTCTGCAGGTACTTTTCGGCTTTTTCGAAGAGTTTGTCGATGTCGGCCATAGCAACACACCGTCCCGAGCGCCCTGCTCACTCGCGCCAGGAAGCCATTACTAGAATTGACAGATTACCTCCATTTTGTTAGATTTTCAAAGGGTTTGCAAAACGCCTCTCAGTTGACAACGGCCCGGCACTGCCGCATTCGCTGCACGGCATTTCTTCCCCGGCTGGCCCACCGCCCAGGACAGGCGATTCGATAGTTTCATGACCCACGCCCGCTACATCCGGAATTTCTCGATCGTGGCCCACATCGATCACGGCAAGTCCACACTGGCCGACCGCCTGCTGGAACTGACCGGCGCCCTGTCGAAACGCGAAATGTCCGACCAAGTCCTCGACACCATGGACCTGGAACGCGAACGCGGCATCACGATCAAAGCCCACGCCGTCCGGCTCCACTACCACGCCCGTGACGGGAACGAATACCAGCTCAACCTGATCGATACTCCAGGCCACGTGGATTTCTCCTACGAGGTCTCGCGCAGCCTATCGGCGTGCGAGGGCGCGTTGCTCGTCATCGACGCTTCGCAGGGCGTCGAAGCCCAGACCCTCGCCAACGCCCAGTTGGCCATCAACAACAAACTGGCGATCATCCCGGTCATCAACAAAATCGATCTGCCTGGCGCCGAAGTCGATGCCACCAAAGAGCAGATCGAGCATGCCCTGGCGATCGACGCTCACGAAGCGCTTCTCATCAGTGCCAAACAGGGAACAGGCGTCGAAGATGTCCTGGAAGCTATCGTCGCGCGTGTCCCACCGCCCACAGGTTCTCCGGAGGCGCCCCTGCAGGCGCTCATCTTTGATTCTTGGTTCGACAGCTATCGCGGCGTGGTGGTGTTGACACGCGTTATTCAAGGCACGCTAAAGGTTGGCATGCGAGTCCGCCTCTGGTCGAATAATCAGGTCTTCAACGTTGAAGAACTCGGCGTGCTAACTCCGAAACCCGTCCGCGTCGACGAGCTGGCCGCGGGCGAAGTCGGCTTCATGATCGCCAACATCAAGCGCGTCCAGGACACGAAGATTGGCGATACGATCACCGACGACTGCCGGCCCGCCTCGGCACCGCTGCCTGGGTTCGAAGAAATCAAACCCATGGTGTTCTCCGGGCTCTATCCCGTCGATGCCAGCGACTATGAGGCGTTGCGAGATGCGCTCGATAAGCTGCGCCTCAACGACTCTTCATTCTTCTATGAACCTGAGAATTCACTGGCGCTGGGCTTCGGCTTTCGCTGCGGATTCCTTGGGCTGCTTCACATGGAAATCGTTCAGGAGCGTCTGGAGCGCGAGTTCAACCTGAATCTCATCACCACCGCGCCCGGCGTCCGCTTCCGTGTCACCACCAAGGACGGCGCGGTCATCGCCGTCGAGAGTCCCACCAAATTTCCTGCCCAGGGCGATATCGCCAAAATCGAAGAGCCGATTATTACCGCGCTGATTTTTACGCTGGATGAATACCTGGGGGGGATCCTCGCGCTTCTGGAAGAAAAGCGCGGCGTGCAGAAAGGTTTTGAGTACGTTTCCACCAAGCGGGTCCTGCTGACCTACGAACTGCCGCTCAACGAGATCGTGCTCGACTTCTACGACCGCTTGAAATCCGTTTCGCGCGGCTACGCGTCGCTCGACTATCACTTTTCGGGCTACTGGGAATCGGATCTGGTCAAAGTCGATTTGCTCGTCGCTGGCGAGCCGGTGGACGCGCTTTCCTACATCTGCCACCGCGAACACGCCTTCCCGCGGGGGCGCTCGCTGTGCGAGAAGATGCGCAAGCTAATCCCACGCCAGATGTTCGAAGTGGCCATCCAGGCCTCCATCGGCTCCAAAATCATCGCCCGCGAGAACGTCCCCCCCATGCGCAAAAACGTCCTCGCCAAATGCTACGGCGGCGACATCACCCGCAAACGCAAACTCCTCGAAAAACAGAAAGAAGGCAAGCGGCGCATGAAGCGCGTCGGCCGCGTCGATATCCCCCAGGAAGCCTTCCTCGCCGTCCTCAAATTCACCGAGTGATTACCAGGTTTGCAGGCATCCGCTTGCTACACCGCGGACAAGGTGCTAGGGTAAACATGATGAGATTTCCCGATGCTGTGCGACATTTGGAAGATATGGGACTGGTTGTGGAGGGCGCCGCG
>Ga0315284_10005793_pt1 | contig 17573 bp, 13 predicted proteins | sample YL17G09_16_MG_FD_203696 | JGI IMG/M metagenome (GOLD analysis project Ga0315284, IMG submission 203696) | Sediment microbial communities from Yellowstone Lake, YNP, Wyoming, USA - YL17G09_16 | ecosystem: Environmental > Aquatic > Freshwater > Lake > Sediment | place: USA: Wyoming | collected...
CGCTCCACTCCGTGCTCCCGCGCGATCGGCTCGCAGGTCTTGCGTGCCAAGCCGCTGAGCAGCCCGTCCACCACGATGGTGGCATTCTCCAATAGCGACAAGGCCTCGGGATGCTCCAGAATCGACGCCCTTGTCTCTTGGCATGCGTCCATACCTCAACCTATGGGCACACAACGACCGATAATCACAGAAAAACGGTTACAGTAGATTTACCCAGAGGTGTGGTGTCGAAATCAGGATAGTCAAAGTTGCCCCGCACGTGCTCGCTGAGCATCTGAACCCAGAATATCTGTTGGGACGGATGCCATGTTTGAAGGAAGTCCTGTATCAACCCCGCGTAGAGCAGTCGCTTTAGTTCTCTGAGAACATCCGGGATGGGCTTGTGCTGGAGCCTAACCATTTCATTGTCGCGATTGGCTTGAAACAGGGCGAAGGTGTACATCGAAGGATGCTGATAGAACTTGTCAGGCGAGTCGACGTAGTCTGACTCTCGCAGTGTCTGCAGCACGTCGTCCGGGACCAGGAGATAATCCTTTGCCTTACCAGCTAGAATCGCCTTTGCAAGAGCCTTCTTGTCACCCACATCGGGCTGTATTGGGGACAGAGAGACGCTTGCGAGGCGCATACTCGGTCGTGCACCAGAGAACCAATGGGCAAACGTCGCCCCAGCGAATCCTCCAAGAATCGCGCCAGCGAGCCCTGACATCACAGAAACATCAGACATTGTTTCCTCCACTTTTGTCGTTATTGTTGTGAGGAAATATTGTTCATGTCGTCCAAGCCGGCAAATGGAGGCGATCCGCTTCGGGCCAAACCGGGGAACCCGTGATCGTGGTCTTCGCTTGTCCCATGGGCCTCCCTTAGGTTCGGTTTCCTCGTCCCTAACCCGGTCCCGTGTTATGCAGTGTGTCTGACCCGGGGTTTCCCGTAGGGGCTATGGGCTACGAGCGCCGTGAGCCACTTCTTGCGATTCTAGCACACCCGGGGAGTTTGCACAAGGGCGTTCTCCAGTCGCAGGTGATCGGGGGTGTAACGGTTGGTGTTGGTATTGGGAGGACAAACCCTCACCCCGATCCTCTTCCGGAGGAAGAGGGAGAGAAGAGGAAATGCCCTCAGCCCAGGTGTCTTGCGGCGTACCGGGAGAGAGAGAAAGGCGAGAAGGGCTGAGTACCAACGACGTGAGGCACACGCGGCATCGGGGTGTGGGTAGTTCTCGGGGCGGAGGATGGCTGCTGGGAAGGGCGAGGGGGCGGGCATTCGTGTCTTGGCATAAAGTACTGTTTCAAAAACATTTACGGCGCGGCGCGTGTCGTGGACAATCGGTTCAGAAGGCCTATAATTCGCGACCCAAGCCGCGTCTTGCGGCTTACTGTTTTCAGAAAGGCGTCAGTTCGATGAGTTTCCGAACTTTTTTCGATCCTAAGTCTGTAGCCGTCGTGGGGGCTTCGCGCGAGAAGGGCAAAGTCGGCTACGAAATCACCGTTAACCTCAAGAACGGAGGGTATCCCGGGAAGATCTTCCTGGTCAACCCGAAAGCCACCGAGATCGAGGGGATCAAGTGTTATCCGGACCTGGGGTCGATCGGGGAGGTTCCGGACCTGGTGATCATAGTGGTACCTGCGCCGTATGTGAGCAAGGTGATGCGTGACTGCGTGGCGGTGGGGACGAAAGCGGTGGTGATCATCACGGCGGGGTTCAAGGAGGTTGGGCAAGAGGGGGCGGAGCTGGAGAAGGAGGTTGCGCGGATCGCGCGTGGGGCGGGGATCCGGGTGGTGGGTCCGAACTGCCTTGGGATCATCGTACCGGGGAGGAAGCTGAACGCGAGCTTTGGCGGTGCGCTGCCGAAGGCCGGGGAGATCGGGTACATTTCGCAGTCCGGGGCGTTGCTGGCGGCGATTCTGGACCTGGCGAAGGCGAAGGAGATCGGATTCAGCGCGTTGTTCAGCATCGGGAACAAGGCGGATGTGGACGAGCTGGATGTGATCCGGGCGTTGGGGGAGGACGAACACACGACGGTGGTTGCGGGATACTTGGAGAGCATCCAGGACGGGGACGCGTTTGTGCGAGAAGCGGAGCAGATATCGCGGGAGAAGCCGATTCTGCTGATGAAGTCAGGCGGCACGACGGCGGGGTCGAAGGCGGCATCGTCGCACACGGGAAGCCTGGCGGGCGGGGACACGGTTTACGAGAGCGCGTTTGAGCGGGCGGGGGTAATTCGTTGCGACTCGATCAAGACGCAGTTTGACTTTGCGCAGGCGTTTGCGTACCAGCCGCTGCCGGCGGGCGCATCTGTGGCGGTGCTGACGAACGCGGGGGGTCCGGGGATCATGGCGGCGGACGCGATTGAGCGGGAGGGGCTGACCTTTGCCCAGTTGACGGAGGAGACGATCAAGAGCCTGGGCGCGAGTCTTCCGGCGGCCGCGAACATCCACAATCCGATCGACGTGCTGGGCGACGCGTTGGCGGACCGGTATGAGTTTGCCTTGCGGACGATCCTGGATGATCCGAACGTTGAGACGGTGCTGGTTCTGCTGACGCCGCAGGCGATGACGCAGGCGACGGAGACGGCGCAGGCGATCGTGAAGGTGGCGAAGGAGAAGAAAGGGAAGCCGATTCTGGCGTGTTTCCTTGGGGCGGGGCAGGTGATGGGAGGTCTGCAGGTTCTTCGTGACGGGCAGATACCGGCATACGATTCACCGGAGAGCGCGGTGAGGACGATCAAGGCGATGGTGGACTACGTGAGGTGGCGGAATCGGCCGCGGCGGGTGGTGAAGCTGTTCTCGGTGAACCGTCACCGTGTGGAGCGGATCATTGACCGGCATCTTCGCCGGGGGATGCGAGAGATCGGGGAGATGGAGGCGAAGGAGGTTCTTGAGGCGTACGGGTTTGTGACGCCGGAGGGTTCGATTGCGACGACAGCGGAGCAGGCGGCGAACATTGCGGATCAGCTTGGGTATCCTGTGGTGTTGAAGATCTGGTCGCCGGACATCGTACACAAGTCGGATGTGGGTGGCGTGAAGGTTGGGCTGAACAACCGTCAGGAGGTGCGGGACGCGTTCGATCTAATGATGTATCGTGTTCCGCAGAAGGTTCCGAACGACACGGAGATTCTGGGGGTTCTGGTGCAGGAGATGGTGAAGAAGGGGCGGGAAGTGATTCTGGGGATGAACCGGGACCCGCGGTTCGGCCCGCTGATGATGTTCGGGATGGGGGGGATTTTCGTGGAGGTTCTGAAGGACGTGACGTTCCACCTGGCGCCGATCACGCCTGACGAGTCGAGGCAGATGTTGATGAGCACGAAGACGTACAGCATGCTGAAGGGGGTTCGCGGACAGGAAGGCGTGGACATCGACGCGATCGCGGAAGCGTTGCAGCGTCTGTCGCAACTGGTGACGGAGTTTCCGCAGATCGTCGAAATGGACATCAACCCGCTGGTGGTAGGCCCGCCGGGGACGACACCGATCGCGGTGGATGCGCGAATGAGCGTTGAGCGGATTAAGGGGCGGTAAGCATCAGGTAGTGCCCTATGAATGCGCGTACAACCGTTGAGTTTGACTGGCAGGCGAAGTACCGGGATCGGATCGGGACGGCGGCAGCGGCGATGAAGCTGATCCGGCCTGGGAACAGCATTTTCATCGGGACGGCGTGCGGTCAGCCGCAGCACCTGGTGCGAGAGATGGTGGAGCACACGGAGCACGTGTATGACGCGCACGTGATTCATCTGCTGACGAAGGGCGTGGCGCCGTACGTGGAGGACAGATTCCGCGAGCGGTTCAAGATGAACACATTTTTCATCAGTGAGAACGTTCGCGACGCGATGGCGAAGGGGGTTGGGGATTACACGCCGATCTTCATGTCGGAGATACCGCTGGAGTTTGAGGAAGGTCGTATTCCGATCGACGTGGCGTTGATCAGCGTGTCACCGCCGGACTCGCGGGGGCTGTGCAGCCTGGGGGTGTCGGTGGACATTGTGAAATCGGCGGCGGCGAACGCGAGCTACGTGATCGCGCAGGTGAATCCGCTGATGCCGCGGACGATGGGGGACGGGTACATTCACGTGAACCAGATCGACATGCTGGTGCCGTTCGAGGAGCCGATCATCGAGTCGCCGATGCCGCGGCTGGACGAGCGTCTGCGGAGGATCGGGGAGAACGTGGCTCGGCTGGTGGAGGACGGGAGCACGATTGAGTGCGGGATCGGGAGCGTGCCGCAGGCGGTGGCGGAGTTTCTGCACAACAAGAAGGATCTTGGGATCCACACGGAGATGCTGTCGGACTGGGTGATCGAGCTTGTGGAATGCGGCGCGGTGACGTGCGCGAAGAAGACGCTCAACCGCAACAAGATCGTAGCGAGCTTCTGCATGGGCACGCGGAAGCTGTATGACTACATCGACAACAACCCGCTGTTCGAGTTTCATCCGACGGAGTATGTGAACGACCCGTTCGTGATCTCGCAGCACGACAAGATGGTGGCGATCAACGTGGGGCTGGAGATCGACCTGACGGGCCAGGTCTGCGCGGACTCACTGGGGCATCACTTTTACAGCGGGGTGGGCGGTCAGGTGGACTTTGTGCGTGGCGCGGCGCGTAGCCGGGGGGGGAAGGCGATCATCGCGATGCCGTCGACAGCGCGAGAGGACACGGTTTCGCGTATCGTTCCGAGCCTTGCGGAAGGAGCGGGGGTGGTGACGACGCGAGCGGACGTGCACTATGTGGTGACGGAATACGGGATTGCGTATCTGCACGGCAAGAGCATCCGGGAGCGGGCGATGTCGTTGATCAACATCGCGCATCCGAAGTTCCGGCGGGAGCTGATTCAGTTTGCCAAGGCGCACAAGTACATTTACGAAGACCAGATCGAGCTTTCGTGGGAGACGGTACGTTATCCGGAGGAGCTGGAGCGTCACCAGACGCTGAAGGACGGGGCGGAGCTATTTTTCCGGCCGGTGAAGCCGACGGACGAAGGCGCGTTATCGGAGATGCTGTACTCGCTGAGCGCGGACTCGGTGCGGAGCCGGTTCTTCACGCACACGAAGACGTTTCCGCACAAGGACGTTCAGCACCTGACGAACATCGACTACGAGCAGAATCTGGCGATCGTGGCGATTGTTCCGGGGCCTGCCGGCGAGGAAGACATCGTGGCGATCGGCCAGTACTTCCTGGACCCTAAGACGCAGTCTGCGGAGGTGGCGTTCATCGTGCAGGACGAGTGGCAACTCCAAGGGATGGGCACGATTCTGCTGCAGTACCTGGCGGAGATCGCGATCAAGCGTGGAGTGAGGCATTTCACCGCGAAGGTTCTGCCGCAGAACAAGCCGATGCTGGCTGTTTTCCAGAACGGCGGGTACGCGGTTCGGACGGACTTCGACGGCGAGGCGTACAGCCTGCTGATCGATCTGCGGAGGCCGGAGGAATCGTAACTGAACATTGTTCAATCGGTCGATTTCCGAAGCCCGCGAAGAGCAGTCCGCGGGTTCTTTTTTTGAGGGGGTGATGCAGGCTCTTTGCCGATCAGGCATTTCTCGCTGGGCATTGGTTGTTCCCGCGGGTATACTCGTCGGGGTCAAGTCGCGACGTACGGGCAGTGGCCATTCACATCGGGAGGTTGTATGAGCGAGCTACGTCCACCTCAGCAGAGCATCATGCCGGGGATTCGTCCAGTTGTACCTGCGGTTCCCGCGGGTCCGCCGAAGATCGCTCCGATTCCGAATCAGGCGGTGAAGGCGCACGATCCGAACACGGACCCGATCAGCCTGGTTGACGAGGGGAAGGCGGGCGGCGCGGCGGCGCCTCCGAGCAAGATCAAGGCGATATCGGGGAGCGGCGGGATGCACACACATGCGGCGTACAAGCGTCCGCCGGATGTGACAGGGCACGGCGCGGTGCGTGTGCGGTCATTCCACGGGCGTCTGAGCGAGGAAGGGATGGCCTTCCTGGACGACAAGGTCAATGAATGGCTGGACAGCCACCCGGAGATCGAGATCAAGTTTGCGACGACGACGATCGGCCAGTTTGAGGGGAAGATTCGGGAGCTGGCGCTGATCATCAACGTCTGGTATTGAGGTGCGGGTGGTGGAGGGGGATCGTGGGAGGAGGCGGCGGCGACGTTGGCGTGGGGGGGCTTATTGGCGGGCGTGGCTAGTGGTCCGTCACTCTTGAATTGATGGCCTGGGTGCCACTGGCAGCTTGCTGCCAGTGCCCTCGCTGAGGAGCACTGGCGGACAAGCCGCCAGTGGCACCCACCAGATCATCCATGACGGACCACTAGTGGTTTGGGTGGGTGGCGGTGAGGGTTTGAGCGCCGGCCTCGATTCGGATGGGCAGTTCGACCCAGAAGGTTGCGCCGTTTGCGACCTGGCTCTCGACGCCGATGTCGCCGCCGAGGAGGCTTGTGAGCTCCTTGGAGATGGCGAGTCCGAGGCCGGAGCCTCCGTGTTCGCGTGTGGCGGAGCCGTCGATCTGCCGGAACTTTTCGAAGATGATGGTTTGTTTTTCGAGGGCGATGCCGGGTCCGTGATCTTTGACACTGATACGGACGCGTTGGTCGTTGGCGCGTTGGGCGTGGAGGTCGATGCGTCCTGAGGTCGGGGAGAATTTGATGGCATTGGAGAGGAAGTTATAGAGCACCTGCTGGAGCTTGGCGGGGTCGGTGTGCAGGATGGGGACGTCGCTGTCGACCTTACCCTCGACAGCGAGTGTTTTTTTCTCGGCGAGTGGCCGGATGATGTTGACAAGCCCCTCGAAGAGATCGACGAGGCTGAGGGGTTCGGATCGCACCTCCATGCGTCCGGCCTCGATTTTGGCGAGGTCGAGGAGGTCGTTGATGAGGTCGAGGAGATGCCTTCCGCTGGTGCAGATGTTCTGGACGTAGCGGGAGGCTTTGGCGTCGCCCGGCGCGCAGGATTCGCGCAGGAGGTCGGCGAAGCCGAGGATCGAGTTGAGGGGGGTTCGGAGTTCGTGGCTGACGTTGGCGAGGAACTCGCTTTTGAGGCGGTTGGACTCATAGAGGGCAAGGTTGCTTTCCGCGAGTTCTCCGAGCTTGAGGTCGAGGCTCTTGTTGATGGCCCGGAGCTGGTTCTCGCCGGACTGCAGGTTTCTGAGCATTTTATTGAATGTTTCGGACAGTTTCTGGAACTCATCGCCGGTGCTGATGTCGGAGCGGATGTTCAGATCGCCTTTGCTGACTTTTTCGGCGGTTTCGCGGAGGACGCGAACGGGTCGGAGGATGAGGCGAGTGGTGATGAGATAGAAGACGATGACGGCGAGGGTTCCGGCGAGGATGCCCGCGACGAAGACGAAGATGCGATTGAGGTAGATCTGGTTGTCGTCGACCTGGTAGGGGATTTCGACAGCGACGACGCCGAGGACGGGGGGTTTTCTGGGGGCAGGGGGGGGTCCAGCGGGCAGATGGGCGGCATGGCAGGGGAGGCAGTTTTGTCGAGCGAGAAGCGGCCTGGCATAGCGGTAGGATGTTGGCCCTTCTTTGTGCTGTTGGGTTCGGATGTAGGGGCTGGTGTCCTGCTCGTGCCGGAAGCGATCGAGCGATCGGGACTCGAAGCGAGTCAGGTCGGCAGGGGGTTTGCTGAGGAGCATGAGCTTCACGCGTCCGGTCTGGAGGATGGTTTTGATGGAGGGAATCGTTGCGGGGGCGGTAGCGGCCGCTCGTCGGGTCGTTGGGGACTCTTTTCTCTGGGTTTCGCTCGCCACGTGCTCGGCTTCGGCGTGTTCGGCGATGCTTCTAGCGACGCGTTCGTTGACCTGATCCATGAGCTGTTCCATGCGTTGCCAGAGGATAAGCAAGGCCGAGCCGATGATGAGGATCACCGCGGCGCCGAAGAGCAACTGGCACTTAGCGGCCAGGGAGATCTCCAGTTGCCGGGCGCGTTTGAACATGGGTTGGCGATTGTATGTCCGGAATTGGTGTTGTGGAACCGTCGTGGGGTGTGGTATGACAGATAGTCTTACCGGACAAGTTGTCCGCATCGGTTGGTCGGCTTTGGGAAGACCTCGATGATCCCCTCTGGACGAGTGCTAGTTGTTGAAGACCACGAGAATGAGCGACGCGCGGTGATGCAGTTGCTCAAGGCGGAGGGGTTCTGCGTGTTCGGGGCAGAGAACGCCGACAAGGCACTTTCGTACATCGAGGAGAACATCGACGTTGTGCTGAGCGACCTGAACATGGGAGATGTGAGCGGGCTGGACCTTCTTCAGCTCTGGAAGAAGCGGAAATCAGACGTTCTGTTCATACTTTTCACAGGCCACAGCAGCATCAACAGCGCCGTGGAGGCGATCAAGGCCGGCGCGTACGACTACGTCACGAAGCCGGTGAATCCGGAGGAGCTGATCTTTCTGATCCGGCGCGCGATCGAGACGCTGCAGAAGGACCGAGAGCTGGAGAATCTGAGGCATCGGCTGGACCAGAAGTTCGGCCTGAGCCAGATCATCGGGCAATCGAAGCAGATGAAGGATGTATTTGCGAAGATTCAGCGGGCCGCGTCTGTGGACAGCACGGTGCTGATACTGGGTGAGAGCGGGACAGGGAAGGAGCTGGTGGCGCAGGCGCTTCATCACAACAGTCCGCGGAAGAAAGGTCCGTTCGTGGCGGTGAACTGCGCGGCGGTTCCTGAGACGCTGGTGGAGAGCGAGCTATTCGGGCACGTTCGGGGCGCTTTTACGGGGGCGACGGACCGGCGTGTGGGGCGTTTCGAGCAGGCGGACGGTGGGACGCTGTTCATCGACGAGATTGGGGACTTCGAGTTGGGGTTGCAGGCGAAGCTACTGCGGGTGCTGGAGACGTTCACGATCACGCCTGTAGGTGGACACGAGGACAAGAAGGTGGATGTGCGTGTGCTGGCCGCGACGAGCCGCGACATCAACCGGATGGCGCAGGAGGGCCGATTCCGAGAGGATCTGTTTTACCGGCTGAACGTTGTGGCCATCCAGCTACCGGCACTGCGGGAGCGTCCGGACGACATTCCGATCCTGATAGAGCACTTTCTGAAGGAGATATCGGAACAGAAGCGTACGCCAGCGAGGAGGATCGATTCCGGGGTATTGCGGCGTTTGTTGAGTTATCGATGGCCTGGGAACGTGCGAGAGCTTCGGAACACTCTTGAGAGCATGATGGTGCTGGCGGAGGGGGACGTATTGACCGAGCATGACCTGCCCGACCGTGTGGCAGCGGGTTCTGGGAGGACGGTTTCGCATACGGCTCTGCCGGTCGGGATGACGATGGAGCAGTTGGAAAAGCTAGCGATCACGAAGGCACTGGAGCAGAGCGGCGGCAAGCGTACGAAGGCCGCGGAGAACCTGGGCATCTCGGTGCGTACGCTGCAGCGTAAGCTGCGTCAGTACCAGGTGGAGGGGCAGGCGCTTCCGCCGGGGTGAATCTGGTCATCACAGGACATTCCGGCACCACGCGACAACGCGTCCGGCGAGTACGACATTATGGCGTCTTCCTTTGATGGGCGCCCGAGTCGGTTCGCCCGGTGTAATAGACAACTTACTTCCAAGAAACAACTTGAATCGTATCGATGCGATTATCAGACCGCATTGGCACGACCTTTGCTAAGACGGTAGTTGGGTAGCTTCTCGACCCCTGTATCTGTCGGGAAGAAGGAGCAGCGGGCATGTCAATAAGCATTGAGCGATTCGGGTCTCATGGTCAGTTTGCGACGTATGATCCATTTGCGCGGGGGCTGAGCCGGGTTGCGGTTTTCCAGTTGCAGTGCCGGAGTTGCGGCTACGAGCCGCAGGGGAGGGTGGTGCCGCCGAAGACATGCCCGAAATGCCACTGCGATACATTCGAGCGTTTCACGCGGCCCGGGAGCATTCTGGAGAACGCGGAGAGGTATTGACGCGAGACACAGTTGCATCCTCCGAGCAGAGAGGACGAGTTGGTGGCAGGCGGCACAGTTTGTATCGTGCCGCTTGCTCTGTTTGATGACGTCGCCGCTTTCAAGCTCCCTGGGTGGCCGGTAAGTTACGCATACCATGACCATCGACGTGGTTCTCCTGCCGGAAGACCTCCCCCGCAGACAAGCCCGACCCGCGATCGTCGTTTTCGACGTTCTCCGGGCGACCACCACGATGATCGCCGCGTTGGCCGCGGGGGTGAGAGAGGTGCGTGTTTATTCTGAGATTGAATCGGCACGGCGTGGCGCCGCGCAGTTCGGCCCAGGGTCCCTTCTGTGCGGCGAGGCGAGGTGTTTCGGCCCGGCGGGCTTTGACCTTGGGAACAGTCCGGGCGATTTCAGTCGCGTCCACGAGGGGCGTACGCTGTTCATGAGCACGACGAACGGCACGCGCGCCATCCTCGCCGCGAGAGATGGCGAACCACTGCTCATCGGAGCGCTGGTCAATGCCGCGGCGGTGGCGGCGGCCCTTCATGGCCGGGTGTCGGGCGTGACGCTGCTGTGCGCCGGCACGAACGGCCGGATTGCGATGGAGGACGTGGTTGGCGCCGGGGCGGTGATGCACGAGCTTCAGCAGCTCGGCTCGATCGAGTGCGTGTCTGACGCGGCTCGGATGGCGCTTGGGCTGTTCCTACACGCGAGATCGGATCTGCGTAGCGTTCTGAGGGAAGGGGACGGGGGGCGGAACGTGATGGCCGCCGGTCTGGGCGGCGACATCGACTTTGCGGCGAAGCTGAACTCGATCGCGGTGGCGGGTTATGTGCAGGCGAATCCGCTTCGGGTGATTGTGCGGGAGCCGAGGGTCGCGGTGTAGCGCGGATGAGGGGTGCTCGTGTTACGATACAGGGCGAGGCTGGGGGAGCCATCTGGGAGAAGAGGATGACACACCGGGCGATATTGGGCGTTTTGGCGGCGATGCTCCTGTGCAGCGCGGAGCCTGTTCAGGCCGCGGACTCGGTTGCGTTGTCGCGTCCGGTGATGCGTGATTTCGTGGGTTTGAACACGCACACGGTTCAGTTCAAGACGGATTTGTACAAGCCGGTCTGCCGGCTGCTGCGGAACTACCATCCAGCGGAGTGGGACCTGGGCAAGGAGACGGCGGTTCCCCCGCCTTTCCCCGAAGCGAAGAACAGGGTGAATTGGTCGAGCCTGTACGGCTCGTGGGCCAAGGCGGGGTTCGAGACACACGCCACGATTATGCTCGCGAGCATCAACCCGGACGGCTGGCGGAATCGTGACCGGGACATCGAGACGTACGCGCGGGGGTTGGCGCAGTGTTTCGGTCCATCGGGCGTGTGGCCGCTGCTGGCTAGCGTCGAGGCCGACAACGAGCCGCACAACTATACACCAGAGCAATACCGGGAGATGTTCCAGGCGATGGCGCGAGGGCTTCGGGCGGGTGACCCGAAGCTGAAGATCGCGACGTGCGCGGTGCGGGTGAAGAAGCCTGACAAGTACAACAAGCCAGTCGAATGCGTGAAGGGCCTGGAGGCGTTGTACGACATTCTGAACATTCACACGTATGCGTTCTTGGAGACATGGCCGGCGTGGCGGCGCACGTTTCCGGAGAATGCTGGCACGACATTTCTCACGGACGTTTCCGACATGATCGGGTGGCGGAACGCGAATGCTCCCGGGAAGGAGATCTGGGTGACGGAGTTCGGGTTCGACGCGAGCACCCAGCCGAACCCGACGGAGGGTCCGGCGAAGGGTTTCATCCAGGCGACGGATGAGGAGCAGGCGAGGTGGATCGTGCGGTCGTTGCTGGTGTTTGCTTCGATGGACGTTGGGCGGGCGTACCTGTACTGGTTTAACGACGAGGACAAGGCGTCGCTGCACGCGGCATCGGGCATTACTCGGCGATACCAGCCGAAGCCGTCTTATCATGCGATGAGCCAGCTTTACGGGGTGCTGGGGGAGTACCGGTTCGGGCGTGCGATTGTTCAGGAGGCGGGGCGGTGCTACGCGTTCGAGTTTACGCACGGGACGGACGCGGCGCGTCGGATCATGGTTGTCTGGTCGCCGACGGGGTCGAGCCGCACGGCGAGAGTGAGCCTACCTGTTGGCGGCAAGGTGGAGCGAGCGGTGGGGATGCAGACGAGCGTTGCCGAAGCGGCGGGGGCGGCGTTTGAGCAGACGGAGGCATCGAGCGTCTCGCTGGAGATCTCCGAGTCGCCGGTCTACCTCTATCTGGCGAAGTGATGAGCGGAGGACACATCATGGTCAGGCGAGGACTGGCGTTTGTTGTGGCGGCGGTGGCGTTCTGGGGCAGCCTTGAGGCAGCGGTTGTGAAGCAAGTGGTGCGTCCGGGCGTCGCGGCCGTCAACCTGCTCAAGCCGGAGGCGTGGCGACGTGTGGGGAAGGACTTCGGGCGTGAGGGGGAGATTCTGGTCTGCGACAACGGCGGCGACTCGGCCGGCATCGGCGGGATCATTCAGACGGTCACGCTCAACCAGAAAACAGCTCAGCCGATCATCGCCATCGCGTCCAGCAAGGCCGAGAACGTGTCAGGCGGCAAAGACGCCGACTACTCGCTGTACCTTGACCTGAGCTACATGGACGGCACGCACCTGTGGGGCCAGATTGCGCCGTTCGACGTCGGCTCGCACGACTGGCAGGAGCGCCAGGTGCGGATCACGCCTGAGAAGCCGATCAAGGAGGTGTATGTCTACCTTCTTCTACGCCGGCACGGGGGCAAGGCATTGTTCCGGAGCCCGCGGCTTTCGGAGGTGGAGATTCCGGAGGGCGCGTCTCCTTTCGACGGGTTGGCCGTCGTCGACCGAGCCGCTCGGAGCGGGCTGGCTGTGCGTGACGTGGCAGCCGACTCGGACTTCGTTTCTTTCGAGAACAACAAAGCGCTCGGCCTGGATGTGGCCGTTGATACGACGACGGCGTCGCCTCGCGTGGCGTTCCAGAACGTGCGGGTGACCAACACGACGGGCAGGGATCGCGCGATCACGCTGGTGTACACACTCCGGCTGCCGGGGGGGAGCTACCGCTGGCTATCCGATCCCCGGCGCGAGGAGCCTGCTCGCGGGCCGCGGGACTATCGCGCTCTGTCGGCGGGGAGGCTTTCGCGGTATCCGCTGGCGGCGGTCGCGGGTTCTTCGCAGGGGCACGCGATCATCGTGGACATGTCTCGGCCGGCGGTTTTCCGGGCGGGCTACTCGTCGGCGTCGAACGAGCTGTACCTGGCGTATGACCTGGCCTTGGCGCCTGAGAAGAACTCGGCGGAGGTGCGGTTCTGCACCGTCACGTTCGATCCGGCGTGGGGCTTTCGCGCCGGGGTGGCGGCGATGTACGTAGCATTCCCCGACCAGTTTCGCTCGCGGACGCCCAAGCAAGGCATCTGGATGCCGTTCTACAAGATCAGCAAGGTGGAAGGTTGGGAGGATTTCGGTTTCAAGTTCAAGGAAGGCAACGACGAGACAGCGTGGGACGACGCGCATGACATCATCACGTTCCGGTATACGGAGCCGATGACGTGGTGGATGCCGATGCCTAAGGAGATGCCGCGGACGCTGGAGGCGGCGTTGGCGTACGCCAGGGACGTGGCGGCCAAGGGCGACAAGAACGCGCAGGCGCTTCTGGCCTGTGGGCATCATGACCGGCAAGGGCGGTTCGTCGCGCAGCTCCTGGACACTCCGTGGTGCAACGGGGCGGTGTGGAGCATGAACTCGTCGCCGGGGATCGCGGGGGCTGTGACGGACTTTGGGAACAAATGGTCCCCCGCTCGCCGCGAGAGTCTGTATGGTCCCAATAGCAAAGGCAATCTAGACGGCGAGTATATCGATTCGTCGGAAGGGTATGTCACCGAGGAGTACGACTTTCGGCGCGAGCATTTTGGCGCACAGCGTACGCCGCTGACGTTTGACCCGGAATCGCACCGCCCGGCGATTCTCCGCGGGCTGATCGCGTATGAATACGCGCGAGCGATCGCGGAGGACATTCACTCGATGAACAAGCTGATGATGGCGAATTCGACGCCGGACCGGCTGTGTTGGCTGGCCCCGCTGCTGGATGTGATGGGGACGGAGACCGACTGGAACCCGGGCAAGCGATGGCAGCCGATGCCGGACCAGGACATGCTGTATCGGCGGGTGCTGTGCGGTCCGAAGCCGTACTGCTTCCTGATGAACACCGTTTTCGACGATTTCCCCTACGCGTTGACCGAGAAGTACTTCAAGCGGTGTCTGGCCTACGGGATGTTCCCCGGCTTTTTCTCGCACAACGCGTCACAGGGGCACTATTTTTCCCGGCCGGAGCTGTACAACCGCGACCGGCCGCTGTTCAAGAAGTACATTCCGCTGTGCAAGGTGGTAGCAGAGGCGGGTTGGCAGCCGGTGACGCTGGCGCGGTCGTCGGAGGGGAGGGTGTATGTTGAGCGGTTCGGGGAGAAGTATCTAACGGTTTTCAATGATTCGGCGGAGAAGAAAACGGCCAGGATCAGTCTGGAGGGGTTGAAGGCGCGAGGGTCGCGCGAGCTGGTGCGCGATCAGCAGATCGCGTGGCGCACCGGCGGGACCGAGCTGACGCTCGATGCGGAGGATGTGGCGGTCATTGATCTCGACGGCGGAGGAACAGGACCGCGCCCATGAGCGCGATCCCCATGAAAGCAGGCTCCGGCACGATCGTCAGATCGAGCGCGATAGCGCCCGGCGACAACTGGCCGGGCACGAGCGGCTCTCGATTGGAGCCGTCCAGGTCGGCGCGCCAGATGGTTCCGGCTCCGGGCAGGGGGGAGCGATCGGTCCAATAGAGCTTGCCGGCCTCGGTATCGAGGGCGATGCCGCATGGGGAATACAGACCGCCGGTCACGGTCTGCATATCCGAGCCATCGAGATTCGATCGCAGGATGAACCCCGCAAGCAGGCCATCGATGCGCGGGTCGACGAACCCCCAGTACATTTTACCGGCCTTGAGGTCCAGCGCGATGCCGGTGGTGGGGCCCGGGAGTTTGACGATCAGATCCTCGACGGATGACCCGTCGAGGTTTGCGCGACGAACGGCGGCGACTTTCTCATCGGCCTCGTTCCGGGTCCAGTAGACCTTGCCCCCCGCCCCATCCAGCGCCACGCCATAGGCGGAGGACAGTTTGTCGACCAAGGTTTCCTGGCGGCCACCATCGAGATCGGCGCGTTGGATGCTTTGGCCATCGGTCCAGTACATTTTCGCCACCGCGAAGTTGCCTTTCGGGGGCTCAAGGGCGATTTCGGCAGGTATGGGGTACGAGCTGACGAGTGTTTGGATGCCTTGGCCGTCCAGGTCGGTTCGCCAGATCCTGCCGGTGGGGCCCGGGGCGCCGAGCGGCAGATTGCCCGAGAAGTACATCATTTTTTCTTTGAGATCGAGGGCGAGACCATCTTCGACAAACCCCTGGTAGACGACCTGAGCATCGCGGCCGTCGAGATCCGCGCGCAGGATGCTTCCCCCGCTGGTCCAATAGATGGCGCTGCCGAACGTCTGCGCGGTCAGGGTGAAGGCGAACACCCCCGCCGCCAGCGCCGCCAGCAAGATGATGCGTTTCATTATGCCCTCCCGCTCTCGTGACGAAATGAACAGCTCTCGGAAACAAGCCCTCTACCGGTCCATCCACACGCTCTTATTATCCCCCAGGAAGCCCCAGTTGACAACGGAAAACCGCTGGCGTCCGAGACAGACCCGCGGATTTGCCCCGCGGGCGGCTTACGTCCGCGCCGGCGTCACTGCCGCAACACGTCCTTCGCCCATTGCTCATGCGATTCCACCAGGCGCTTCACCACCTCCGGATACTGACTGGCCAGGTTCTTCTTCTCCCCGACATCCTCGGCCAGGTTGGCGAGGAACAGTTTGTCCTGCGCCTCGCCGGAGGTGTTTGAAAGCAGTTTCCAGTTTCCGTCGCGGACGGCCCACTGGTTTCCCATGGCCCAGTGGAACACGTTGTGGGTCGCCGGGGCATCGGCGGAGCGGATCACCTGCACCAAGCTTCTGCCGTCGATCGGCCGCTTGGGGAGGCTGGCGCCGGTGAGTTGGGCGATGGTGGCCATCCAGTCACAGGCGGTACACATCTGTCCGCGGACCTGGCCGGCGGGCAGATGCCCGGGCCAACTGATGATGGCCGGTATGCGGACGCCCCCCTCATAGAAGCTACCCTTGGCCCCGCGATAGGGGCCGGCATTGCCTCCGCCGCCGAAGGTCCGCTCCTCGGTGGAATGGCCCTGGTCGGACTGGAAGATGACGATTGTGTCGTCGCGGAGGCCGAGATCGTCGATTTTCTGGAGCACCTGGCCGATCTCCTCATCGAGGGTGGAGACCGACGCGGCGTACATTCCGCGGGGATTGGGGAGGTTCTTGTACCTCTCCCGCCACTTCCTGGTCCCTTGCAGCGGATAGTGGGGCTTGTTGATGGCATAGTACAGAAAGAACGGGCGATCCTTGTTCCGCTCGATGAACTGGTTGCACTCCTTGACGAGCAGGTCGCCGAAGTACTCGCCCTCGTGGAAGACCTCCTGGGCGTTGCGCCAGAGGTCGTGGCGGTTGGGTCCGCTCCAGTAGTAGAAATGGGAGTAGTTATCGATGCACCCCCCCATGAACCCGAAGGAGTAGTCAAACCCCTGGCCGTTGGGCATGGTTTCCCTGGTGTATCCCAGGTGCCACTTGCCGATGTGGCCGGTGACATAGCTGGCGTCCTTGAGCATTTCGGCGATGGTGAGCTGATCGGCGGGCATGCCCTGCTGCCCCGGCTGATGAGGCGCATTTCCGGGCATTTGCGCGTGTTGGGGATATCGGCCGGTGAGGATGGCGGCCCGCGAGGGGGAACAGACGGCGCCGGCGGCGTAGAACTGAGTGAAGCGAACGCCGCGAGCGGCGAGGGCGTCGAGGTTGGGTGTGACGAGGTCGTTGGCGCCGTAGCAATTAAGATCAATGGACCCCTGGTCATCGGTGACAATGAGGAGGACATTGGGTCGGCGGCCACCCTCCGCGCCGTGGGTCTTGAGGGCGCTGGCCGCCACGATCCCCGTTGCGGCCGCCACGAAATCCCGACGCGATATCTCCGGCATGGACTGCTCCCGTCTGCGTCCGGCACCTGGGCCGCGAGGTTGATTATGATCGCGCCTGGCAGGTGGCAGCGTCAAGGCGCCGGACGGGCGGGAACGCATGAAGCGTTAGACCCTGGAGTTGGCGGCGATGGTATTGTCGGTGACCCACCCCACGACAGGCTCGGCCCTGGCTCCGGTCCTGGTCACGAAGACATCATTGCAGCTACCGGTCGCCTGCTGCACTCGTTCCATTTCGGCCTTGGCGTCGGCGAGGGTGGCGGACTCGCTGACAAACGCAAAGCTGCTCTCGAACATCGCCGCAAGCTTCGTATCGGAGTCGAGCAGATCCTTGAGGGTGAGGTCCGCGGCGGAAGTGCGCCCGGCGGGGAGCGCGCCACCCATTCCCGGGACGAAATTGCTGAGGTACTGGCGGATCATGCTCTTGTAGATCAGGTAACGGGCAACGTTTTTGTCGTCGACGATAAGAATCCGCTCGAAGGTCTCGAACTTCTTCAGCTCGAATTATTCACCAATCCAACGATTTCTTCGCATCGCAGCCCAGTTCCGCCGCGTAGATAGAGGGTAAGGACGCCCTTGACCCACGGAACGGGAGACACACCCAATGGGTGAAGCACACGGAT
>Ga0315284_10005795_pt1 | contig 17570 bp, 32 predicted proteins | sample YL17G09_16_MG_FD_203696 | JGI IMG/M metagenome (GOLD analysis project Ga0315284, IMG submission 203696) | Sediment microbial communities from Yellowstone Lake, YNP, Wyoming, USA - YL17G09_16 | ecosystem: Environmental > Aquatic > Freshwater > Lake > Sediment | place: USA: Wyoming | collected...
GACTTAATTGATTTTCTAACATAGTTTTATAATTTAGATTTACTTTTAACGGAAGTTTACCCCGCAACCTTGATATAGGTCAGGGGCGGTGGTTGAATCCGCCCCAGCCAAATTAAAACTTAAGCAGTCCCGTCGCCAGAACTCATACAAAGATGATGAGCAGCAACAGTTCCAATGCCATAGGAGGCACGAGTTCCGTAGTTCCAGTTTTCTGTGGACATTTCGATTCCATCACCAACGGAAGGAGCAATCATAAATGGTTGTTCCCAGATACCGATGTAAGAGGTTGAATCCTTAGAGGAAGCAAGACCCCAATACTTGGCTTTGGTAGAATCGTAAGCACCATTCTTGTCAGTAGCTAACAAAGGAAGAATGACGTGGCGATATTTACCCTTATAAGGGTTAATCACGCCAGATTGAGTAGCATCTGGGTCAGCAGTAGATTGGAGATATTCACGAGCAGTGTTACAGGTCGAAGGGTCATTAGAAGTCCAAAGAATGTCGGGAGTAACGGACTTTAATTGATACAAGTTGTTGTAACGTTGTACCATCAGAAGTTCGGCTGCTTCTAACGCACCCTTGGAAAGGACTGGGTTATTGGCAAGACGAGTCCGATAAGTTCCCAAACCACTTGTAAGGGTATGGGCGGAGTAGAAGAGTTGTAGGTCATTACCACAATCAATGTAGACTGTGCGACCATCCATATCTGCATAAGTTGTCGCTGTCCCGAAGGTAAAGCGATGAGTTAAGTCAAGGTCCATACGGTTAGGGCAGTATTCACCTAAATTGGTGAGTCTGTTCATAACTTCTGGATACTTGTTGTATTTACGCATTTCCACAGTAATACCGATGTCAGTTCCGATACGACCTGCGGTAATGGTTTTGTTGTAACCTTCAAGAACGGATGCCCGTTCTGCTTGGTCACCCTCGCCTTTATAGTTGGCGTAGAGGTCGTGGTCCATCTCGGTGAAAATCCGAGTGTCGCCACTGTTCGAGCCAATGTCAATGGTCTTAAATAGACCAGAGTTGTATGCAGCACGAGTGACTGAATCTAATGCATTCGTGAAGATATACTCGGCATTGGCGGTGAACTTAGTTAGAGATACTGTATTGAGTTCCATTTTAGTTCTTTCTTAATCTTCTTACTTATCAACCATTCGATTTTACGACGTGGAGTCCACTGATAAGGTTAGGAAAGTTTTTATATAATTACTTACCTGACTGACTTTCTACCCCGATGTTGAGAGTGAACCAACCTTTGGTGGCAGAAATATACTTTGTGCATTGGACTACATCGTAATCCGTAGCAGTTGTGGCAACGTGGTCGCCATCAGTGATGTCATAATAGACACCAGGAGAAGTTGAAAGCAACCCAGAGGTTACATCTGCTTCCCATTCGACATACTTTTCTACAGGGACTTCGACTGGCACTAATCTAGCTACGGCGTAATCAGCATCAGTTGCGGCGATTGCTTTTCTAAGCACGCCAACGATGTAATACACAGCAGTAGAAGAAGTGGCTTCAATCAGAGTTCCAGCAGCATTGTTCCAAGCGACTAAGTGGTCAACTCCAATGGCTGTCGAAACAGTCACGGGAAACCACATAATCTTTGTTTTACCTTTTTTTCTTGTAAAAGCCATTTCAGTTTCCTTTCTTGATTACGCCTTGACGTAAGCGTCAGGACCGATGTTTAATATAAACCATCCTTTTGTAGCTGAAATGTATTTTACACACTGTGCGATGTCATAGTTGCTTGCCGAACCAGCACCTATACCACTACCGTCATCGGCAGCGGCTAGGTCCATATAAGAACCTACATAAGTAGCCGCAAGAGCAGAATCGGCTGGGGCTTCCCAGACCACATTCTTTTCAATGGGTACTTCAACTGGGATAAGACGTGCAACTGCGTAATCTGCGTCAGTTGTAGCGATAGTTTTAGCAATTACACCAGCTATGGTGTAGCAAGCGACTGTATTGGTAGCGGCGATTAAAACGCCAGTATTCCAAGACATCAACGAACCTTTTGCAACTGCTCCAACGGAAGCAGCTCTTGGCAACCACATAATTTTAGTTTTGCCTTGTTTTCTTACAAATGCCATTTCTGTATTGTTGATTTGATATAACCTTTTGCCATTACAGGTGGATATTTAACGAGTATCCTTACGAGCAACCTTGTAGAGGGTGTTTAACAGCTGACCTCAGCAGCGACTTTTCTTGGCACAGGACTGGGTTCGCCAGTCCTTTGACAACAAAATAAGGCGGAGCTAACCCTTTCGGGTTTTGCTGCACGCCTTATCTTTAGGTAGTGCTTCTAATTGTTAATCTCTACTATTATACAGTATTTTCAGTCATTTTTCAAATTATTGCTCTTTTTTGTTCGGTTTGTAAACCTCCTTCACCCATTCTATTTTATCTACATACCCATCTCTTAAAGTTAGGGTGATTTCTCCAAACCTAACCTTAGTTCTGGCGTATTTCATTACATCAGCCCAGCCAATCATACTTGGCTCGCCAATATCACGAATCATTTTCTCAATTTGTGCCTGAGTCGAGTATTGCATAGTGATAATCTAATAGGTTTACATCTGTTATATCCTTGCCAAACAACTTACCAGTAGCTTTCAGCTCATTTTCTCTAACACTTTGCTCTATCCACTGTAGAATAGGCACTAACTCAGCTTTTTCTACTCCGTATTCAGCCAAAATCTCTAACACTTTCCCGACAATCACCTCTCGGCGGTTCTTATAATAGTCTTTGTCTGGCTCTTCGGTAGTGAAAGTGTCTAACATCGTTTTAGTAGCGTAAATAGACCTTTCAATATCCGTTACATCGTCTTGGGATTTATCTAAATCGGATTCTTTCTTGGTGTATTCCTCTATCAAGGTGTCTATTTTAGCTTGTTCGGCTTCATCTGCAACTGCTCGCTGGTCAAGGAGTTCGTTCTGCCTTGTCCTTACTTCGTCCATCTGTTTGTGAACTAAATCTCTCTCGGTGTCGAACTTAACCTCCATCACTGGAGTATCTTGGGGACTAACTTTACCTGAATCTATAATGTCTTTGATTGAGTCGTTTCCTAAATACATATTTTCTCCTTATGGGTTAACAAATCTATCGTCTATTGTCCACTTATTGCCGTCTTCGTCTATTAGGTCGAGCAATTTAATACAGTTCCCGTCATTGTCTATCTCTTCCTGAGTAATTTTCTCAGCCATAATAGTTGCGTCTATTCTTTCTATGTGTCTGGCTGATTCTATGTAAGGAACTGTGGCTGTCGTGCCGTCTTCAAGATGTAAGGTTCGCTCTAGTTGCTCAACCCAAGCTCCATTGGCTGACTTTTCGCATAAGTTCTTATCCAAAGAATCCCAACCTGTGATTACCTTACCGCCCCATTTACCTAGTTTGACTATTGTATTCTGTTTGGCGGCAGTTTTTGACCGATACTTAGCCAAACGAGCTTTATCGGCTAATTCCTCGTTCTCTTTCTTTAACTCAGCTGTCTCGGCTTCAAGTTTGTCCATCCGAGCCAACATCTGCTCTAGGGCATCAGAGTTGACCATTGTCTTGCCTTTGGGGACTTCGGGAGTTGTTGTTGTCGAATGTTCCAACGGCTCCATAATTTCTTTTTCTTCGGTTGCTACTGCCATTTCTACAATTTTGGCAGGAGTAATTGTTTTCTTCTTAGCCATTATATTCTCCTTTCTCTCATCTCTTGAACTTTAGATTTGAGGTTTTTAACTTTATCTGCGTCTAATCCTAACTTACGGGCGAAGTCTAAATCAACCTCCTGGGTTTCCCGCTTGATTTGACCACTACCAGAACCTGAACTCACGACATTGTAGTCCATCACTCCAGGGCTTTTGTCTGGTCTGGCTAATCTGACGGCAGCTTTGGCTTTCTCGGATACTTCCTCGTCGGTAGTTGACGGCATACCTGACAGCATAGTGTCGTAAATATGCAGAGCTTTTTTGCTTAGCTCCTCGTCATCACCAATCAGACCTTTAAGGGTCTCGGACTTAGATTTGTTCACAACAAGATTCTTTACTTCAGCAATCTCCTTGCTTAATCTATCCTGAGCGGACTTGGCTTCGGCTTCTGCCGCTTCCTTCCGCTTTCTTAACTCGGACATATTCTGACCAACCGAGCTACTCTTTTGCTCTAACTCGGTCAACTTAGCTTGGGCTTCCTCTGCTTCAGTCTTGAGTTCTTCAATCCTGTCCACATCGGGGTTTGCCTCTCGGAACTCTTGGACAGCTTCTGATTTGAGTTCGTCCAACACCTCATCGGGAAGGTCTATCTCTGTCCCGTCTTCAAGGGTTACTTGTCTGGGCATATTACTCCTCCAGTTTATTTAATAATTTAGTAAATTCTTTAGATACCTGTATCCCAATCCACAAATGAACCAATGCCTCTGTTGGTGTTTTCCCGTAAAAATGCTTAAATCCAGTTTTGTCATCGGCGATTGCCCCCCTAGCTAACCACATCCATTCTTCGCCAACACGCTCCTTCTTCAAGTCAATAAATCCATTGCCACAGGCAGATAACAACTCCTCCACTTCTGGGTCTGGCTTACACTCGCACTTACCAGATGGATAGTTGGAACAAAAGTGTGCCCAAGTCCATCCAGATTCCTTTAGTTTGTTTGCTAATTTAATATCAATCATAGTTCTAAATTACTTCCGCTTGATATAATTTGGTCTTTTTCCTGCTCATCATCCCGTTTACCAATATGCTCACTCTCAAACATTGCCACCTGATTTAATAAGGAGTTGGCAAAGTAAACCATTCCATTCACAAAGTTCAGCGTCTCAAGATTAGGTGTGTTCCCGAAATAATCTCTTCCCATTTCCCGCATCATTCGCATTACAAGGTTCTCAATCACAGGCTTAGCCACGACTACCCGACCACAAAATGCCTCTCTTTGTTTAGGGGTTTCCATCGGGTCAATTAGTTGACCGAAGTCAATTTGTTTCAAAACATCTTTCATATCAATTTCTCTGGTAAATCTTTTATGCGTTGGTTGGCAATTTCTACATACTTCTCGTCTTTTTCAATTCCTATCCAGTTGCGACTGGTGTTTATACAGGCAATGGCTGTAGTACCAGAGCCGATACAGTTATCTAAAACTAAATCCCCTTCGTTGGTGTATGTCTTAATAAGATATTCAAATAGGGCTACTGGTTTTTGGGTGGGGTGGATGGTTTTGCTATCTTTATCAACTCTGATTACTTGTGTAGGATAACCTGTTCCTCGTTGTTCATAAGTTTCTGCTGTTGGCATACCCCCCCTATGTAGATATTTACCAACTGTTTTTTGTTTGCAAACCTTTGAAACTTTTGTTACTCCTTGTGGATTATATTTCATCCTATTTTTTGCGGGATGAGCGCAGCCACCGTAAGAAAAAACTAATACATTCTCAACATTTTTTAATGGCATATATGGAGCTTGTGCAAAATTAGGTGATTTGTTACTCTCCCACACCCACTCATACTTAAACATCTTGACATTACTCATCACCAATGCACTTGTGAAAGGTTGGCTCGCTGTTAAAACTATCGCTCCGTTGTCTTTGACAATCCGTTTATATTGTTCCCAAAGTGGCTCAAAAGGAATTATCGTGTCCCACTTACAAGCAGTCGTTCCGTATGGTAAATCGCAAAGTATCATATCAATAGACTTATCGTCTATTAACTTCATAACTTCTAAACAATCTCCTAAATAGATTTTATTTACTTCCAATTTCACTCGCCTGTTTTAGGTTAAGCGTTAGGATTTATAGGTACTTTATTAACTTGGGGAACTGCTTGTGGTGTCTGCCCTGGCTGTCCTGGCATAGCTCCAGGCATCATAGGGGCTTCTGGGAACATCTTAGATACATTCACGCTGTAAGTTTCGGAGAATAGCTCTCTTGTATACTGTGGGTCGGGTTGGAGTCCTAAACTCATAGCCGCCTGCATCATAGTATTAAACATTAGCTTTTGTTGAGCGTCGCCCCTACGAGGGGTAGGGTTGACTACAACCTGCCAAATATATTCAGCTTTCTTGATTTCTTCAGGATTAACATAATACTTTCTCACAGGTTCTTTGGAGGCTTCTTGCTCGTCGTAAACTTGTTTTGAACCAGGAAGCTGACCCTCCATCGGCACGACCATAGACCTACCCATTCCTTTGCCTGGGATACTTGCTTCTATGTTTGATACCCTGTAAACCTTTGTTAAAACACTTCTTACTTCGTCAAGTTTAGAGTCAATCGGCTCAAACCAGTATTTAAGCAACATCGGAACTCTGATTTCACCGAGCTTCTTTTCAAGCAGTCCGCAAGAGAACATCGCCAGGTCAACAATCATTGATGACTGCTGTTGGGCTAACTGGGCTTCGCCAAGGGTCGTTCCAGGGGCTTCTCCGCCTTGATATGACTTATTAACCGAGGATTCGTCTATCCGTTGAGAAATCATATCTATCACGGCTACTTCGGCTGAAGTAACTCCAGCATCTCTTTCGTCTAATCTGGTAATTGAATTGGGTTTCACTCCCATTAGCATCTGTCCAGGCATAGGAGTTTTCAAGACCTGACCGCTGTTATTAAGGTAAATAGGAGCAAATGACTTCTGGGTCTTATAGACAGCCATTTTAAGCATTTCGTCATAAACTCCAACCTGATTTCTAAGCTCCATACACAAAGATTTCCCATAAGGAAAGTTATGTCTGATGAGTTTGAAGATTTGTTTTACGAATGTGTATTCGCCGTTACAGCTGACCTCGGAAAGAGGATACCCCACAGGGAGCATCATCACTCCGCTTAAGATAAGCTGAAACTCGTCATTGGGTTTGTCCTGATACTTGACGACTTCTACATAATTATCATCCACACTTGTAAGTCGCCAGTTAGTTCCGTAGGTGTCGGTATCTACTTTTGACAGCTTCTTAGACACATACTTCCAGCGAGGGAATTTACCGTAGATAGATTTGGCTAATTCATAAGGAATAACATCGACAGTAAACGCATAGGGTTGGTCGGACATTTCAAAGGTACTCATAGACCCTAAATAAACGCCTCGGTTGTCTAATATCGTTCTGTTGGGTCTGGACATTACTTCATCTACCTTTTCAGTCCAAGTTATTTTAGTAGGGTCGGCGTTCTTGTTGGAGGTTTTGACTTTCTTGTATGACTTACGCCAAATATCTTCTACAAACACAGTCCCCTGCTTCATTAGCTCGTATTGTCTTAGAAGTCTTTTCTCGTCGTCGTTTTCCAATTCCTCAGTCTTGCGTAAGACTTCAGTAATTGCGTTTCCGAGTTCTCCAAGCATAGTATTCCCAGACCCAAACGCCATTACATCGGGCGAGAGGTTCATTCGGTTGATAGCCGAGAGGAAAGCCATTAACTTGTTGCGGACTGTTCCAGATTGGAAGTTAGAATCACTCTTATTAACCTTCGCTCCGACAAACGAGTTCGCTAGTTTTTCGTTCATATCAAAATAGGTCAGATAGTCCATCTGGTCAAACTCTAATAATTGAGAATCACGGGCAGTCCGAGCTTCTTCTAATCTTTTAAGAATTGCACCACGATAAAACGACTCGTCGTCGGTGTAGTCGTAGGTCTCTAATTGTTCTTCTTTATCTAATAAGGGGGATTTCATATTAAAATCTTATTTCCCCTTATGTTAATTATACTTTATTCCAAAACAAAAAGCAAATCAACTAACCCGTCTGCTCCCTAATATAAATAGAAAGCGGATTGGGGATAGTAGTAGGCAGTAGGAAGTCAGTGCAGGGTAGCTCTCAACCCGATGTCCTTCCACTCTTTAACTGTCTCTATTGAACATTAGGTCGCCTGTTGACACGGGTCGGTCAGAGCAGGACTGGAGACAATTAAACGAGTTTATTATAGGAATGTTTTTTACCTGTGCAGTTTCCTAAAAGCACAGTTGCCCACCTGTTCCCCTTCAACACAAACAGCCCCCATTGCTGAGAGCTGAGAGTGATGATTACAATACTGAGAGCTGATGTATTGTGAACAGCTCCAAACCCTTTCGGATTTTAGTATCGTAATCATATGTCAAGCATACCACACTTCTTAGATCTCCGCAAATAACCCATACTTATCCTCTGGGGGTTGGTTAATCATTTGTTGGTAGTTCTTATCGTTTATGCTTGGTTCTAACACCATTCGCATCATTAAGGTATCCGCATAATCAGGAGAACGCCCGATTACTTGCCTAATCTCATCTTTGGGAATGATTTGTTTGGGGGCATCCTTGTCCGCATTGGCAATTTTGATTTGTTCTAATTCTTGAATTAAATCAGCTTTGATTTCTTCATCTTGAATCTCAATAGCCATTTTATGATTATTCACCCTTTCGGCTAATAAGAAGTAGCATTGCGACCTCAAATTGCGATAATTTGGTCGCTGTTCCCATACATCCATAGGGCTATGATTTCCTACAAATCCTACTATTCCAGGCAAAACATCTACTACCCCGCCACCGATACCATCTTCATCCACAACAATCTGACTATAGGGAATCTGATAATCTTTGGCATACTGTCTAATCAATTCCGATGTAACATCTGTTGCTTGGCGAGAGAATGGTTTGATTGAAATTGCCCGCATTCCTTTCCACAAAGTAAACACGGTTTTATCTTCACCGAACCGAGCCACATCAACACTCAAAAAGTTTCCTTGTTGGCTGGGCAATGAGTTAGTGAATAGGTCGGAAATAGCGGCATAATTCATAATGGCACTGGGGTCATCATCGTATTCCCAATTACCAAACAAAAGTCGTTGCTTCTGGACAATATCTGTCAAAGACATCAGGTTCCGTTGGTAGCCAGATTCCTGATAAGTGTTGTCTCCAACTAATGCCTGGACAAAGGCATATCCGTTACCGAGTTTATCTTGCCATACTTCTGGCTTACCTTGCTGTATCCAGGGCTTATAGAAATGCTCATATACCCAATTCTTCTTAGGATTGGAGGTAATTAGTAATTTGGCGGGATTTAAGCCATATTTATCATTTAAGTGTCGCCCGATTCTTGATTTCAAGACATCAAAAGCTCCAAAGTTCACCTCTCCTGCCTCTTCAATCCACCCTCCCGTGTATTCCGAAGAACCATACCGTTCATACAAAGGGTCAGTGGGAAGATATTTAAGGTCTAATAAATCAACTCTTGAGCCGTTCTTAAATTCTATGTAGTGGTCTTGACCGTTATATTTCCAATCATCTCTGGGTATTTTATGATAAGCACAAACCTTATACCAAGTCAGCAGAGTGGTTGATTTTAATCTGGTCAGTTCTTCTCTCCCGATAAACCATTTACTACTGGGATACCGATAACAATTGACTAAAAGCCACTCGCATCCGAGCCAACTCTTACCTCCCCCAGCCCCTCCTCCGAACAAAAGAAATGAAGTTACTGAATCATTTAATAGTGTCCACGCCTTATCCTGTTTGAGAGTCGGGACTAATCTTATCTTGATTTGGTCTAACATATTCAATTCCGATAACACCGATTAGTTTTCCGTCAGAGGTAACATCTAAACTCTCTTTAGACCTGCCAAGTATTCTGTCAAATATCTCACGAAGAGCCTGGACATCACCTTGTTTCCCTTTCGCAATAAGTGCTTGGACAATGGGTTCGGATTCTTTTATGACTTGCTCTATCAGGTATTGCTTTAATGCCGCCGCTTGAATCGTGTGGTTCTGTTTCTTATTCCCCCCCAGTTTGTTTCCTTTTTGAAATGGCATTATATGTTTAAAATCATAAAATCATCTGGCTTATTTGTTATCGTAGCCATCTTTTCCTATTCAAAATCTCCCCTAATTTATTTAATGCCTGATGGTTTAGTTCTGTAAGTTCTCTGTCTGTGAGTGGGATGTTAGTTTTTATAACTAACCACGCATCTTGAATTTTTAGTGTGGCGTTTTTCACAATCTCGTTGATTTCTTGCTCTATATCCACTGTTACATTATACGCTATTTCTCCTGTTTTGGCAAATCTTCTTTTAATAATTCGTGAGCATAGCCCATCACATTGAAAGCCAGCCCCATTAAAGCGTCCATAATCCCATCACGGCTTTTGTATCCTTCGTGTTCCAGCCACCAATCAAGGAAGTGTCTAAACCCTGACTCCATATAAGCTGATTTTGGAATACCCTTTTTCCAGTTTGATGATGGTCGCTTATTGCCATCAGATTGATACTGATGTTTTAGCATATACTCTCCGTATGCTTTGATGAATAGTGGCGAAAGATAACCAGAGTAGTCAGGTTTGTCGGTGTTCTGGTCTCTCGTAGCTCCACTCTCAAATTGGCGGATGGCTTGGGGAGTGTCGGTTATTCCTTGTGGTGGCACATCTGCCGTTCCTGTTAAGTCGTAACTCATCCTATCTCCTATTAGTTAAGGTTATCGCAGATTTTATTTTCTTTCTAAAGTAAATCGCTACTCTCGGTAAGTGCCACACTCTATTGCCGATGAAAACACGCTTAACTACCTCATATTTCGCGGGATTGGGATTAGGAACAATGTATTTGTGATAAATAATAAGCAATCCCCCATCTTCTAATACTTTGTCGCATTCCGCTGTCCATTTTTTGTAATGTAGTTTTCCTGTGCCATACAACTCTCGGCTTTCATCATCAGAATACGGGGGGTCTGCCAATATAATCCTGAATGTCTGCTGTGGGATTACCGCAGTGAACGAATGAGCGTCAGCTATAAAATCGGGTTTCACTTCTGGTTTAATATCCACCCGCAAACCATATTCATTCATCCCGCAGAAAAGATTTAGTATACTTGGCATCTGCGATTCTTTAAGGATTTCTTGTGCTAATTTTAGTAGCCACTCTTCCGCATATAAGGGCATACCACCCTTGTAGTGGTCGGGCTTTGGGCGAGGCAGAAACCACGCTATATTTTTGTCTTGAGCATTACTCATCCTTTGGTATTTTAACTCTACTGTGAATAGAAGTTTCAATAGTTATTTGTTTTTTGATTTCTTCATCATTGTGGTCTTCCCAATAGCTAACACCTACCGCTTCATAACTACCACCAGCGTGGTCATCGCACACCACATCAGCATCTCTATCTTCTGCTTGAAGTAAACTAATTAGTTGTGCTACTTTCATTTCTTTTCCTATTAGTTAAGGTTATTCTTTATGTTGGTTAGGCGAGAGGGAGGTTAGAATATCTAAAACATCTTGGACTTCGTAGAGAGAAATCTTCTCTTTACTATCCTCAAATGCGTGATGAAACATCCTGATATGCTTTAACTTTTCTCTAATCTCCTCAACTCCGCTATTGTGGGCGGATTTTAGTGCGTGTTTAATAACATCCTTTACTTTTCCAGGAAGTGAGTATTCTCCAGTTTTCATAGAGATTTGATGAAGTGTGTTGTATTGTTGAGCCAACTTAATTAGTTCTTTTTCTATATATGTCCACTCTTCTGCCTGTGGGGTTACTGGTTGGTCTTGAGCTGGGGGGTTGATATTATTCATTTAATCCCTCCAATTTTTTACCCTTAAATACTTTCCATATTTTCCAAGCGGCATCTGTGGCAAGTTTTGTATCTCTTTCGGCATTTGCCATATTTTTATAAACCCTCACCCAAAGTTTTGGAAAGCCATCTATATCTTTGTTATCTTTTGTTTTCAGGATAACTATTATCTTCTCCTCTCGGTTATTCATTATGCTAAATCTCCATTGGTTAATCGGTATAATACGGGGTTTTCTTTTATTAACTTTTTGATGTGAGATTTCCGTTGGATAAAAGCATCTCGGCAATACTGGTCATCGTGTTTGATTATGATTTGTATTGAATAAATCTTACCTGCTTTTGGTATTTTATCTCTTATTTTCTTACAATCTCTACACAAATGACCTATAGGACACCGCGGCTTATTACAATCACCTACTATGGGTTCTTCTATCTTCTCCTCTTGGTTATTGGGGGTCATATTTTTGATTATTAAATCCTATTTTATTCTCTATCCATTGTTTAGTTTCTTGGTGAAATGACATTTTATGATTGTTGGCTTGATACCACTTGCGAGTTTCGGCAAACCTGTCGTCTTTTGGAGGGAAGTGTCCCTGTGCCTTACCAGCACCTACCCAATCGCACACCATTTCTAATCTTGCCTGTGGCGACATTGGCAATACCTTAATTCCGCCCTCGTCCTCTGGCAGTATCCACCATTGCCAATGATGGTCATTTCTTTTTTGGTGTAATAGCCACGCAAAATCAAAATCTTTATCACCAGTATCTGTCGGTTTGTAATAACCAGTTTTATCCCTAATGGACGGTTTCTTTCCATAAAAGAAATTAGCGTATGGGATAAACTCGCTCGGTAATAATTTGCTTAAATCGTGAGTTAAGCCACGCCAGAATAACCCCTCCGAAAAACAAGCCAACATTACAAACCAGCGATGGCGGATAACATAGTTTAGATATTTTATATTTTTCATATCTTCTCCTCTTGATTATTCATTTATTCTTATTTCTTAATTCAATTCTTGGTTCAGCTTCCCACCCCAACTTTAGGTTGCGGATTTCCGTTCTGGCTTCACAGATAGTTTCCCCGTCAATCTCAACTTTTTTCCAAGTGGTTTGTAAATAATTCTCTGGTTGGTCCTCTGTCTTCTCCTCTTGTGATGTCATTTTAGTTATGGGTTAATCCTCAATCAAAAATCCCAATGCCCTCAAGAAATCTGGCAATTGAGTTCTTTTAAGTGGTTTAGTTCCGCCCTTACCGTAGAACTTGGCGTTTTGTAATTCAGCATCACACAGGTCAGCACCACGCAGGTTAGCATCACGCAGGTTAGCATCACTCAGGTCAGCACCACGCAGGTTAGCATCACGCAGGTTAGCATCACTCAGGTCAACACCACACAGGTTAGCATCACTCAGGTCAGCACCACGCAGGTTAGCATCACTTGCCACCGCATCTAATATCGCTTCTCTTTGAGTAGTTTTGGTTGACTCAAACAACACAGTTCCGCCAAAAGTTTTTATCTGAAACTTTACTTTGTCCTCGTCTTTTTTGTCCTCATCAGCAACATACTGCTTTAGCTCTTCAATTTTTACGAGAGCTTCTTCCTTGGTTAATTTCTTGTCCATACTTCCTCCTAATTAGTTAATATCTCTGGTTCTATTGGGGTCATAGTTACTCCTTGAAAATTATATCTGATGTCCAAGATGCCCAAATCGTAAGGGGAAGGAAAAGGAGAATGTTCCGCCAAGAGAATCCGCTAGTCGCCCCTGCGACAAAAAGCAACAATGATATTCCTAGAAGAGCCAACCAGAGGAATTTTGACCACCACAAGTTATTCATAATTTTATTATTTAGTTATTAAATTGCTTTATTAAATCCAGCATTTTCCCCAACTTCGCAATCGGTATAAGTTTCGGTACATAAATCCAAAACGATATTTTATACCATCCCCTCTTTATTGTTTTTGTAGTTCGCTTAGACATTCTTCAGTTATACATATTGGCACATAATTACACTCCCAGCTGTCGCAGACTATCGTGGTATTAGGCGGTAGGCTATAGGTCATTTCTTTACTTATTTGTTCAAGGTAAAGGTAGTGGTTCTGGGAGGAGGCGAAGATTAAATAGAGAAAGGTTGCCCAGATGATATTCAACCAAAACAACCCCCAGTTAATCCGCTGGAAGAACGGTGAAATAAAGCATAGTAGTTGCTGAGCTACCTGCTTCTGGCGGTTGTGGTATGTCAATTTCATCGCTGAAAATTGTTATGTTCTCTATAACATTTTTGTTATGTTGCTCCTGTTCGTTGAATGCTTGAACTGTTATTACAACTAAATACCCGATGAAAAAGACTGCGAGTAAGAACATTATTGTTACGCTAGTTTTCATAATGACCTTAATTTATTATGTAATTCTTGATGATGTTTTTGGCACAACCAGACAACTTCTAGCGACTTAGAGTAATCGGGGTGATGTCCTTGAGCATTTTCCTTTTGGCATATTTCACAAGTTCCTCGTTTTATAATGCCAGATTTAATCTTTCTCCCAAGTATATTTTCTGCCATAATCTTTTCTGGATATTTCTCCAGTCTATTTTTATATTCTTTTCTCCTTATTGATTTTCCTTCTTCGGTTTTTCTGTATGCCTTGATATAGTCCAATATCCTACTTTTCTGTCTGGCATAACCTTCTCTGCATTTCTTAACACGACACAATTTACAATATCCGTAATATCCATAAGGGTCGTGTTTGTCTTTATGATATTCCGTCAAAGATTTATCTTCCCCGCAAATAGGGCATACTTTATGGGTGCGGTTTATGAGTGCCTGAATTGTCTCTGGCTTTCGTTGTGTCATAATTTAATTATATGCCAAACGAATAGTTATGTCAAGTTAATCCCAGATGAAATTCTTGGCTACTGCGTTGTAAAATTCTTTATTATTCCGTAATTTATCCAACCCGTAGAATTTAGTCCCGCCTTTGTAGAGTTTGTATCCAATGTCAATTTGATACTTTCCTTGCTCAACTGAATCATCGTTTATTTTGAACTCTTTAGCCCCTACGATTGCCTTATGGTAACCGTCATTGATTTGCATATAACCATAGTCGTAATGTCCATTACTACCCTTGCGTTGGCTTCTCTTGTTCACAACTCCACTTTCCGCCTCTATTAAGTAGATGAACATCTTGTCTTGGTACTTTTCCCAAGCATAAGCAATTAGGTCATTTTGGGCTTGTGAAGCCCCTATTTTGACAGGATTTCCTTCAGTGGCTACATTGACCCCCTGAACGGTAATCGGATGGCTTGTAGGGCTTTCTACGGGCTTCTGGGATGTTTCTATGGTTGGCTCTTGCTCAACCTCCATAAACGAAGGAGTAAAGGGTGCTAAATGACCAGATTGGACTAATGTTCCGATAATTGTCGGGATAATCACCATACCGAAGAAAAGTATCCCCAATACTGCCTCAAATTTACGCTTAACCGTTAATCCTTTGGTCGCCTTATTTTGGGCGATTTTCTGGCTTAGGCGTTCAACTGCGGTGTCCTGTAAGTGATATTCCTGATAATACTCGTTGTTTCTCATTTTTCCCCCTAAATTATGTTTATTTTTATATTATTTTGACTTTTTGACCCGCACTACCCGATAATCGGGTTTGACTGCCTTGAACCAGTTGGGTTTCAGGGCAACTCCTAGCTTTGTGTTTTTCATATTTCCCCTTTCTTATGGGCTGTATAATCAACCCTTCGTATCCATTATACTCCTGTTGTGTAGTATTGTCAATAATAATCTTTTACCCCTATTAACTAGGAGTTATCCACATCTGGTAGCTCTAAAAGTAGCTTTTTCAATAGGACTGGGGTTGGTCTCCTGCGGTCGCCTTCAACTGGCACGACCAGAGCTTTAACCCCAAATGACGCTTGGCTCTTGATTCCCACCACTACCACAGACGGGTATAAATAGTAAGAGCCGTTCCCAAAGGAAGTGTAGGTTTTCAGGTAGAATGCCTGACCGATTAAATGTTTGTATTTTTCACTTGTGCTCATAGTTTTTTAATTAGTTCTGGGTTCTCGTATATGTTTCCGATGACCTTAATTGTCCACAATTCTTCGTCTTCCCATACATCTTCAATTTGCCCCCCTTCGTCAACCGCCATAATTTCGTCTAACACATCTCCCGCAAAGTCATATAATATCCCTACTCCGAAATTGATAGTTTCAGATATAGTGGCAGTCCCTCTAAAATCAGCCGTTGGGTCTGTTTTGTCGTGGAACGCAACAGTAACTATATCTCCAAAATAAATATCTTTCCCGTTTTTATCAGTCAAGCCAGTGAACTGCTGGAGGGTATAGTCGTTTTGATTGTGCAACTCTTGTAGATAAGCCCCTCCATCTATATCGTCATTATCTCCACTCGGAACAGACAACTTACCATCCAGAGTCAGGCATATATCATAATCAGAGTAAATCATTTTAGGATAACAATGTTCTCGGATTTCCTCCTTACCATTACTGTCCCTATTCTTAGATGTGAAGTGGTCTGATTTATCCCAAACTCTAAATTTTATCTCTCTATTCATAGTTGTAATTGGAGCCAGAAATTCGGTTCTCATCCCCCAAGTTAATACAGAAAAGTTTGAGAGTGTCGAGAAGTCCAGCCCCGTGTTAGTTAATCGCAAATAAATCCTAAGTCGTTGTATGGGTAGTAACTGCTCCAACCTAACCAAGTGCATCCTGGTTTTCCTGCTGGACCTACTTTCCCTGCGGAGCCATTTTTTCCTGCCTCACCAGCTACGCCAGCGTCGCCTTTGTCTCCTTTTAGCTCTGCTTTGTGGTCTTGGACATACGAAGCAATCTGGTTGGGAGTTTTAACTATCTGATAAGTTGACAACCCCACTGCCACAAGAGCTAACGAAACCCCGATGATAGATAACACGAAACTTACTTTACTCATTTCTTCTCCTTATTATTTATATTCTAAAATTAGATAACCTCTTGATAAACATCATCCCCCTATCTCTTATCTGCATTATTCTCCCACGAGTTAGATGAAATTGTTTGCCAACTTGTTCCAATGTTTTATGCTCTTTTGAAAATAGTTCACCTAATATCAATGCGTCTCTTGCCGAAAATATAGGTTCGGCTATAAACCCCCCGTCAAGTTGGTCTTCTTGTGCTTTGGTCTGTAAGAAATCAATGAAAGTTAAGCAGGTAAAACAACAGTCCCGCTCTTTCCCGACCTTCCAATATTGCACCCTAAACCTTCTCCCGCAAATTTCGCATTTATTAGTTTTTTCTCCAGCGTTAGCCATATTAGTTAATTTATATGTTCTAAATACTAATACATAAACTCTTCGTTCGGTTCCGCCACGAAAATCCCCACAGAACTCGCCCACATTCTTATTTCTCGGTAGATTTCTTCTACTCGGTCGGTAGTTTCGTTTTCAATAGACATTCCTATTTCTACTTCATTCCCTTTAATTGAAATTACTTTATTGTTAAAGTGTTGCTTACACCACTCGTTTGCTTCTGACGGGTCAAGATTAAGTTCAGGAGCAAGGATTTGGATTATCACTCCCCAGTAATACTTACGCTGTTTATCGCTTCGGGTAGCTTTACCGACTTTTATATCAACTCGCACATCATCTTCTAAAGTCCCTAGCCACAGGTCAAACTCGTCTCGCTTGTCTAGGATTAGTTTGCCCTCCTTGACTTGTCCATAGAATGTTGGAGTTTTCATTAGAACTTTATATCTTCAATGGGTATTTCTTCTACTTGTGGACTCGCCACAGTAACCGTTCCTTGTTCTCTCGGTTGTTCAAGAAAAGTAGCTATGTTGGTGTCGGGAAACATATACAAAGTGGTCTGTAAACTCTCCTGACCGTTATCCCTCAGCCAGACCGCTATTTCTCCGATGGTTTTCCAGATACCTTTTTTGTCTTTGTCTTTTTGGAGGTTGACACATAGATTGTATTTTCTGATTGGTCTCATTAAAACGCTAAATTAGTTAGTAAATCATTTATCTCTTTTAAGGTTTCCTCTTGATACTTCTCATAAGTCGCAATATCTTCAGTTATGGTTTC
>Ga0315284_10005796_pt1 | contig 17566 bp, 13 predicted proteins | sample YL17G09_16_MG_FD_203696 | JGI IMG/M metagenome (GOLD analysis project Ga0315284, IMG submission 203696) | Sediment microbial communities from Yellowstone Lake, YNP, Wyoming, USA - YL17G09_16 | ecosystem: Environmental > Aquatic > Freshwater > Lake > Sediment | place: USA: Wyoming | collected...
CAAACACATGAACAGGACGTTATTCTGACCGATGATTCCTGTGATCTTTCTCAATGACTTTGAGATCACGCGAGCCTGTAGACCCATCGTATTTTGGTCATAATCACCGTCAAGTTCTGCCTTGGGAGAAGTTGCGGCGACTGAGTCCCAAATCACCAAAATCGGTACGTTTTTATTTGCGACTGATTTTGCCTTCAGAATGACAGACTCAATAATCTGGAACACTTCTTCGGTGCAATGCGTGTCACAATAGACGAATCGATTTCGTACGTTCACACCCATCTGTGCGAGCTTGTCAACAGGTGTGGCGTTTTCTGTGTCGATATAGACAACAAGACCACCGAGTGCCTGGACATTTGCTGCTGCATGGTATGCAAGGTGCGATTTTCCGCACGAAGGAAGGCCAGAAATTTCGATGATTCGTCCTTCAGGATACCCGCCTCCCGCAGCATTTCTGATTGCATAATTCAGCTGAATGCTTCCAGTGTCAATCCATCGCTTGACGATTGTTGGCGCCTCAGATTCACTCAAGTTGTACGCAATGCGTGATCCAAATTCTCTGTTGAGATCCTTGATCAGTGTGACAGCTAGGTCGTCGACCAGCGCAATGTCAGCCTTTGATTGAACTTCATCGATCTTCTTTACCTTCGCCATCTTAAAACTCCAGGTCTGAAACAGTGCTTAGACGTATGGCATCCGACGATCACCTAAGCGACAGTCGGATGCCATCAATCACTTCGTTCACTCGTCTTTCATCAAGTCTTCGAACGCTTCGTCGATGGATTGCTTCTTTGTAGAAGAATCGTCATCAACGTCGACAGATGCCTTCTTGACAGCCTTCTTCGCAAGTGGCTTTGCCTCTGCTTTTGGCGCATCTTCCTTCACTACAGGCTTCGATTCGCCCTTCACTTCTTTCACAAGAGTGTCGAGTGCATCTTCGCTTGCTGGACGACCACGAGTCGTCTCATTTCCGGCTTCAGTGCTTCCTGCATCGCCACCGTTGAGCCATCCATTGAGGATGTTCTCAATCTCCTGAGGAGACTTCATGCGATACATGTCATCGATGTTAGGAACTGATTCAAGCCAGGCAGCTGACTTCGCAGCATCATCGCACAACTTGCTCGTTCGACCCTTACAGTCGACGACCGTGTCGTTGTACTCTTTGCCTTGGATATGCGAGATCGTGACCTTCAAATCAAATCCCTCGTTGGGATCCTGAATGTCGCCGTAATCTTCATCAATGAAGAATCCAAGCAAGCGTTGGTACACGAGCTTTCCGAACGACCAAACGAGGACGCCTTTGTCTTCTTCACCTCTGACGATGACGGGGGCATATGCCCTCATCTTCGGCATCAACTTTTTTGCAAGGAACCTGTCTTCAGGTTTTCCAGACTTGAAAAGCTTGTGCATGAGGTCGTCAATGGGATCGGGCTTGCCGAACTGCTTGGGCGTCAAGATGCCAGAGTTCTTGCCAATGTAGTAGAACCATCGCTCCATGAACGGTTGCCCAACGGGGGCATTCTTCCACGGCAAACAACGAATCTTGTGTTCGCCCAACGTTGGCTTCCAAAGTTGCACCGAGGACGTCTTTCGAACGCCGCTCAACTCTGCCACACGCCTTCTAATTGCTTCGAGATCTATCGCCATTTTTCCTATTCCTATTTCCACTATCACTCAGTGATGAAATGTTACTGCACCGTGCAGTGTACAGATCGTACTGCATGAATCTTTTTAAGTTCAACGTCATGTGAACAGACATATCCTCATCGTTCTTCTGAACGAATGATGCCTGACTCTTATCACTTCTTACGCGGGCGGCTCTTTTTTCCAGGTGACATCCCAAGTGGGGCTGTGTAACCTGCGATCGCTCCGACGCCTGAAAATTCCACAACGTTCTCAACTTCATCCTTCTCCGAGCCCTCTTCCGAATCCTCTGGGGCAAGCAGCTGTTGCGGAACGCGAGCGTCCCTGGCTTCTTGCATCATCAACCGAATATACCGCACAAGCAATTGATTGCTCATGCAAATAAGTATGGTCGATCAAGGCAAAGAACCCTTTTCTTGCATGGTTGAGATGTAATCTGCTGTTAGCACAATTGTCGCCAGCATCGGTTCTTTGAGACAATAGGGCTTATTTTCTACTACGACAAATCCGTCATTGAGCTTGATTGCCAAGAGTTCGTCCATCTTCAACTTAAGACCGAAGTGCTGACACAGAAATAATCCTCGAGTCGGCACATCCATGTATTGCATGTCCTTGTTATATGTGTAGAGCTCACCCATCTTTTGTTGACGCCATTCTTCAGCGTCAACGTAGTAATCTTTCTCAACGTCTCCGACTTTTCCGAGATCGTGAAACAAGCAACCAATGATCAATGAATCCTTCGGAACTTCCCAACCGAACGCCTTTGACAGACGCATTGCATTTCCTAAAACTCGAATCGAATGATCGGCAAGGCCACCTGGGAAACAGTTATGATAATTACTCTTGCCTGATGCAGGACAGAGCGCAAGGCGCTCGCCGAGATGATCGACCATTGCAAGAGCAGGTGCCGATCTGTCACCAAGCTTTTCACACAAGGCCCTAAATTTATTGAAGTTTGCTTCGATTTCTTCCGGAGTTAGTGACATAGAAATATCTTACAACCTACAATTATTGTGTACACTCAAGCGTTTCAGCCTTCAAAACAAACTTTTGCACGTAACCCTTGACCTTCACCCATTGCTTTGACTTGACAATCGGGATTGCCTCGCGGGCACAATCTATAAGCAAGGCATCATGAAGCAAATACAAGGGCCTGATGCCTTGAACTTGAGATAGTTCGCTAAGGATCTGTGCGAATCCCAAGAGGACGACATCACAGCCGGTTGACTGTGCATATGAATTTATGAATATGCGATCGAGTGGCTCGTCGATGGCAACACGTCGACCGTAACGGTTCGTTATGTAACCCTTTTCAACGAACTCTTGCTTGACACGTTTCTTGAGGTCCTTCGTTTTGAAGAAGACACGAACTTTGTTGATGACATTATCGAGTTCTTTCCCAGACATCCCGAGCACCTGCCCGAGCGAGTGCTTGCTCGATCCATACAATTCAGAAATCACCGCACCTTTGACGATCTTTCTGCTCACTTTTCCCTTGAAGACATCCCTTACGATCGCTTCATAGAGGTCAGGTTCATCGCACCTGCCGCCCGATTCATAGAGAAGAACACGAGCTTCCAGTGCTGCAAAATCGAGGTAGACAATGCACCCGTCTGGGAATGACGACTTGATGATGCTTCGATACTCACGCTTCAACGTAAGAATGTTCGGGCCTGATGCAACCGTCAGACGACCCGTACGTGTGTTGAACCTATCGTACCTGACAGGATCAGCAAATCCCTTATGATCAGGCCTGAACGTTTCAACAACGGGCATATTTCCGACCTTTGCATCCATGAGTGCCTGCCATGCTTGTGCATCGACCTTTGCAGGTTTGAGTGCCCCAAAGACAGCATTCTCAGTCACCCAGCAGCCCTCATAATAATCTTTCGATAATCCAGCCAGTGCAACTATGGCCTCATTCTCGACCTTTTTCACGAAGGCCTTGTATTCATGTGAAGGCATGACGTTCGTCCATGGAACTGACATGTTCGAACCTGACATCAACTTCGTCATTACGTTAACGAATCTCTTTGGCGGCGAAAGGTCAATGACGTAATCGTTCAATTTCAACAACGTATCGAGGCACATCGGATGCCAGTCCTTTGTAGAACCTGACAAGTACCATGCATCTTTCGGCGGTGAAGAGACCCACGTATAACCATCACCTGAACACAACAAGTGTTTTGAAGTGCCCAAAATTTGGGAGTCAATGCACGTGGAACTCACAGCGTAATTGTAACACACGCAAGGCTATTTCTACACGGTCACTTCTTTTTAGTGGTATCGAGAGGCTTTTCAAGGATCCTCGTCAAATAGTCATTCACTGTTGGTGCTGATTCATAGCGACCGTACGCATCAAAGAATGCCATCGTCAATTGTGACTCAAATTTGCCTGGGACAATCGTGTGTGTCAGGCCCGAAATTCCATAAATGTTGTCGATCGTCGTTCCTGTGTTGAAGTCAACAAAGAACAATTGCGCATAGCTCAAAAGAGGACATCCAAAAGTCGTCAACGTAAGTTGTGCCGGAATGACCTTGAGTGGAAGACCTCCCGTTCCTCCGCCATTTGGCTGAGCAGTCGTCGGTTTTCCAGAGTTCAGGCCCGTCAGTTGTGCAGCAGTCAAGAGCGCATCATGTTTCGTTGCGAGGTTTGCACTCGTAATAGAGCTGGCATTTGTTCCGTAGACGATCGAGGGCATCATCTTTGACACCATGTTCTTGACCTTTGCGTTGCTATTCACTGACGTGCGAGAGATCACTGCACGCAAGCCTTCTGCATCCGTTGGTGTGGTGACGGTTTGTCCCAATCCGAGATTTGAAATTATGTGTTGCGTTGGTTCGCGATAGGCCTTTACCCAATCTTTGTTGTCGATCTCAATGAAGTCAGCACCAGAGTCACCCTTCAACAACAACTCGGGAACCTTGTATGGATTTGCTGACTTATCGAAAATGTGTATCTTCAAAACACGTGTCAGGGCATCCATTCGACCGGTCTTTTTTCCGTTCGTTGTCGGTCCATCAAATGCCTGAAGCAGATCGAGTTGACCATTTTTATTTGCAGCAAATGTGCTCTCTACATACACATCAATGACTGGCATCGCAAAGTTTGCGAGTGCTTTTCCATATTCGCCGTTCGCCTTTTCATTTTTTGTTTCAGGCGCTGGTTCTTTTTGACTGTATGGTTTGAACAAACCTTGGGCGCTAAATCCGTACGGAATTGCACGCGGATCAGAAATTTGTGCATCCACGGCGAGTTTGATGAACTCTTCAACTGTAATGCGTTCGGTTGCTCGACGTTCAATGTGTTCCTTGTATTGATTCAAAAAGATTCGAAGATCAATTGGAAATTCTGCGATGTTAGTGCTTGCGGCTTTTCCAGCTTTGTCATTCAACGTATAGAAGTAGATCTGAATTTCATCTATGTTCGAAATTGCAAGGAGTGCACGTGACATGAAAACAGCGAATAATTTTCCGAATGAAACAATTTTCTTTTGAAAAAATTCGCTTGACTTTGCGTCAAATGTGTCAGCTTTTTCATAATCCTTGTACACTTCAATGTACCGGTGTTGTGCTGTGACACCCGTTTCTTGTTTGTACATGTCATATTTTGCATCAAACATCAGAAATGGATCAGCACCTTTTGACAATTCATTGAACTTTCTTTGTGCAGCAGCAGTTGCAGTTTTCTTTTGCTTGTCCTTAAAGTCAAAGACCTTGTCTTTTCCTGCGCCGGTCACCTTATACAGTTCCTTCAATTTTGTGATTAAAGGATCTTGACCTCCCTTTGGAACCTTACCTGTACCCTTTAACGTCTCCTCAAGTTCCTTGATTGCTTTTTCTGTTTCTTCAGGTGTAAGAGAGGGCTCCTCACCACGTTCAGCAGCGTCTAGAATGACATATCCACGAATTTCTTTATTCAAACCTGTGGGTGAATCTAGATTCCGCGCTTTTCTAATCAACTGTATCTCTTTGACAATATCCTTTATCCTTTTGTTCTGAACCTGAAATGAATCTTCGTCGTCAGGAACACGCATATCACGAAGTTCTGATACTGACTTTGTGTAAAGCTCGAGCGTAATTGAAACTTGACCCAAGTTGTCGAATGAAAATTCAACGTTCTTGACGCCGTATGCTTCCCTGATCAACATGTTCTCATTGATGAACTTTGCATATGGATTATGAGGTTCATCAGGGTGGCGCCAACCGTACGTCAACCACACTGTCGTATTTGTGTACGTTGTCGGTTGAATCAAGTCTGCAATTTCACTGAGGCGTGATCTATCGTGAAGTTTGATCACCGCCGACGCTTTTTTGTACGAATACAATCCAACTGTCGGTGTAACGTTGATGTTCACACTCTCAAGTGATGCAAATGGGCGCGTTGGATCGATGACGTCAACATATCGACTGCTGGCATTCTGACCACTAGTCACCGGATTCATGTTTATGAGCGTCTGGGGGGATGTGAATAATTCCATTCCTGCAGACGACAATGAACGATCGTCCTTAACAGAACGACGAGCGTCTATCATCACATCATCGGGCGAACCCTTTGCAATGCTTGGACTACCGATAAGAAACTTCATGAGGCTCGCTGCCTGGAGTGGGAAGTCTTTGTCGATCGCCCTATCAAATGCGAACTCGAGTTCAAGGTAAGGTGACATGCGACCTAGAACGATTGATGGCATTGAATTTAGGAAAATTTCACACCTGTCAGCATTCCGCACTGCAGGGCTAATGTACGGTGACCTACACACGATGAATGAAACATTCTTGTTCTTTAAAAGCTCATCACTGACGCTAGATCCGATGATCTGCTTAACAGTCACGTCATCTTGCTTTACGACCTTCCCATCATTGTACATGTATGGGTATTTGACGCCATCAATCTTCCCAGCCGTTGAATACACGTTCAGGATCTTATGAAAATTTTTCTTTGCTTCTTCATTACCCGGTGTGATCTTGATGTAGTTGTTCAATTCACTCAAAAGATCTGGAGCTGGGTGTGCTCCGCCGGCGCCGGTGTCAAACAACAGCCTGAGTAATTTCCTGACGACATTCTGTTGGTCAAGTGGATTTCCCAACCCTAATTTTTGTGCGCCGAGCAAGTCAGACGGCGTAACCATCCGAAAGATCGATTCAAGCGTGGTAAAATCATTTGCCATTTAACCGACCAGTGAAAGGCAAGCGCTAATGTCAGGAATTTTGATGATCGTACCAGGCGGAATTTGCATGCCCCATCCGATATCAGACGCTGCTGCCAAGACCCACCAATAGCGCGCATCACCGTATGCAACACCAGCGAGCGTGTCAAGGCGTTCATTTCCTCTCACTGTGATGTCATTCGTTTTTAGGACGCCTGATTTCACTGCAGCGCGAATCGTATTCACTGCATCTGATGTGCCCAAATTATTGCCGAAGTCTAAGACGGGAGACCTAGCATACCTGCTCGTTGCCATACACTATTAACCGCCTTTCTTCGCGAAGAACCCGACAGGATAAATGGGACTCCGATTGTACCCGAGGTTATCAATGCCTGGTGAGATATCGTGGATCGGGCTAAACGATATCGTGACCTTGCACATCTTGGGTGCCTTGCTCTTGTCGGCATCTGTCTCCCATGTAACACGATCAAACCAATCGAAGTTCATGCTATCAATCACTCCCGCAAGGCCTTTTCCTTTGACTGATTCAAATGACTTTACAACGGCATTCTTCTTTGGATCGAGAAATGACGAAAGTGCATTTATATCGTTCTGATTTTCATCGCCCAAACCGACTTCATTTCTTGCCTTTTTTAATGTCTGCGCTGTGGGAATGAGACGATCTAGAGGCACCCTGTATTCACCTCCAACAACAGTGTTTGGTGCATCAGGATCATCAAACAATTTTACGACATTTTTGATTGCTTCATCAACACCTTCGCCACTAAGGCCTAGGTCCATAGCAGTTACTTCTGCAGCAGATGCAATTTTTGGTGTAACAATTGCGTCATCAAATGAAATACGCCTAATTGTCACAGGTAAAAATGCTGCATAACCGTTCGGTTTGAAGGCCGCGGCCTTCGGTTTTGTATTACTTCCAAATTCAATTGGAGGAGCAATTGATTTATGATCTGCGGCATCAGCATGAGGAACGGTGACCACCCATGTTCCTTGAAAACTATTCTTATAGTTCTCCAATTTGTCTTTCAATTGACCAGGTGCACTAAAATCTAACGTTTGATCCTTTAATTTAAAGTCTTTTTGACCTGCGCCGAAGAGGCGAGCGAGCGCAAACTTCGAATAATTCGAACGGAACAAATCACCAAGACGAATTCGAATCAATGGTGATGCACCGATCATTTGGCTAAATGGTTGTGTAAAGACATATGATCCATCGCTTGATGTCAACTGTTTTCCAGCTGTGTACTGCGGATAAACGAGCGTTACAAGCTTGTTTATTTTGAGCCACATTTCTTCAAAATCATTATGGTTCGTAGAAACAACATAGAAGCTCATGCCAATTTTTCTAGTCGTCCCTTTGTAGATCTTTACAGGTTCTACTCTTCCAAATCCTTCAACTGAATCATAATTCGCCGTGTAATCATCTGTGAGGCTCGCAATGAATGCATGAAAACCTATGACTTCATTTGTTCGAATGTCATGAAAGCTAAATGGAACATACTCAGATTCGAGTTCAGCTTCTATCAATCTCACAGAATCAATGTCACCAATCGAGGTATCATCCTGAGGAATTCTTGAACCGCCGTCTCTCATCTCATCAGGCGTCATCAATTTGTATGATGTTCGCGTTTGTTCTTCAAGTTCACCCATTCCAGTTCTAAGTGCACCAAGATCTTTACCACGTTCTGCTAGTCCTGCAATTGTCTTTGGCAACAAATACAACGCAGCAGATCTGTTTGATCCCCATGCTAACTTTGTTGAATTCTTAAGCCTATTTTTGACAACTGCCGAACCCGGTACGTCATTTGACAATGAATCAATGCGTGATTTTTTAACGGGTTCGCCCGGCGCGCCGGGGATCACTTCAAAAATTCGTTCATTCAAAATCTGATCACCCAGGCTTGCGAACACATTAAATGCAGCAATCAATTTTGAACTACGAAGCGTTTCAATGATTGTCAAGATATTTTTGACGACAGCTACAACAGAGCCCTTGAACGCATTTTTAATCTTGTCAATGACAACAGTCGTCGACCTAATGATCGCTCGAGCAACGACGGCATTGTAACCTGGTGCTGACACGATGCTCTTCAATGGATCTTCATTCATTCCAAAGAATGCAAAGACGCCAGCCTTGAGTGTACTAGAGAATGGTTTAATTGTTGGACGTAAACCAAGCAATTGACCAATGTTCGGTGGAAAATCAGGTGGGAATGAATTTGGATCAACTTGTTTTGAGACTGTTGAACGTCCCAAAACGTATTGTCCCGTTTTTGAATTAACAGACTGATCTGGCGATGACTTTGCGAGCGCAAGAAGTTCTGCAATTCCTTCGAATAATCCGAAGACGCCTCCCGTTAGTGCAGCAGAGAGCGCAATCATTCCCAATGATGTGATTCCTGAGTACGGATCGAGAACGTTATTCATCGAACCCCACGAATCATCACCGATTGACACGAGATTTCCGTCGCTGATTCCCTCTTGGGTCAATGACGCCAAGACATCACGAGCCTGAAGCATCGGAACATCGACCTTTGTCAGGCCCATTTGATTGAAACTCGGGAGTATTGCTTTTGCCTCCTGCGTTCCGTCAGATGGATTGTTCCCCTCGCGAGCAGAATTCAATTCACGAGATGCCCTGATTGAGAGTGCAACGCCTACCTGTGCCAATCGTGATGTCGAAACGTCGCCATAGATTGGTGACCTCAATGAAGGATCATAGTCACCGCCAGGACTCGCAGGATCTCGCCCCTGCAAAGCAGTTGCAGCAGCTGAGAAACGATTGTTCGCAAGCACTGAATTCATGTATGGTTCGATCGTACCGAGGTTGTTCTTCTTCACCTGTGGAAGAAGTTCATTTCCATCGATCGAACCAAATGCCTTCAGTTCTTTTCCCTTTTTGAGTTTTGTGTCAGCAACGTCAGGAATAACTGACGTCAATGTCCTCGCTCCGGGCGTCGTTTTCAGATCAGGCGATGCATCCCATCCTCTCAAATCTGGACTTACATTTGTGCTCGCTGCAAAACCAACATCGGGTGGTGAAGGGAAGTGGCTCGTATTTGACGTAGTGTGATCGTCGGCGGGCATCACTGGGGGAAGTCCGTCTTTTGTCGTGATCGACGAGTCACTGACATAATTCCCATCGACTGGGTACTTGTTGACCTTCGTCTTCTTTCCCATATAGTCAGCAAGCGTTGTCTTTGTCTTCTTGCTGATGTCCTTCACAGAGTGATCGACAGACATGTCACCATGTTCAGTAGGAATCGGATCTACACCTGGGCCCGTGGGATCACCTACGTCATACGTATGTGTCTGACCCTCTATGTCAAATCCGGGCGTTCCTGTCTTCGTTTCAGCCATTTGTCATCAGCTCTTTGAACCTGATGCAACAGGCTCGCTCTTAACTACCTGCTTCGCTCCACTGAGTTCCATCGCAATCTGTCGTCGTAGTTCGGGATTATTGCGCAATTCTTCTGTCATGTTCTTAATCATCTGCGTCAACGTAATGACAGGTTCAATCGCGTGCTCCACTGCATCCTTGTCGCCTTCAGATGCTGCATCAATGGCTCTCTGATACATCTCGTCGCCCTGCAAGTATTCGGGTGTATTTCGTTTGGTGGTCATGGATTCAATTTACACAATTACTTTGTCGGAGAAACTTGTGGGATAGGAGCAGGTGAATACGTTTCAGGAATTGACGTATTTGCAGTATGACCAACATTATTCACAGTTGCAAATTCAATTCGATCGCGAATTGTTGATTGTTTTCTCATGATCATGACCTTTTCAACTTCGCCAACGTCCATGGTGATCGCAAAGTTTACCATGAGTATAACTTCTTTGCTCTTGACGGTGTATGCTCCCTTTGAGCCTAGTCCAACTGCTTTTGCAATGACGCCCAATTTTGCTGACACGTCCATCTTTGGAAGTTTAGCAAGTGCATCATCAAGCGCTTGAACTTGTTTGATTGCATCAGCAACAGCTGCAACAGCAGGTGCTATTCCATCTTTGGGAAATGATGCTGCTGCAGTTGCAATTGCATCAACTGACCATCGAAGTGGGACCATTACGTCTTTTACGTTATTGAGCATTGTTGCAAATGCTATCACTTTCTTCGTATCAATTGCTTCAACCTTTGCGTCTGAGATCATCTTTCCCATTGTAACAATTGATGCGGGAGAATCAGGTGCTGTCATTATCCCTAAAACAGCAGACATGTTCATCATGTTCAAAAGAAAAGCAAGCGCAGCGTCTTTATCACGAAGGCCCGCAAGCGCTGTTGCTGACGTAATTATTGGCGGTAACGTATTCAACACTTCGACCGTTGACTTGATCATCGTCATGTTCTTATTCATCGTTGCAACATCGCCCTTAAACGTAATTGATGATAATTTTTCTGCCATGGGTCCGATTACTTCAGCGATTGACGTTATGACCTTTGGCAAGATATCTTTCAATGAATCTAACATGCCATATGCAGCACGAATAGGCTCTGTTCCTTGCGGCATCTTCGACGCAAGAACATTTGAAACAACGCCGCTCAATGATGTCAAAACACCCAAAACTGACGTGATCAGTGGCATGATCACATTAAGCGTCTTCATTTTTTCAGGCGATACGTCTGGCACCGACTTCATCAATGGGCCTATGTACATTGCGATCGTAGTCATAATGTTCTTGAGTGCAATACCCTGATCTCGGACCATATCACCAATTTTGGCCATAACGCCCTCTGTACCTAATCCCACAACGCCAGTCTTTGCTGCATTGATGACGGCAGGATCTGGTTTTAGTGCACCAACGAGCGTTGTAACGAGCCCAAAAAGACCCGAAAGTCCCTGCATTTTCATGACGTCAGCATCAGTAAGTGCAAACTGACCATGCGTAAACGTCACAATGAATTGTTTGACTTTATCAATCAATGATGACAATGACGATGTCATCGTTGCAACGAAGTCTGACATACCCTGAAGTACATTCCGCTTAGCATCATTAGTCTCAATTTTAAACCATGTTGCATCAGTATCGAAAGCTTCTTTTGGAGGATTTATTGCTTGAGCAAGTGAAGTGATAGCCTGCAACAATGTTGCAAATAATTCTGCACCACGTTTTGTCGCTTCAGGAGCACCTCCAAGGAATCGAATTGCACTTATGACTTCCTTCACAAGCCCAATCATACCTTCTGCCATCATGCTGACAAACTTCGTTGCAGAATCAATATTTCTCTGCATTTCAGTAGGGTCTTCATCCTGAAAGAACTTGAAGCTTGGTTTTAGCGCCTTGAATATGTCAACGAACACACGGGCAAATCCTGTCATTGCGTTCAGAACACTGACAAACATGTCAATTTTTTCCTTCAATCCTGATGCAAAATCAATGTGTTGAAGTTTCTTCATGATTTGTATCGCATGTTCTGTCATTGCGCCGACGGCTGATGCAATTGCAGCAAATCCTGAAAGACCTGCACCCGCCGCGAGCCCACTCGACAATATCAAAGCAGCGCCAATCAGCATCGCCTCCATGACAACGACACCTGCAATAGCATAGACTTTTGACATGATCATGATTGCATCAAGAATATTTCTCATTTTTGAAGGATCAATTCCCTTCAGTGAAAAATAGAGTGCGGCCATCGTCACGGCCATCGCACCAATTGTTAATGCCATCGCACCGATGCCCGCGAGAACTGAACTTATGTTAATTTTGATCTTTGACAAACCTCCAACAATAAGAGCGACTGGCAACATTGCGATCGCCATCCCTCCGACCATCGCCAATGCTTTTGCAATTTCATCAGTCTTGATGTCAAATGCGCGAATTGCAATGATTGCTATTGCAAGCACTCGCATTCCAATTGCAACGACTGCTGCAATTGCCACAATAACCTTCAAAACATCCGACCATTTTATGCCAGCACCCTTTTGAAGTTCTTTTGCGGCCGCAACGTCCATCTTTGATGGCCCCGCTCCCGGGAGCAAATTCTTCCCTGCTCCAGAGACCCAACCAGAGATTCCTTTAGCGACCTGCGTTCCCATCGTCGTTGCAAATGCACCGATGATTGCTCTTCCGAACATAGGTCCAAATAATGCAGCTGCAATGTACGGAACCGCCGGCTTCACAAAGTTCAAAAACTCATCTGATGACAAGAATTTATAGATTTTTTTTCCAAGAATTGACAAGAGGTCCCAAACGGCCGGGGCAAGCACCTTCCATGCATGCTTTAGTGCATCAAGAAGGGGCACCAAAATCTCTGATAAGAAACCTAAGGCGCCTTCACCTCCTGCGGCCGCTTGAGTGAGTTTTTTTGGGTCCTGAATCACATCAGCAATGAACTTGAACACTTCAACGAGCTGGTCAGCGATCCATTTGATGCCCTCTGCAACGATGCCTGATATCGTCTTGAGAATCTTCTTGAATCCCGTGAGCATCTTTTTGCCTGCGGGCAATTCACTGTCAAAGAAATTGAAGAACTTCTCTTGGAGGCCTTTCATGAGCTCGCCAAATGACCACTTACCAGTTGACAACTTCTCAAAAAAATCGGTGAAAATTGCTACAACGCCTGATGTCAGCTTACGAAACTTTTCAGGCTGAAAGAAGTCAGCAATTCCACCCAAAAACTCCTGCATTCCCGGGAACAACTTCACGAAGACACGTCCTAGTTGAACACCTGCCATATATGTCTGCATCAATGCAGTCTTGATATGCCAGATGATTTCTCTGAATTCCTTCGTTGACTGAATTCCTTCAAAGAATCCCTTCATAAACATGTCAAAGAATCCACCCATCTGGCTTCCTCCTGACATGACAAGTCGCTCAATGGCGTCTGCTAACTTTCCCATCGCTTCTGCCTGTGAAAGTGTCTTCTTTTCAGCAGTCTCACTCTTCTTTTTGATGGCATCGAGCGACATGCCTTGGTTCTTCATTGAGAACGCTTGGCGAGCTGTGTCTTCTGTCAATCCAGTAGATGTTGCCAACAACTTGATCTGTTGCCTATTGAACGTTGATGCGTCCTTACCAGCCATCTTGAATTGATCACGCAACATCTCGATCTGTGATGCTGGATCTTGGGCGTCCATCATCTTGAATGCGTCTACCGTTAGACCGAATGACTGTGACAACTTCGCAGCATTCTCAGCTGCTGAATCAAACGTTTCAAATGCATCGAGGATACCAGTGATCTTCTCAAGCTCCATGCCCAACTTGCGAGCATAGACAGACGCAGTTGCGATTTCTTTGACTGTCGCACCTGCAAAGTGCTTGACGTCTTGCATGGCCTTCGCCATGTCTTTACTGATCAACTTTGAGTCAATTTCAAATGCATCACCAAGGTCAAGGGCCTGTTTCGTGATCGCGTTCAAGACCTTGCTGATTGGTTTTCCCATCGAGATGGCATAATCACCCATCGTCTTCATCATCTCATGAGAAAGACCGAGGCCTTTTTGATATGCAAGCAGTGCTCCACCGTTGTCAATGAACTCTTGGCGCAATGCAGTGAATGATGCCCCCATCGCGACAGCAAGTTCTCTGACAAGCTTCAATCGTTCAGCGACTGTTCCAAAGATCTGCCAGGCACTCAAACCCGTGTCCGAGAACCCCTTGATCGTTGCCGTGGTGTCAAGAATTGCCTTTGCGGTCGGTCCAGAAAGCTTTCCAAATTCCTTGCGAACTTCTTCGATCTCACGTCTAAGTTCATCCATTCCACCGCCCGCATTTGCGGCGAGGTCGATGAGACCCGTCAAAATCTTCAATGGGATTGCGAGAATAGATGCTGCAACATTTCCGAGCCAGCTTATGACACCGGTGAAGAAACCAAACAAGCTTTTGCTACCTGCGACAAGGTTTGAAAATCCTTGTGCAAGGCCGCCCAATGCACCGGCTGCGGCGCCCAGACCAGGCGTCAATTTCTTTGATAAAGAAGTAGACGTTTGATCAGTCTGCTTTGCTGCATCTTTCATCGACTTGTGAAGGTCTTCGACGGCCTTCACAGAGCCTTGCGTGTTCACTGCGTTGAGTGCAACTGCAAGCTTTTCTGCTGACGAGATCTGCGTTTGATACGACTTTTCGATGTGATCATACGTCGCAGCCATCCGATCCACGACAGCCGCTAGCTTCGTGCTCAAATTTAGCTGCTCTGAAACTTCATCTTTCGTCGCCATTTGTGAACTTCAATCAGTAAATTATAATGGCCAGTGAACGCCGAGCACTTTTTCAAACTCATTCGCAGACATGTGTTTGAGACCCAATTTTTCGATGACAGTTTCAACAGAGGCACCAGGCTTCTGCAATTCATCCTGAAAGCGTCTGGATGCCATCAGCGCATTTGTGATTGCACTTACTTCATTCTGATTTCCACGAATTTTTGTGTTCGTTGCTTTTCCGACAAGCCAGGCAGCTAATGTCGCAAAGAAGATCTTTCCGAGGAGGTTCATGTGCAATTCATTGAGCGGTTTCTTTGATTCAGTCACAGTCGACTCCTTGTTCATCTTCTCTAGATATGCCCTAGCCCTCGAGAGTATCCCAACATCGCGTGGATTACCGCTAGATGAAAAGATTGACTCTGCCTCATCAAGCGTCACGAGTTGCACAGCCTCAGTCTCAAAATCAGTTGCACCTGCAGGACCAGTTGCGACCATCAAATAAAAGTGCGATATGCTGTACGGCGTCCTACCTGAGCCAAGGTATGCATTGGGAAGAATTCGAGCAGGGACACCTGATTCTTCTTGGACTTCGCGGAGTGCAGCCTGTTCTTGGCTTTCGCCTTCATCAACGCGGCCCTTTGGAAAACACCACGGTCCATAGTTGTTAGAAGGCTTGATTATGTACACTCGATACGGAGGCTCGAGCTTCTCTAGGACGACGCCACCTGCAGACGTCCAAGGTTTCTCTGGGGGCATGTTCATAAGTATGCCCCTCAGATCATGTGAACCGTCTCAACCTTGATGGTGACTGAGGTCGTTGTCTATTTTGCATTGCCCTGACATCTGGGGAGTTCTGGTGCAGTGCTCGTGAAGCGCCTCCGCCTGTTCCTCCATCGTCTCCACCATCGCCTTTGCCGCTTCCCTTATTTAGTTCTTTGACAATTCGCTCAATGAACCATCTTTTGTAAGGCACGGGAAGGTTGTACGCTTCTTTATACAAGAAGCCTCCATAGTACATCAACAGGAACGTAGGTTCCAAGATGAGCTGTTCTTTATCGTCCGGCCGAAGGCCAAAAGAAGGAGACACCAATTGGCATCGACACCTCCTCGCTGTGACCGCACGATGGACATGTGACTTCTTGCTTCATCGTGATCCCAGGCTCATTGTCTCGGATGTAATTTCTAAGTGCAAGTGAATCTCGAGCTGGCATCATGCGAACGAAGTTCGCAATCTTTGCCCGGTCTTCGATTCCTGCAATCCCAACGATGCTGTAGAGCAAGTTCGTAGTGACGTTCGTCTCTGACGGAAGTCCAAGCTTCTTCTGCTTCTCAGAGGTGCTCATGATGTCGACTTCGTCCATTCCTGTGATGAACTTGAACTTCACAACTTTCTTTGTGTAAGGAAGCGTGAACTCAAAGAGGTTCATTCCAGGCGCGACCGGATTGATCGCAAGGCGCTTGATCGGAAGGGCTCCCAAGTCAAACACTCGTGGTGCCCTTTGATCGCACTCAGTGCACTGCAATTCAGCATCATATTCTGGGCCGTAACCCGTGATGCGAATCGCGACCATGAGTGCATTCCTATCGCCTGTCAACAGTTCATTTGGATTGATCGCCTTATCGATGAGGCACGACCTGATCAACTCCGTGATGACAGTACCCTTCTTCAAGAGGGCCTTCGAAGTGAGGATGTCCTCCTCACGAGCAGTCATTGCCCGAATTTCGACTGTTTCAACATTGTGCAATGCAGAACTATCAGGATAGACACGGCCAGCAGAAGGAAGTGGCACAGTCTCAAGCGGGATGTCAATCCCAAAGTCAGCCTTCACCTTGTCAGCTGCTGTCGTCGTCGGCATCCGCGGGTCTACGCCGGGCGGGGGCTGTTGGAAAACTGCGTTTCGTGTTTCACGTTCTTCGGCCATTGTTGCTCCTGATAGCGACTATAAAACAATCGCTTGCTTGCGTAAATACGCAGTGGAGCCGGATATGAGCCGCCTTAAGTCAACGAGGCCTTTTCTTAGATTTTTGTTTGTGTTTCGAAGTCCATTCCTTACAACGCACACAATAATAAATGTCGCACTTGGTAACTGACTCACCCACAAGTTTCATCGGTTTGCCACAGTGCCAACACTTCATGGCCTGAACGCTAACTTTGGATCAATTGGACCTGTCAATGCATAGACATGAGAATCAGAGCGACCGTCGAGCTTGTGAATCTCTTCGGCTGACGCATGCCTGAGGACACCTCTTTCAACGAGCTTGTCAATTGCCTCATGCGTCTTGTCCAACTGCATCCCAGTCTCAAGCGAGATTCCTCCGATGAAACAAGGTCGACCTTTGACATGAAAATAGCGAATGATCCGTTCCATGATCACCTCGGGTGTGGGCTTTTTCTCTTTTAACCACGACATCTGCGCTCCTCGCGATGACGTTCAACTGCCGTAATCAATCGTACCATGCTGACGACCAAGCGTACACAACTAGTTACAATGACGAACTGGAGGCGCTCGATCATGCACTTGGTCAACGAATCCCCATCGGCGGTCGACTTCATCTTCGAACTCCTTCGCTGTCCAGCCGGACGCCCACAAGACGCCCTTCCATTCTTTTTCAAAC
>Ga0315284_10005797_pt1 | contig 17562 bp, 18 predicted proteins | sample YL17G09_16_MG_FD_203696 | JGI IMG/M metagenome (GOLD analysis project Ga0315284, IMG submission 203696) | Sediment microbial communities from Yellowstone Lake, YNP, Wyoming, USA - YL17G09_16 | ecosystem: Environmental > Aquatic > Freshwater > Lake > Sediment | place: USA: Wyoming | collected...
GTTTGCAGAATCGCTCCTAAAACTAGTCTAAATCGTGAAATAAGCTCAAGCCCAAGAAACAAACTTGGCTCATATGGGATAAACTGGCGGAGTTACGGTAGATAATTGTTTTGGAGTGGGGCAGGCTACTTTTCGCAACTCGTTTTCTCCAGTCTAAGAGGGCTTCAGCCTTGGATCCCTCTTGGGAGTGTAGAGAGAGGCAGATAGCCCCGTGCAGGAAAGTCCCAATCCGTCTCGAAGCGCGCATGGCTCACGCTACTCCTCAACGTCCATCCCCGGGCTTGTCACGCGAAGTAGGCGATGCTGTACCGGAGCTCCCGTCCACGAAGGAGGGCAGCCACCATTACGACGGCGTAAACCACGCTTAATACGAGGCACACGTGTATGCTTGCGTTTCTTAGGCCCTGCCACGTCAGCCGGCTGTAAGCCAGACGGCGCGCGCGGTGAACTTCATTTTTTGGTTGAATTTTTCGGGGTTGCAGATTCTTCTTCCGTCTATAAGCATGGGTTGCCGCATGTTTTTGGTGAAGTCTTCTGGTTTGAGTTTTTTGAATTCGTACCATTCTGTTACGAGAATGCAGCAGTCTACGTTTTGGAGGCATTGGATGGTTGATGTGGCGTATTGGATTTTGTTTTGAAGATGTTATGTTTTCGATGCTGTCTGGTTGTAGTAGTCGCTTGTTTTTGTGTGTTTGGACAAGCTGTTTCAGGTTGCTTTTTTGAAGCAAACCTTAAGAAGTTTCCAGGCTGCGTCTATTATCGTCTCCAAGAGTCAGAGTACGTCTGCAAAAGGAGAAGCCAACATGCCTCTAACCCAAAAAATCTCTTTTGAAACTGTGTTGCAGAAAGGAAACCGCGTACAAGTCCCCAAACTGGTGAGGTGGCAGTTCAAATTGGACACAGAACAAGTTCTGAAGGTCACTGTGAACGCTGTTAACGTGTGGGGCAGCGGGCAAACCTTCTACGCACAAATGAATAAAAGCGGACGCATAACCATTCCGAAGCTCCAGCTTGAGCTGTTGAGAGGCGAAGAACAAGACCTTGTAGGCTGCGTGATGGATGTGGTGCTTGAACCTGCAGAAGGGTAGAGGTTTAAGAGGTTTTTTGAAAGCTTCTGCGTGAGTCTTCTAGAAGCTCGATGTCACGTTACGTGGATTGGGTTCCAGTTTTAGCTGCTGCTGAGATCGAGGAACGCTTTTCTTCAAGTTCTTTCAGTGCCTTCTTAAAGGGGTCTGTGGCTTTTGAGTTATGGGTTTTGGTTAATTCTGCGAGTTCGGTTAATCCGTTTTTTAGGTTGATGGATGACGCGCAGTTTGGTAGTTTGCATGCGTTTGTGTGTCGGCGTGGTGGTGGCACGTGGTTTCTTTGCTTGAAGACTGCATTGATGCTTTAGAGGTCTTTTGGATGCACTTTTTGGATTAGGTTCACTTTGTCATATTCTTTGTCTTCGGTGATTATTTTTGGTATGTGATGTTCAAGCATTGTTGCTACGTTTATTGCGTCTTTTGGTCGTTTGAGTGGTGTTATCTCCATGATTTCGAGGGTATGCTCAAAAATAGTTGAGTTCATTTCGTATTTCTTGATTCTGGTCATTTTCAGATAGTCGTGGGTGACACGGAGGGCTGTTGACGTGGAGGTGAGTTTGGACAGGATGAAGAGGGTTTCTTCTAAGGTTTCTAAGCTGGTGGCCGCGTTTATTTCTCCTTTCGCTGCTTTGATTATGATGTTTAGGCATTCTTTGTGGTGTTCTGCTTTCTTGTCTATGGCGTGGATGAGCGTGGTGGAATCTAGGAAATAGATGGGCTCATTCATGTTCAAGGTAGCGTGACCCTGCCTATGTTGCGAGAAACTGTTTTAATCGTTCCTCGTCTGCTTTCTTTTTTAACTCTTCCGCGGATAGTCCTATTGATATTGTTTTTGACAGCTCGGTTAGGTCTTGTAGCGGGTCTTCGGAAACTTTGTGGAGGTGTATGGTTAATTCCTTGCCATTTGCGATTATGATGGCTTCGTCTCCTGTACTCACTTTGTAGGCTTCTCGTAGTTCTTTTGGCAATACGATTCTTCCTTGCTTTCCAACCCTTACCGTGTATACTGATGTCATGCTTGTGCTTCCATGTCCATAAAATAATCGGTGGCATTATTTAAGTTTGGTGGTAAACTCTTTGATTCATGTACGTCTATGCTCTTGCCTTTTAGGGTTCGCTCGCGCTATGAATTGTGAGATTTGTGGATTTACCGTGTTTTGTAGCGAGTTTTATCCTCAGTGGTTACAAAAAGGAGGTTATTGTGAAAAAAGAGAGAGAAACATTTAGAGCTATCTTCTCTTCCTTCTACGTCTGCATCCTAAATGGTAAGATATTGTGAGCGAAAAAACAGTTTTCCAGTAGAAGAAGCATAGCCTTTCGTGTCCTCTTCTTTCGCCCAAAACGCATCAAAACAAGAATTAGAACGCCTTCATATAAACTTCGCTGCCCCTAACTTCTGGAAGCTTCTACCCCTCTACGGTTTTTCAAGTGTAAAATGTTTTTGAAGTGGTTAGATTAACCTTTCTCGCAGTGTAGCGCGCGCGAAAGTTGGTTTATGTGAAACGCGTTATTAGGAGTGGCTAGAGGTTTTCTGTGTCAGTCAGTTTTCACTTAAGGGATCTTTGAAGGTTATGTGGAAGTTTTTCCACGAAATTTTTTGCAGGGCTAAGAGTTCTTGATCGTGAGTGTAGATGGTTGGGACTTTGTTTGACAGGAAGTTAGCTATGATGAGGGCGTCTCTTCCGCCGAGTTTGTGTTGCACGGATAGGTTGAGTGCTATTACTGAGATTTTCTTTGTTTGGCTTAGAAATTTAATGTATGGATGCGTTAGCAGTATTCTTAGTCTCCTTTGTGTTTCATGGGGCACCCATTTTTGGCCAAAGACGAGAGTGTGGTAAGTTTCGTGCAGTATTGTTGGGTTTAGGGCCACAGTGTTTTCTGGAGATATGTTGATTAGCAGGTTTTTGAGTTTTCGGTGTTCAGGATATGCGGGGTCAAGGGCATAGCAGAGGATGTTTGTGTCTAGCCCCGTGAGCATGTTATACTGTGCTCCAAATTGATTTCATTTTTGAGGGCGGCCAGTTCTCGGGTTTGCCTGTTCTGGGAGGCTCGGAAGCTATGATCTTGCGAAACTCGTCTAAGAAGTTTGCAGGTTTGCCGGGCACTATCAGGAATCCTTCTGGGGTTTTTTTAAGAGTAGCAGTGTCGCCAATTTGTTCTCGTATTTCTGGCGGAATGCAGAGCCTTCCTTTTGAGTCTATTTTGAGGTGAACTTGCTCCAATTTCCCACCAATATGAAGTGGGATTACGATCATTTAAAACTTCCTGTCGGAGAAATGGCGCGTTTCTCTTTGGGATCGCTGCCGACTTTCTCTTGACGCCTAACCAAGACACTCCGCTGTTCAGAAATGAGTTACTTCTTTGTTGTAGTCAGAGCGTGTTTTCTGCGTTGCGGAACAAGCTGTTTTGGGTTGCTTTTTAAAGGCAAAGCTTAACTAGAGCTTATCATGAGTCTCTGTTCGACGCAGGTAGTCTCAGAAAGTCTCATTGCGTCTAGGATTATGGAGGTTTTAACGTGCCTCTGACTGAGCCTGTCAACTTCAAAACTATGTTGCAGAAGGGAAATCGTATTCAATTGCCCAAGCTGGTTCGGTGGAGATTCAAGCTAGAACCCAACCAAGTCTTGAAAGTCACGCTAACGGCAACGAACGTTTTTGGCGCCTGGGAGATCTTCTACGCGCGAATGGACAAGAGCGGACGAATAACCATCCCAAAACTGACGCTAGAACTGCTACAAAGCAAGACGCACGAGAAACAGAGCCTGACAGGAGCGGTTATGGAAGTAAGGCTTGAACCCGCATAAAATCACATATTCTGATGAAAAACCAAAAGTCGTCGCAGGAACTCCTCTGACCCTAACTTCACAGAAACTCCACCTCTACGGTTCTTTGGATGGTGTTTCAATCCAATTTCCTGTAATGAAACTTGAGTTTCGCTTAGTTCACGTATATTGATGTCTAGGAAGGACTCGAAGAGGACTAGCTCGACGGAAAAAAGGTTCTAAGGCGCATAAAGTGCTAAAGATTTGATTAATGCCCAGAATATTCTTAGGTTAGCTTTGATTGTGCCTCCGATTCGAGGGTTCCTTCTTCTTGACGGCGGGTCGTATTTTATCTCGCCGATTGCCAAGCCTTTTTTCTTGGCGGTCACTAGGAATTCGGCGCCGAACGTTTCTCCGCCTCGCAGGTTGAATTTTGGGACGGCTTCTTTTCTGAATGCTCTAAAGTTGGATAGAGTGTCGCTTACGCCGACGAGTTTGCCCAGTGTTTTGGAGGCGATTTTCTCGGAGATTCGGGGCAGTTTGGTGCGCGAAGCCACAACAATGTCGAATTTGGCGGTTTGCTGAATTAAGTTGGGTATGTGTATGGGATCATTTTCTAGGTCTGCGTCTATTGTGATTATTGTTGGGTATTTGGCGAGTTTCATGCCGTAAAGTAAGCCTTTGGTTTGGCCTTCCCTCGACTTGGTTACGGCTATGTCGGCTAGGCGCTTGGCAATGTGAATGGTGCCGTCTGAGGAGTTGTCGTCAACGATTATTATCTCGTGTGGGAAGCCTTGAAGCGCACGTTTTGTGGCGGAGACTAGTTTCTCGATGTTTTCTTGTTCATTCCATGTTGTCGTTACTACCGACACGCCATTTGGAACCATGGTCTTGACCTCAAAGGAACTTGGCGGGTAAAGACTATGCTATCTTCTAGTATTTCATTGAGTGAATATCGCTTAATGGATTATAAGGTAAATTGTAGAGGAAGAGGATGGTAGAATGATCTGCAAGGTTGTAATTCCAGCCGCGGGTTTGGGAACGCGTTTGTTCCCAGCGACCAAGGTTCATCCAGAGAGTCGGAGAAGAAAATCTCACCAGAATAATCGAGGAAAAAGAGGAAAGAGTTGATAAGCTAATTAAGAAATGGGGATTCGGCCCGGCACAATATATTCCCAAGTAGCGCGCGTGAGAGTTTTTTGCCGGGAGCACGCATTAGAGCATGCCTTAAAAGAAGGCTAAGGAGAACATTATATGCTGTAATCCTTCGGAGTTTTCTTCAGGGCTTTCTTCAACTGTTTCGATGGTTACGTAGCTTTTTTTCAAAGCCAAGGTGAATACAGCGATTATTATCGCTATGACTGTTGCTATTAGTGCGGTTTATGTTGTGAATGAATTAGTCTGTGGCGACTCTGCTGGTTGCTGTGGGTTTGTTAGGAGTTTTTGGCAAGTTCGTTTTGAAGTTGGAGAAAGGATCTTGTTCTCACGAACTTGTTTGCTGCTTTGAGTAGTTTTTGGTCTTCCGTTGCCAGGGTAGCTTTAATGTTTTGGGCGGCTGCGATGTATGAGGCGTCGTAGAATGTGACCTGAGCTTTTTGTGCTATGTCGAGTGTGTGGGCTAGGTCTATGCTGGCGAAGCTGATTGGTTGGATCAAGTTTTTGGCTGCGAGTTCGTTGAGTACTGTGGCGATATCTTGGGCGTCTTTGAGAGTTAGGGTCTTTAATAGTGTGGCGAGTTTCCATAGACCGTTGCAAGCTTCATAAATTGCGAGGTCAGTAGTGATCAGCTCTGCGCAGGCAGCCATAGCAATTAACTTTTTGCCGCTTCGCGTCACCAGCGGGAGGAGCGCAGATGCGTCGAGGAGAAATTTCAATGCGTTTCCCTGTCCTCGCGCACGAGTTTGGCTAATAATGCAGGGTCTATTTTGTCGCCTATCTGTTCCTTCACTTGTTCTAGTTTTTCTTCTAAGTCTTTTCGCTCTAATTCTTCGAGGCATTCGTCGAGAACTTTTCTTACTGTTTCGCTTACGTTGACATTGTATTTTTTTAGCTTTTCCTTAACTTTTCGGGGGACTCTGACAGTGATAACGCTCATAGTTGATCGCTTGTATTACAGCGTGTAATACAGGTTTATAAAACTTGAGGAATAGTTGTGATGATTTGGACTTCTTTTCTCAATCTGAAAGTGAAACATGGAGCCTGAAAGTGAAGGGAACTCTTTAGGTTATCATGAGGGACCTCAGAGAAGAATTATTGGACAAGACTAGGGCAAAAAAGAGTGTGTTTTGCCTTGTGAAAAAAGGGTTTAGAATTGATCCGAAGTTGCTTGCGAGAATAGTCATGGAAATTGAAGCATTCACTCCTAGAGACAAATAGCCTTCTGACATATTTTCTTTGGTTCAAGCGTAATGCAGCTGGTGAGAGCAAGTGATGAGCCTTTTCGGCGTATTACTTTGAAAACTGCTTTCTTTAAGATTTTAACTAGTCGATCGGGCTTGTGGGCGGGATTGTAGGTAAGCGCTTTCACTTTTTGGATGTCCACGGCTTTTTGTTTCTCTGTAAGCACTCTTCCCTGTCTGCCTCTTCAATATGTGCTTGGAAAGTTCTGTGATAGATTATGTTGTGACTTTTTTGTTAGAATTATTCTAATGAAGCGCGCACCAGAAAAACATAAAGCAGAAAACCTGAGAATAAGCTTGCATGCTGGCACCAAGAGAATTCTCAGCGGGAACAGCTCGACTGATTTCAACTTTCTCCATAGTGGCTTCTGACCCGAAAACTAGGAACCTAGGCGTGGCGGTCCAATCAAGGTACTTCTCAGTAGGCACTGCAGTACCGTGGGCAAGAGCAGGAGTAGGCGCGGTCGCCACACAATCCTTCGTGAACGTCTCCTACGGTCCAAGAGGCCTGAACCTCCTTAAGAAAGGCCTCACGGTCAACGAAGTAGTCGAGAAGCTGACCCGCAAAGACAAAGGCCGCGACTTCAGACAGCTCGGCATCATCGACGCTGAAGGCAACGCGGCCGCATACACTGGCGCAAAATGTCTGGAATGGGCAGGCAGCAAAACTGAGAAGAACTACGCTGCCCAAGGCAACATTCTTGCCAGCCAAGAAGTTGTCGCAAGCATGAGCGAGAAATTTGAAACAACAAAAGGAGACCTAGCTGAAAAGCTTGTCGCAGCGCTAGAGGGAGGAGAAGAAGCAGGCGGCGACGCGAGAGGCAGACAATCCGCTGCCCTGCTAGTGGTAGGAAAGAAACAGAGCAAAGGGGGCTACGGCGACCGTCTGATAGACCTGAGAGTCGAAGACCACAAAGACCCAATTGCAGAATTGAAACGTCTCCTCAGCCTTCACCGTGTATACACCCTGATCGATGAAGCGGAAGAAATCCTCACCTCAGGCAATCCGCAGAAGGCCATTGTCACAATAAAGGAGGCCATTCGGCTCAACCCGAACAGTGACGACGCCTACGTCGACTTAGGCATGATCTACAAGAAAATAGGAAAGAAACAAGAAGCAGAAACAGCCTTCAAAAGAGCCATAATGATAAACCCAAGAATAAGAACACTCATCAGCCAACTCAACAGGCAAACCTAGCTGCCAAACCTGAAAGCCGGAGCCAACTCTGCGCATACGACCGAACTTAGAATGAAGCGTGCTCTGTTCTCTTGATTATCTCATTCTGCAGGTCCACGTTCAAGTCGACAAAGTAGTCACTGTATCCCGCAACTCTGACTATCAGGTCTCTGTGCTTTTCAGGATGCTGCTGTGCGTCTCGCAGCATTTCAGAGCTGACCACGTTGAACTGAATATGATGACCATCAAGCCTAAAATAAGTACGAATGAGGCTGGCCAGCTTGTCCAGTCCTTCTTCGTCTGCCAACAGCTGAGGAGTAAACTTCTGGTTCAGAAGAGTCCCGCCAGTCCGCACGTGATCTATCTTCGCCGCAGAGTTCAGCACCGCAGTCGGTCCCTTCCTGTCAGCCCCTTGAACGGGGGACACACCTTCAGAAAGAGGCTCACTGGCCTTCCGCCCATCAGGAGTTGCCCCTACGAGCTTCCCAAAATAAACATGAACGGTCGTCGGCAAGAGGTTTATCCTGTAGCATCCGCCCTTGGTGTTAGGTCTACCTTCTATCGCACAATAGTAGGCTTCAAAAACTTCCCGCATGATCTCGTCTGCATAATCATCATCATTCCCATACTTCGGAGTTCTGTTGACAAGTCTTTGACGCAGAGGTTCATCCCCGCCAAAATCTGTTTTCAAAGCCTTAAGCAACTGTCCCATCGTTACATGCTTCTTGTCGAACACGTTGTGCTTAACTGCGGCAAGAGAATCTGCCATCGTTCCCAAGCCGACGCCTTGAACATAGTTCGTGTTGTATCTTGCACCGCCATCATTGTAGTCCTTGCCCTTTGCCACACAATCGTCTATGAACAGAGACAGGAAGGGGACAGGAAGAAGTTCAGCATACAATCTTTCTATTATGTTGTTGCCTGTGACCTTTATGTTGACGAAGTAGTATAGCTGCTTCTTGAACGCTTCGAGAAGCTCCCCGAATGAACCGAACTTGGCCGCGTCTCCTGTCTCCAGTCCGATCTTCTTGCCTGTCCGCGGGTCTAACCCGTTGCTCAAAGTGATCTCAAGAACCTTGACCATGTTGAAGTATCCGGTAAGAATATACGATTCCTTACCGAAGGCTCCGGTTTCTACGCAACCGCTTGCTCCACCGTTTCGGGCATCCTCAATTGATTTTCCTTGTCGCAGCAGCTCTTGGATTATGACGTCAGTGTTGAAAACAGACGGCTGTCCGAAACCTGTTCTGATGATCTCCAATGCTCTCCTCAGGAACCTGTCAGGAGTTTTCCTGCTGATCTGCACCATGGAACTCGGTTGAGTGAGTCTCATCTCCTCCACAACTTCAAGTATGAGATACGAAAGTTCATTCACCGCGTCTGAACCGTCAGTCCTGACTCCGCCAGTGTTGATCAGCGCAAAATCAGTGTATGTGCAGCTCTCTTCAGCCGTCACGCCTACTTTTGGGGGTGCTGGTTGATTGTTGAATTTTATCCAGAAAGCCTGCAAAAGCTCCCTTGCCTTCTCTTTGGTCAAAATTCCTTTCTTCAGTCCTTTCACGTAGAAAGGATAGAGGTGCTGATCAAGTCTGCCCGGGTTAAACGCGTCCCAAGGGTTAAGTTCAGTAATGACTCCAAGATGGACAAACCAATAGTGCTGTAAAGCTTCCCAGAAATCTCGCGGAGTATGAGCGGGAACGTGAGCGCATACACTGGCTATTCTTTCGAGTTCCTTGCGTCGCTCTGGATCCTTTTCTTTTTTCGCGAGGTCTGCCGCTGCTTTGGAGTGTCTTTGTGCATAGTGTATCATAGCGTCCGCAGTGATCTCCATTGCCTTGAGTTCTTCCAGCTTCTTATGAGCTGCGGAATCTCGCAGGAAGTCAAGGGCTTCGATACATCTTCTGATTTCTTCTTTGATGTCCAGCAGGCCGTTCTGGTATGTTCTGTTGCCTGAAACAGTGTGTCCGGGACCTCTTTGTTCCATGAATTCGGTGAACACGCCAGCTTCAAAGGCAGCTTTCCATTCGTTGGACATCGTACTAAAGATTATGTCCCTTATCGACCTGCCGCGCCAGAATGGAATAATCTTCTCTTTGTAGACTTGTCTGGTTGCATCATCCACGGCATAGGGGATCTTTTTTCTGGTGTCAAGGATTTCAAGGTCTTCTAGGCTATGACAGCATATTTCGGGGAATGTCGAAGTTGCTTTTGGAGCTGGACCTCTCTCGCCGACGATCAGTTCACCGTCGCTCATGCAGATCTCTTTGTTCGCAAGCAAATGCCTGAACGCGAGTGCCCTCGCAACAGGCACAGACATCTTGTCAGCAGCACCGCTTGCATAGAACTCTGTGAGAAGAACTGCGCGCTCAGCATTTGTACGAGGCTTATGCTCAAGACTTTGCTTCCTCAACTTTCTGAGTCTCTCACGCATATCATCTTCTCCCTATTCTCACTTTCAGCCCAAACGCTTCCAGGTTCTCTCTTATCATGCTCATTTTCTGGCCTGACGGCGGCTGCAACTTTTTGATCCTGTAAGTTCTGCCCAAGTTCTTGTACTTGTCAACACCTGCACTGTGGTAAGGTAGAAGACTCACGTATTCCACGTTCTGCAGAGAAGATATGAACTCTCCCGTCCTACGTATGTTGTCTTCATCATCGTTTACACCGGGAATTATCGGCATGGAAACTGCAACCTCGCATCCGTCCTTCACAAGTCTCTGAAGATTCCTTAGAACCAGCCTGTTCGACACACCTGTGTATTCTTTGTGCTTTGCCTCATCCATGCTCTTTATGTCGAAAAGAAACAGGTCCACTTTGCCCCTGACCCTGGCGATAACGCTCTGCAGAGCATACCCACTCGTGTCCAAAGTGGTGTGAATACCTCTGCCACTGCATTCGTGCAGCAGTGCCTCCAGAAAATCAGGCTGCAGCAAAGGTTCTCCCCCGGAAAACGTTACTCCTCCTTCGGACTCCTCATAGAAAGCCATGTCCCGCTCAATCTCCTTAACTACCTCTTCAACACTTATCTCCTTACCCGCAATCGACAAAGCCTCAGAAGGACACACTCGAGCGCATACACTGCACACGTTGCAGTTCTTCCTGTTCAGTGCCACACGGTCGGAACTGGGCGAAAGCGCTTTTCGGGGGCATTTCTTCACGCATTCACCGCATCCAATGCATCTGCCCTCCCGGTAGATCAGCTCACTCTTGGGATTCTGACCCTCAGGGTTGTGGCACCACAGGCAACGCAAAGGGCATCCTTTGAAGAAGACTGTGGTCCGAATGCCCGGTCCATCATGAATTGCGTATTTTTCGATGTTGAATATTCTGCCTTTTTTCATTATTGCTTCAACATATTCCAACATACTATAGTGCACGCTATAGCTCTTCCTTTGATGAGTATCAAGCATAAATATCATCGAGAACACTGGAGCTAACATGAAAATTCAACTCATAGGCTTAGGCAACGTTGGAAAAAGTCTAGTAGAACTCATTGCCGAGAAGAAAAAACTGCTGAAGACTCGTGGCCACATGATAGATATAGTCTCCGTTTCCGATTCAAGAGGAACCGCCATTGACAAGAATGGACTGAACCCTGAAGAAATCCTCAAGCATAAAGAACTCGGATGGAAAGGCTTCCAAAAATATCGCAGAGACCACGGCACAGCTGAGGTAATAGCCAACGTTGAGAGCGACGCAGTCGTAGAGTTAACGCCTTCCACGTTCAGCGGTGAACCCGGCCTGTCTAACATCAGAGCTGCACTAGCTAAAAGAAAGCACGTTGTCACGGCTAACAAAGGACCGCTTGTCAAAGCCTACAGAGAACTGGTCAGTATGGCACGAGAAAACGGTGTAAAGCTACGGTACGAAGCAGCTGTTGCAGCGCATCTTCCGGTTTTCTGCCTATTGGAATCATGCTTCAAAGCCGACGAACTTCTAAGTCTCCGAGGAATACTGAACGCTACCACAAACTACATAATCGGAGAAATGGAAAAAGACAAAGACCTCCAGCATGCCCTGGAAAGGGCAATCGAGGCAGGATGGGCTGAAACAAATCATTCAGACGACATTGACGGAATAGACGCAGCAAGAAAAACCGTCATACTCGCAAACGCACTCTTCAACGCAGACGCAAGACTCGAAGACGTTCAGGTGGAAGGAATCAGACACGTCGAAGAACTGCTGAAGGAAGCAAAGAAAAACAACAAGAAAGTCAAACTGATCTGCCGAATCGCAAAAACAAACAACAAACTCGAGATGACCGTCCAACCGGGACAAGTCTCTCTCAACGACCCGCTGGCTACAGTTAATCAGGGAACCATGGGCATAGCATTCCGCTTAAAAACTTGCCAGGAGATCTTCGTTTCAGCACAATTCCTAGGACCCAAACAAACCGCATACGCGGTCCTGAATGACTTGATTAAGATAGAACCAGAAACAGGTTGCTAGACCAGCTGCGCGCACATAACCTATCCAGGGCACGTCGCCCCTCCCAAAAATATCTGCTGGTTGCACGACTATTTCATCTTGGTCCCATCGTGGCCGGAGCCCAAACTGAACAAGACCCATGCTAGAAGGGCCTGTGCATCCCAAGCTGCTCTGCAATTGCCCTGAGGTCTTTTGCAACTTTGTCGTTTAACGGTACGCCTTCCTTTGCGAACTGTTCAGCCTGCTCGAATTCCTTCTCACCAGGGATATAGATACGTTCAGCTCCCAATGCTTTCGGAGTATTTATCAAACGCTGGATAAGGTCGTCCATGTCACGTTTGAAGTCCTCCTTAGACCTGAATGCATCGACACGCAGGGCACCAAAGAAATGGCCGATCCCCGATGGCAAAGGCTTGCCGTCTTTATCCTTGGGATAGACCCTGTTAGCATACAATGCCCCGGGCAGCACAGCACTGAAGATCTCCACAGCCAAAGCCAATCCGTAACCTTTGTGCCCACCAGATTCTTCCAACGCGCCACCCAACGGCAGGAGGCCTCCTCCACTTCGTTTGATAATATTCTGAAGAACATGTGACGGGTTATCGGTTGCAACGCCTTTCTCGTCAGTCGCCCAGTTAAGAGGAGTCGGCTTCTCTAGCCGAGCGTAGACCTCAAGCTTCCCTCTTGTCACTGTGCTCGTGGACATGTCCAGAACATAAGGACGCTCCTTCCCAGCAGGGACAGCAATCGCGAGGGGATTTGTTCCCAGCAAAGCGTTCCGTGCAAAAGTGGGCACAACAAGGACCTCAGTGTTCGTCGTGCAGATGCCGATCATGTCCTCAGCCAAAGCCATCATCGCATAAAAGCCGGCTATGCCAAAGTGATTCGAATTGCGAACGGCAACAAATCCCAATGAATGCTCTCGCGCCTTGTTCATCGCAAGTTGCATAGCCATGAAAGAAACCGGTTGCCCCAGACCCGCATCCGCATCAATGGTCGCCGTGCAAGCAGTCTCGTGCACCACGCGTGGTATCGCGTTAGGCCGCATCATTCCCTGCTGAATACCAGAAACGTAGCGGCTCAGCCTTGCCACACCGTGAGAATCGATACCTCGCAAGTCCGCCTCCACCAGAACCTTAGCCGTTAACAGTGCATCCTCGGCAGGCATATCCAGCCGTTTCAACGCTTCAGAACAGAAGGACCTCAAAATGCTCGGATTGACCCTCAAATCATCGTTGGCCACACATTTCACCTTTTGATCTCATTCTCAACGATTTCAGAAACATATTCACCTATGGCTGGAGCGGCAGTCAAACCTGGAGACTCTATTCCGACCAAATTGATAAACCCGAAAAAGCCTCTGTCAGTCTCATGTCTTATCACAAAATCTTTGAACCCGTCCTTTGGTCCTTGAAGCTTCGGTCTGATCCCTGAAGAATCTTCACGGATCTCATAGTCGCGAATTTTCGGCACAAACCTTGTCACGTCCTCCCGAAACTCCTTTTCCCCAGACTCAACAGTATAGTCAATCTTGTCAACGTAGTAGGCATTCGGTCCAAGTCTGATCGAGCCAGCAAGGTCAGGGGTCAGATGAATCCCCAAACCTGGACCCTTTGGCACCGGATAGACTAGTATCCTGACAAGCGGTTTTCCAGCCACCCTGAAATAGTCTCCCTTGCAAGGATGAAGTCTGTATGCGAACCTGTCAATGTCCAATCCAGCCATGGCCGCCACCTTGTCTGAATAGAGGCCAGCACAGTTTATCACGGTCTTGGCCGTGACAGAGAACTTTTCACCAACGCTCACACCGGTCAATTCGTACCCACCGTCGACTCTGCCGATGTTCGTTACCTCGGTCTCTGTGGCTAAAACGACGTTGTTCTTGCGAGTTTGTGCGTAGAAGTGGTTCATCAACTCGTCGGGTTCCAGAATGCCGGTCGAGGGTGTGAGAAGCGCTTTTTCAACTGCAACGTTCGGTTCCAGTTTTTTCACAGCCTCATCGTCCAGAAACTTCAAGCCTTCGACACCGTTCCCGGTTCCTGCGCTCATCAGCTTGTCCAACTCGTCCACCTCTTCCTCCTTGATCGCGACTGTCAGCTTGCCTAACCTCTTGAACGGAATCCGATACTTATCACACAGTTCGTAAAGCATAGTGTTCCCTTTCACGCACAGTTTAGCCTTCAGAGAATTCCTAGGATAATGGATGCCTGAATGGATGACGCCGCTGTTGTGACTGCTGGTCTCCTGGCCATACCGAGGGTTCTTCTCACAAATGAACACGCCGGCATTACTCTCAGAGACTTTGGCGGCGACAGCCAAGCCAACAACGCCAGCGCCAATGATCACAATGTTCGCAGATTCCATGGATATCACCAAAACTCATCCGTTAATAAGACTTTTGGGTGCGCGGCCAGAAGAGTGACTGGCCAAAATAGAAGCATAGTGAACACCATTGCTCAACTCTCGAACTCGCTTGCACGTGACACTATTTGTGAAGAATACAATAGGGAGTTTTTGCTAGAAACAAGACCGGGATGAACAGAAAAATGTTGATTCCGCATTTCAATAAGAGAAAAGAGTGTTACAGAAAGAAAGCCGAAGTAGGTGCTTACAGGTACTTCTTTGGGCTCTTGTCAAACTCTTTCTTGCATCCTGACGCGCAGAAGTAGTAGATTGTTCCTTGGTATTCGCTCTTGAATTTCGCGGTCTTTTCGTCAACTTTCATCTTGCACACAGGGTCAGTTGCCATGCGTATCACGAACAAAAAATGATTTCACTAAAATATAAGCCTTTCAAGCGTCTTAACTGGATCCATGAGGCATATTCTGGATAGCGAAGAAACCGAGATTCCCAAAGAACCTACTGAAAGACGTCATGTCACAAAAAGGGGAGAATGTGGAGTCTATAGTCCTTTCTTGGTGATCTCCTTTATTATGCCTGCTGCCACCGTTGTGCCCATGTCTCTGACCGCAAAGCGTCCGAGCTCTTCGAACTCTGAGAACGTCTCAACGGCTATCGGGTGCAAAGGCTCCATCCTGACGACTGCCGCGTCTCCAGTCTTCAGGAAAGTCGGTTTTTCTTCAACGACTTGTCCTGTGCGTGGATCAAGCTTTCTAATGAGTTCGGTCAATCTGCAAGCAATTTGGCCAGTGTGGTAGTGCAACACAGGAGTGTATCCTGCCGCGACTGCTGTCGGGTGGTAGATAACGATTATTTGTCCGATGAATTCTTTGGCTACTGTCGGCGGATTAGCAACGTGCCCGCAAACGTCTCCACGGTGAATGTCATTTTTGCCGACGCCTCTGATGTTGAAGCCTATGTTGTCGCCAGGTTCAGCTTTGGGAATTCTTTCGTGGTGCATCTCAAGCGATTTGACTTCACCTTGTTTGTTGGAGGGCATGAAGATGACAACGTCGTTTTCCTTGATTACTCCGGTCTCGACTCTGCCAACCGGGACCGTGCCTATGCCTGTGATGCTATAGACATCTTGGATTGGAACGCGCAGCGGCTTGTTCGTCGGTTTCGATGGAACTGCAAAAGTGTCCAACGCCTCCATGAGTGTTGGTCCTGTGTACCACGGCATTTTGTCGGTTTTTTTCACAAGGTTCTCGCCTGTCCATCCGGACAAGGGCACAAACGGGATCTTTTCAACCTTGTAGCCTACCATCTTGAGCATTCGGCCTACTTCGTTCTTGATTTCGTTATATCTGTCTTCACTCCAGTTAGACGAAATATCATCCATTTTGTTGATAGCAACGACTAGTTGGCGAACGCCTAATGTGAAAGCCAGAAACGCGTGTTCTCTCGTCTGGCCTCCTGGCCCGATGCCAGCTTCGAATTCTCCTCTTCTCGATGAGCAGAAGAGTACGGCACCGTCAGCTTGGCTTGCGCCTGTGATCATGTTCTTGACGAAGTCCCTGTGTCCTGGCGCGTCGATGACCGTGAAGTAGTATTTCTTGGTTTCGAATTTTAGGAATCGAAGGTCAATGGTGACTCCTCTTTCTCTTTCTTCCTTGAGGTTGTCGAGAACCCATGCAAACTTGAAGCTTTCCTTTCCTGCCGCCTTGGCTTCCTCTTCAAACTGCTTGATCGTCCGCTCATCAACTGCTCCGGCAAGGTAGAGTAAGTGTCCAGTGGTCGTTGATTTTCCGTGGTCTACGTGTCCCATGATAACGAGATTTAAGTGTGGCTTTCCTACTTTGCTCATGTATTTTCCTCCTTTTCTCAGATTTCCTCTAAATTTTAATGAATTCGTTTACACAACTGTTTAATCGATTATTTTAAGTTTATGATGAACAGAAGACACTGCACCGCAAAAGAAAAGTGAGAAACAGATATTAAAGCTAACGTGAAAAACTAGATGCTGGACACGGTTAACCCATGACGACAAACTTGCCTCCTGAGGCAAAGAACAAGTGGGAAGAAGTCGAAGCAACGAAAAATCCACGTGAGAAACTTCGACTGCTTGAAGAATTCCTTAGCCTTGTCCCAAGACACAAAGGAACAGCAAAACTCTGCGTGCAAGTGAAGAAGCAGATAAAAGACCTGAAAAAAGAGATGGAAGAGAAAAAAAGGAAGAAAGCCGCAAGAAGTGGACCGAAGGTCTTCATAGAAAAAGAAGGCGCTGCCCAGATAGCTCTCATAGGTCTAACAAAATCCGGTAAAAGCAGTTTACTTGCAGCGCTGACGAATGCCAAAGTGGAAATCTCGCCTAATCCCTACACAACCCGACATCCCGTGCCTGGAATAATGAACTACCAAGACATCCAGTTTCAACTCATAGAAGCACCAGCCCTCATGGAAGGTTCAGCAGATGGCAGAGCATGGGGACTGCAGACACTGGGAATAGCCAGAAATGCTGACGGACTGATAATCATGATCGACCTTTCCCAAGACCCAGTCAAACAGCTCTCGACGATACTGGAAGAAATGGAGAAAGCCAGAATCCTTGTTAGCAAACCTAAAGCTCAGATTGACATTGAACGCAAGTTCATGGGCACGGGCCTCAGAATCATTGTCATGGGAAGACTGGTCAATTGCAGCTTCAAAGACATTGAAGAACTGCTCAAAAACTACAGAGTCTCAGACGCGTTCGTGAGAATCTCCGGAGAAGCCACACTGGAAGAGATTGAAGACGCAGTTTTCGAAAGCACCGTATACAAACCAGCGGTAATCATCGCAAACAAGATCGACCTGAAAGGAGCAGACGGAAACCTGAAACTGCTCAAAGCCTATTCCCACAACAAGCTTCCGATAATTGCAGTTTCAAGCGTAGACCGCACAGGGTTTGAGAAGTTGGGCGAAACATTGTTTTGCACGCTCAACGTAATGCGAATCTACACCAAAGAACCCGGCGAAAGGGAATACTCCAAGAACCCTTTCATCCTCAAAAAAGGCTCAACGATCTACGACTTGGCAAGAGACATCCACAGCGACTTCAAAGATAACTTTAACTTCGCAAAAGTCTGGTCCAAGCGTTTGTCATTCAGCCCACAGAAAGTAGGAGCAGCATTTGCCCTGCAAGACGGAGACATTGTTGGAATTCACCTCAGATAATCTCGCTAACTTGGTCTAGAACCTATCACCTATTCATCTTTGGATTAGCAATGTTATATTGGGGGAAGCGGGATTTTTGCGTTTCGAATTGCTGACGCAACTCTTTGTTTCTGTTTTGAGAGCGTTCTCAACTCTCGGGTGATTACGCAGCGCATT
>Ga0315284_10005798_pt1 | contig 17562 bp, 11 predicted proteins | sample YL17G09_16_MG_FD_203696 | JGI IMG/M metagenome (GOLD analysis project Ga0315284, IMG submission 203696) | Sediment microbial communities from Yellowstone Lake, YNP, Wyoming, USA - YL17G09_16 | ecosystem: Environmental > Aquatic > Freshwater > Lake > Sediment | place: USA: Wyoming | collected...
CGGGGAATGGTTTTACGCGTGTTGGTGCCGAAGGGGGGAGTTGAACCCCCACCCCCTTGCGAGGACATGGTCCTGAACCATGCACGTCTGCCATTCCGCCACTTCACGCTCAGTTCAGGGCGCTAAGCTCAGTTTATACCCCTTGGCTCGCAACCATGTGCGGTTGCTAGTGAACGCACAGGTCAAGGAAAGGCTTTCTTTGCTGGAAGCGGAAGTGGAGACGTGAGCTCTTATACTAACGAGCTAGCCCGTATTATTCACGAGGAGCACGAACGCCCCGCGCAGTGTCATTCCGAACGCAGTGAGGAATCTGCTTTGGCGGCTTCGGAAAAAGCAGATTCCTCGCGCCGCTCGGAATGACGTGAATAATGCAGGCTAGGCGGAGCCCGAAGTTGCACGAGCCCCAATCACACCTTCGGCTTCCGTCAGTGCTGTACGATCTGCACGTCGCCCGCACTGCGAACAAGCACCACGTGGAAGGCGTTGTTGTCGGAGCGGTAGCACGAACTGACGCCCGTCACGACGACGTAGTCATCCTTATTGGGCGGGGTGACGCCCGGCGGAAGCACAACCTTGACGCCAGGCACCAGAGGATCACCGTGGTCAAAGCCCGAACCATCATCGAGGTCGAAGCTCTGAGCATCGGTCTGGATCACCTTGCCCCACGTCCTGATGAGAAGTCCGACGTTGTTGGCGCCGGGAACGTCCACCAGGACGTGGACCCCGGGTTTGCCCTCTTCCTTCAGCCAAGTCCATGTCCGCAGACCGTGCTGCCCCGCACCAGTGACGTGATCGTAGAGGAAACCAGCTCCCCCGATAGATCGACCGCCCATCGCCACCGGCGGCACGAATCCGACGCCGCAGGGAAGCACGTAGGTGGCGTCGATGCATCGTTCGAAGTCATCGGTTGTGTCGAGAACCCCCTTGATCTCCTGCGTGACCAGGCTTTGTAGGGGCGGGTTTGGACCTCGCCCCTACGGCACGATCTTGATGTCGCTCTGCGTCCTCGGCCAGATCACCGGCGCGAAACGCTGGTTTGGGCCGGGGTTGATCACCAGGGCTCGCATGATCCCGGTGACAATCACATACTGCCCGACCGACGGCTTGGTCAGCGTCCGGGTCCTGACCCGCACTCCAAAGCGACCCACTGCCGTTGCGTCGAACAGCCTGCTGCCGTCGTCCATGTAGAAATAGGTGTCGCCGACGTGAGTGACCCCCCCGCACGCCGTCACGAGGAGGCAGACGTTGTTCAGGCCGATCCCGTTGGTCATGCCCCGCGTATACTGGTTCCGGTCGCTGCCGCCCAGGGAGCGGTTGATCATCGCCAGCGGGCCGGGACACGACTGCGCGCTCGCCGTCTTTTCCAGGCCGACGGCGTCGACCTTCCGCTCGCAGTAGGGCGTGGCCAATTGCCCTGCGAATGAGGACCGGTCTCCGGTTACCAGCGAGCTCACCGGCCCCTCAACCCTCAGCGCCGCCGTACGGTCGTCGTCTTCGATGAATACCTCACCGGTGAACGCTCCCACGACCGACCTGTCCGCCAGGCCAACCCACGCGCCATTCGGCAGCTCCAGCACCTCGGCTATCGTGAATGCGGGCTCGACAACCAACACCCCATTCGAGCTTCCGACAGACCCGCAGATGCCCGCGCCGTTGGTCGCCCTCGCGCTAATGTAGCAGGTCTGACCGATCGCAAGCGACAGCCCGCCTATCGAAACGTAGCTGGACGGTCCCGCGCTTGTCCATCCCTTGACGTCCGTCGCGCCAGCCGACGTGCCGACGGAGTATTCGTAGCTGGCAACTCCGGATTCGGCGTCCGATGCGCTCCACGCGGCGTTGAGCGTGTCAGTGCTGGTTACGAATATGCCGTCATCCTGCACGGTGGGCGCGCTGGGCCCGGTGGTGTCCACCGTGATTCCGTCGGACAGGCCGACCGAGCTTGCCAGCCCTTCGCTGTTCGTGGACTGGACCGAGAAGTAGTAACTCGTGCCCTGCGCCAGGCTCAGATCGCTGCGAGTCACCTGCGTCTGCGTGCCGACATCAGTCCATCCGACCACATTGGTCAGCCCCGGCGCGGAGCCGATTGCGTAGCGACAGAGGGCAACTCCGCTTTCAGGATCGGAGCTGGTCCAGCTTGCCGCCAGCGTCGTCTGGCTGGTCGTGTAGTCGCCGCCGTCGGTTACCGTGGGAGTCGAAGGCGGTGTTGTGTCAGGACTGCTCGCGTACTCGGGATTGGTGCCCCGCTCGTACTCCTGGTAATTGGTCAGGCCGTCCTGATCGTAGTCCTGATCGCGATCCGCAGCATTGTGCGGGTCGCAGGCGTTGGGATACATTAACTCCCAGGAGTCGGGCATGCCGTCGTTGTCGTCGTCGAGGTCGGCCACGTCCGGAATGCCGTCGCTGTCGAAGTCCGGGCCGACATTGGACTTGGCTGCGTTGCTGTAGTCGGACTCCATTCCGCCGTAGCCGCCCTCCGCAGTGACCTTGTAGTAGTAGTCGGTGTCCACGTCGACCGTTGTGTCGGTGTAGCTTGCGACGTCGGATGTGCCGACCTCGCTGTAACCGCCGCCCTCATTCGGCGCGCGGTAGATGCGATACCGTGCGATCGGTTCGGGCGTCACCGGGATCCACTGCAGGTCGATGCCCTTCTGCACGGTGCTCGGAGTCGCCAGCAGCCCAGTTGGCGGCGGCGGCTTGCGTATGGTGAAGTCCGCCTGGTTGTTGCCCTCCGACATCTCCTGAACCTGGTTGTCGGGATCGAGCATCACCGAGATGATGTGGTAGTTGGTGTCCTGCGGAACGTAGGTGAAGTGCAGTGTATTGGTCGACCCGCTCATCAGGTCAAGCGTGCCGGTGGCGATGGTGTTCGTCTCATCTTCGATCGCCTTCCATCCGCAGGCGAACGCGGGGCTTATTCCGTTGTTGTGGGCGTTGGCCGTGAAGATGACCGGCTCCCCCTGGCCGGGATTCCAGTTGGTCGCGGTGATGTCGTGCGGGACGATTGCGAAATCAGGCTTGGTGGCGATGGGGATCACCTTGGTCTGGTCGAAGCCCTGGCCGAAGCCCGCCTGCTGGTCGCCGCCGTCCTCGTGAACGCCGACTATGAACCCAAGACCGTTCGAGTCGATGTCGAAGTCGATCTGCCAGTCGGTGATGTCATCTTCGGTCAAAGTCGAGCCGCTGCCCCAGTTCATGCAGTTCGGGTCCGACTCAGGCTTGGCGTTGACGCCGATCTCGCCGTCCAGCCCGCTCTTGCCGTCGCGGGTGAATGCGCGGAAGACGCAGGTCGGCTGCCAGGTCGAGGGGTCCATTGCGATCTTGGGCCATCGGCAGACGGTGTTGCCCACCGGGAAGACCTTGGGCGGCCCCGGGATCGCAAAGCAGGCCCCATAGAGTTTGTCGCGGAAGCCCTCGCCCCCGTTCTCAGGTCTCTCGGCGCAGGCGATGAGCTTCGCGCCCCCGATCTCGTGCGTCACCGCGCAGTAAGCTCCTCCGGTCGGCATGGCCGGATCGGACTGCATTGGAGACCACATGTTGGTGTTGACATCATAGCTGGACCAATAGACGCTGCGGTCGGTGGTGGTGTTGAGGTTGTTGTCATTGTCGCGGATCCATGCGGCATCGATGGTGTTCTGCGAAGCCATGTGGACGTCCGCGTTGAAGTCGAGTACCCCGTCGGCAGTCTGTCCGACCGCCGTGAGAGCGTTCCAGCCGCCCGCTTGCGTCCAGTATTTGGAGGCGATCTGCCTGTCAGTGTCGGTATTGGTGATCCCGTCTTCGTCGCGTGTCCAGACGACGATGGCCCTGGGTGTCGCCCCGCCCATGCCACCACCGTCAGAGGAAATCTCGGGCATGCCGTCGGGCCGCTCCTGGTTCAGCGGATCGTTCTCGACGTAGTTCGAAGCGCTCCAGTTGTCCATGCCGGTCTGGGGATCGTAGGTCCAGATTGCGTATTTGATCTCCTGGTTGGCGAGGTAGTCGGCTGCGCTCTGTGAGTGGCCGTTGGGCAGTTCGTTGTGGACGTAGACCAGCATGGCCTGATCCTTGCCGACGTAGCACACCCTCGGCAGCGACTCCATGTCCTGGTTGGGCGCGAATACCGGCTGCGGCTGGCTCCAGCTTGCGCCGTCGAAGTACGAGTAGTAGAGGTCGGGCAGCATCTCGGCGTTGGGGTCGTCAACGTTGTTATCGTGCACCCAGACCGCAAGCCAGGTGTTGCCGTTGCGGTCGGCGGCGATGCTGGGCCATGCGAGCGGACCAGCCTTGCGCTTCTTTTCCGGCTCGCCTACGCGGGCGCGGGCACCGCCGGCCGGAGTGCAGCCCCCCGGATACTCATACGGCGGATCGGGGTAGCTGCCCGACTTCCACTCCCATCGCCAGTCATCGCCGAACGGGTTGTTGATGGCGGAATACGCCACCCAGTCGAACCAGAAGTTCAGGCACGGACCGTGGAAACTGAACCCGCCGTTCCAGAACTCCAGCGGGAGCCACAACTTGACATTGGCCGTCACATCCAGGGCGGCCAACTGCACGACTCCCAGACAGCCGCCCAGAGCGATCGTGGCGGTCGCGCTGGGGGTCACTGAAGGACTGAGCAGAAACGATGATGGATTCCAGTGGCAGTCGAAGTAGCCTGTGAGGAGTACGTTTGCGTCCAGCCCGAACGATGCCTCTGCCGTCACGCACAGAAACGGAGGCACCAGCGGCAGCTCCAGCTCACCGTCGTCAACTGTCCACCCGCCGAGCTTGTACTCGGGGATGCTGAAGGCGTAGCGACAGACCTGCCAGTCGTAGCTGCGCGTAGGCACCGGGCGCGAGCAGTATTGCCCGCAGCCGTCGTAGACCGGCGTGGCCGGCGCACTCCACAAGTCGAACGAGTTCCCCAGCAACATCGCGTTGATGTCGGCCCGTGCGGATGTCCTCCACTGAGCGTTCTTCTTGGTCAGCCCGTACTGATCGAGTTGGCCGATGTTGAACTGGTCTTCAGGGTAGAACCAGATCACGATCTGGCAGAGCCCGCTGAAGTAGTCGGTGCACAGCAAGTCTTCGGAAACGTTGATCGTTGAGAGAGCCTGGCAGCTGAACTTGTAGCTATACTCTCCCAGGGAGAATCCGCCGAAATCCATCTGTTTGCCCACCGCGTTTGGCGAGTCCCACCATCCGGGCGGAGCAGTCGTGTAGATGGTTCGCGTAACCGACTTCGACCGACCGCCGCCGTTGTAGTTGGTCCAGACCTCGAGCCGAGCGTCGTTCGCGGGCAGCCGGCACACGTCGAAGATCACCTCATATGATCCGTCTTCCTGTTTCTGAGCGGACATGTTGCGGATCTCATCATTGCTGGTGGTCTTGAAGAGGAATGTCATGCCGGACACTGTGTTGGGATCGTCGCCGGCGTTCGGCATGGCCGCGAAGAGAACCTGGACCTGCTCCGGCAGCTCGCTTTCGTGGTCACCGTCCGTATCGCCGCCGATGTAGACGCCGAAATCGCTGCCTTCGTAGCCGTCGGGTGACGCGTTGACGAAGGCCGGAGGATTGCCGGAGACCACATACAGCCTGTCGCGAGCCTTGTATTCTGGGGAGTTGATGCCGTCTTCGTCGGTGACTGTCAGGTAGGCTTTGTAGACTCCACATTCCGAGGTCTGCGTGAATTTCCGGGTGACGTTGTTGCCCTGGAAGCTGATCGTGTCGCCGGTGCCTTCCTTCACCAGCCGCCACGAGTAGGTGGTGATCGTTCCGTCGGTGTCGGAGGCCTGGGCGGAGAATGTCACATTCTGGTTGAGCGCGGCGGTGCCGGGATCCACGCTGACGCTGGTGACGCGCGGCGCCTGTCCGTTCACCTGCGGACCCCACCCTACCGCTGTGAGAATCGAGGGCTCGCCCTGAGGTTTTGCCCTGAAGCTGGCCTTGTGAAGTCCGACCGAGAAATCGCGTCCGGTCAGGCTGGCCTCATACTGGCAGCCCTGGCTGTAGGTGATCCCGCACGGATACTTCTGGCTCAATTGCAGTTTGTCGTTCTCGTTGTCGTCGATCACCACCTCGACATACTCGGGCGCGCGGTCCTGGGGGTGCTTGTAGAAGACTATGTAGGTATAGTCCCTCGACAGCGTGCCCGCCACGGTGCTGGGGCTGACGACGGGAAAGTACAGGCAGGCTGTGCCTATGGTCGCGACCCAGTCGATTGCCACGTGGTCGGATCCGCCATCACCCCCGCGCTGCGCAACGCGCACCTTGGTAATGCCCTCGGTTACTTGCGAGATAATCGCGTAGTTGTTGCCCGTCTTGTTTGTGTTGACCGATATCGCGGGGGTCGAGCTGCCGTTGATGTAGATGTCACAGTAGCCATCGTTGTCGTCACTGCCGGTAAACTGGACGACTGCGGCGGTGTAGACTGCTGAGGGAAACGTGAACTCTGCCCACTCCACACCTGGCCCGCCACCGGGCGGAGTCTGGTTCCCGGAGTCGTTTCGGAGCCAGATGCGGTTGGGGTTGGGCGCTGGCCAATAGGCGACCTCGCCGCCAAAGGATTTCACCGGATACGTGGAGTACGTCACGTTCCCGCCCGGCGCCTGGAAGCTGCCGCTCTCGGCCTCGATCTTCACGTTGGGTTGGCCGGCAAGATCGTAGGTCCCAATCCACCATTCCACCGCCAATCCGAATGCCGGCTGCGCCGCCGCGGCCGCCACAACTATGCACAGAACGCTAAACCACCTGACAGACATGCTGCCCACCTCTTTCTCCGCTGCTCAGAAAACGCGAAAACCGACCCTCGCCTACGCTGAGTGGTCGGTTTCACCATTGGCTCCGCGCCGTTCGGGTGACCAATGTATTGGCGGAACGGCGTTTCACAGCTTCCACAATCCGGAACGGTGTTTCAGTTATCGAATGGTTATCGAGCGCATGATACCGCGGCACACGCCCGGCTGTCAACTCGTAGAATTACCGGGATTCGAGCGGCGCCTCTGCACCATCCTGAGTCGTAGCGGAGCCCGCATTGCGCCAGCTCGAAGCGCCGTCAGCGGTTGCTCGCTGCGAAACCTAGCCCTTAGCCCAACTTCGCCAGTTTGGCCCAGCGAATCACGAATTTCGGCCTGATTTTGGCGTTATGGGGTGCTAATTTGAGCGTGGGGAAGGTATCTGGCGGCAGAAAACGACTTATGGTGACAATGTTTCAGGAAACCCACTAAGAGGTGTGACTTCGCTTGAATGGCGTGCTATGCTATGAGGAACAAGGCCTTTGGTGATAATCCGTGTTCTTGCGCAGCACAGTCGTCAAGTCTGCAGAGAAGAAGCTCCGCTATTGGAAACTGGTGGAGAACTACGCCACCGAACGTGGAACCAGGCAGCGGGTGGTGGCCCACCTGGGCAACCTGGAGAACTTCACCGCGGTGTGCGCGATGATGGTGGCGAACCGACTGGTGTCTCCGGAGAGCGAACTGGGAATGCTGGGCTGGTGTGGTAAGACGTCGCTTCCGGCGCTTCTGGGTTTGCCGGTGGAGAGCGTAGATGACCATCGGCTGTATCGGTCGTTGGACGCGATCCTGCCGCACAAGGAGCGGATCGAGGAGCACTTGGCGGGAGTAGGTCGGGGGCTATTTGGTCGGGAGTATACTGCACTGCTTTATGACCTGACGAGCACCTATTTCGAAGGCTGCGCTGAAAATGTCTCCAAGGCGAAGCGTGGGTATTCTCGGGACAAGCGTCCCGACGCCAAACAGGTCTGCATCGGGGTGGTTGTGGACTGGGACGGCTATCCGGTGGGCTACGAGGTGTATGATGGCAACGTGCGGGATCACTCGACAGTATCGGGAACGCTGGAGAAGCTGCGTAAGCGTTTTGGGATCGATTCTCCGACGATCTGCATGGATCGGGGTATGGTCACGGATGAAACTCTTGACCTGCTGCGAGGTGGATACCGCTACATAGTATCGGAGCGTAGAGACAGGGCGCGGATGCTTCTTGAAAAGGCGAGTGCCGACAACTGGCAGGTGATTCGGAGCGATGCTGTTGGGTTGCCGGTGATTGAGGTCCAGGAGGTAGACTGCGAGGGCGAGGAGCGCCTCATACTGGTGAGAAGCGCCGGATGCGCGATGAAAGAGAAAGGGATACACGATCGACTGGTATCGAGGATGGCGCAGGACCTTGATCGGCTTAGGGAGCGAGTCGAGCGCGGGTTGCTGGTTGTTCCGGCGAAGATCGAGCGCGCGGTAGGACGAGTTCAGGAGCGTTATCCTGGAATGTCGCGATGGGTGAATGTGGAAGTCCGGCACTCGGAGGGCAAGGCTGAGGTGGTCTGGCAACTCAAGGAAGAGGTGGCCCAGGAGAGCCGTGAGAGCGAAGGTGTATATCTGCTCAGGACAAACCTGCCGGCCGACTCCGCCGAGGACGTGTGGAGAGGGTATATGACTCTTACAAGGGTAGAGGCAACCTTTCGGAGTGGCAAGCAGGAACTGCGCTTGCGTCCGGTGTTCCACCAGAAGGGTGACCGGGTAGAGGCGCACATTCTGCTGAGCTACATTGCCTACGCGCTGCTCTGGAGCATCGAGCACACCCACCGGCAGCACGGCGGCACACTTACGGGCAGGAGAGCGCTTGACGTGCTATCCGGTATTGAGATGGGCACGATAACACTCAGAGCCGGTGACGGCAGGAAGCTCGAAGCCGAGCGCATAAGCACTCCCCGTCCCGAAGAGGCCATGGTTCTATCCACACTTGGCATCCAGCTGCCTCGTCAACCCAGAAACAATCGTCGTGCCGATTGGCAGCTTTCTCTGATAGAAAATGGTGACAAAACAGCCCCGTAAAACGCCCGTCTTGAGATCAAACCGATTGATAAAGTGGCGAAGTTAGGCTAGGAACAGCCTGACCGCGTTTGCCGCCGACTGATCCATCAGGTGTCTATGAGTAAGGTCAGTTGCTCTGCCTTGGCTACCTCGGTGTAGCATCCGGCAGCCCGCCATCTACTGGGATAGTGGCCCCAGTCGTCGGGGTCTGATGCGAGACAAAGAATAGCACCGCGTTGGCGACGTGCTCCGCGGTCACTTTCGATTTCAGCAGATTGCGGCTCTGGTAGTATTCCTCAAGCCCCTTCTCATCCAGCCCCCGGGCCTTCATCCTGCTCGGACCAATCTCCTGCCACAGGCCGGACTTGCGCTCGCGGTCCGAGAAGACGGCATCCGGGGCTACCATATTGACCCGCACGCCAATGGGCGCAAGCTCTAGGCTGGCGATCCGCGCAAGTTGGTGTGAAGCCGCCTTGGTCGCGCTGTAGGCGCCGAACATAGGCCCCGGCGCGAATACGTTCTTTGAGGAGATCAGGACAATGTCCCCGCCTGTTCCCTGTTCCTCGAACACACGCGCCATTTCCTTGAGCACGAGAAGGGTGCCCTCGACGTTTATCTTCTCAAGCCTCTGGAATGCCGGCAGGTCCATTTCCTTCAGAGAGCACACGTGCGCCACGCCCGCGCTGATTACCGCAAACTCGATGCTTCCCCAATTGCCCCTAATCTTGCTGATGGCGCCTGCCACAGACTCCGCGTCGGTCACGTCCATCGGCACGCCGATGACACTCTCACTGTATTGAGAGCCTAGCTCCGCGACCAGATCGTCCAGCCGTTCGCCCGGCAGGTCCGTCACGGCTACCCTGCAGTTAGCCGCGAGCAGCGACCGGCTGATGCCGGCGCCTATCGCCCCAGCGGCGCCAGTGACGAACGCGACTCTGCCGCCAAGGTCGTAGCTGCATTTTGGTTCCGCATAACTCATCGCTTCTTCCTCAGCGCATCGAGCATGAACCTGGCGTTCGACTTTGGCGCCTTGCCGTCGAATACCGCGCTTCCGGTCACCACCAGGTCCGCGCCGATCTCCGCGACGCTCGATATGTTGTCCCTGGTGATTCCACCATCGATGCAGACCAAAATGTCCCTGTCGCCGATCAGCGCTCGCGTCTGCGCGAGGCGGCCGACCGTGGAGCCAATGAACTTCTGACCGCCCCAACCGGGGTTGATCGCAAGCAGCGTCACCATGTCGAGATCATCGAGCAGCGGCTCGATCGCGCCAACAGGGGTACCGGGAGTAATCGCCAACCCGCGCACGATTCCCCTGCTCGCGTCGTTCGCGTTCGCCATGCCGCCGAGCGCCTGCAGCACGCGGTGAATGTGTGTCGGCTCGCTCTCCAGATGCACCGTCAGGATGTCGGCCCCCGCGGCGACGTAATCGGCGATTTTGGTCAGCGGGTCGGCTATCATCAGGTGAACGTCTTTGAGCAGGCCGGTCTTGACGCCCTTGACGAATGCAGGCCCGAAGGTCATGGGCGGGCAGAAGCACCCGTCCATGACATCGAAATGGAGGACTCCGACCCCGGTTCCGTCCAGGGCGGCCAGATCATCTCCCAGCCTCATCAGGTCGGCCGTGAGTACGCCGACACTGATGCTCGGCGCAAGCCCCCTGAGAGTCTGCTTGACTGAGCATCCCGCCATATCAGGTCTTCCCGCCTTTTTCGGTCATGTAGAAGTCGTACGCATCCTCGGGAGAGACTCCGTCGTGGACGACGGCCCGCACGGCCTTGATCATGGCGATCGGGGCCTCAGCCTGGAAGATGTTTCTGCCCATATCGACCCCCGAGGCGCCCTGATTGATCGCATTCGCCGCCATCTTCAGCGCGTCGAGCTCAGGCAGCTTCTTTCCGCCGGCTATCACAACCGGGACCGGGCATGACGCAGTTACGGTATCGAAGTCCTTGTCCACGTAGTAGGTCTTGACGTAGGTCGCGCCAAGCTCGGCGCAGATGCGGGTGGCGAGCCTCATATACTTCGCGTCTCGCGCCATATCCTTGCCGACCGCCGTCACGCCGAGGGTAGCGATGCCGTAGCGATAGCCGGAATCCGCGAGTCGAGTGAGATTATGGATCGACTGGCTTTCGAACTCACCGCCCACAAAAACCTGAACCGCCATCGCCGCTGCGTTCAACCGAATGGCTTCCTCTATATCGAGCGCTATCTGCTCATTTGAAAGCTCCTTGAGAATCGACGGCCCGCCGCTTGCCCGCAGCACGATACCTCTGCCGAAGCTCGGCGAGATGATCGAACGCAGGATGCCTCGTGTCAGCATCAGGGTGTCGGCGTAGGGCACCAGCGGGTTGATGTTCACATCGACCCGCTCAAGTCCTGTGGTCGGACCCTGGAAGTAGCCGTGATCGATGGCGAGCATCACGGTCTTGTTTGTTTTTGGGTCGAATATCTGAGAAAGGCGGTTCTTGAGGCCCCAATCGAGGTTGTTGCAGCCTTTGAGAGGATAGACCTCATTTGTCTGCGGGATATGCAGATGGAAGTTCTTCTCTTCTCGAACGTCAGCTTCGGGCATGGTATTCTCCTATTCAGCTTGAGATATATCGGCTATAGCACTTGACAATGTAACATTGTTTCAGTATCCTGTCAATGGGTGGAAGTAACTTACTCCACCCGCTCGGAGTATTATTATGGCACAAAAGGACTCGCCGGAAGTTGCCAGAGGCTCATGCATCTCACGCATACAGAGCATGGTGGCGAGCGGCAAGAATAGCGCCGTGGCTATCTCCCGTTTCGTTCTCTCTGGGCCCGAGGAGGTTGTGGGGCTTAAGCTTACGGAACTGGCATCCAAGGTCGACACCAGTGTAGCAAGTATCAGTCGATACTGCAATCTGCTGGGCTATGAGAACTATCGCGCGTTTCAGATCGATCTTACCACATCGCTGGCAGGCAACACACTTGCGGTGTCGGATTTCTTCAGCCCCGGCGATGACGCCCGAGTGCTCATCAAGCGCGTTTTCGAGATGAACAGGCAGGGCCTCGCCGACACGGAAGCGCTCATCAACCACGTAGCTCTTATCGAGGTGGCGCGTCTGATAATGCAGTCTCGAAGACTGTGCCTGCTCGGCATCGGCGCATCGGGGCTCGTAGCCAAGTCCGCTGCTCTGAGGCTATCGAGCCTTGGGATCACCGCGTTCGCGCTGACAGATCCTTACGAGGGACTGCTCGCGCTTTCCTCCACCCATCCCAAAGACGTCGTGATAGCAATAAGCCACACAGGCAGGAGCGAGCTCGTGATCGAACTGCTCGAGCTCGCGAGAGAAAAGGGCGCCCGCACGGTCGCGCTCACCAACTACTCGGACTCGATCCTGGCGGATAAGTGCGAGTTCGCACTGCTGACGTCGTTCAGGGAGCGACGGATCAACGCGGCCGTGTCATCTTCCAGCATAGAACAGCTATGCGTCCTCGACGCCATCTACTTTGTCATTGCCCATCTGCAGGGGCCCAAAGCCGAGGAAACGGTCCTGGAGATAGAGAGCAACGCCGAGAGAATCATCCGCAGCAAACCATAGACGACACGATAAGGAGAACTGTTGATGTACGAGACGTACTACAATCCCGAGATCTTTGTGCAGACCTTCGACGGCATCGACCGCGACAAGTATGTGGTCGCAACTTACTATATGGACGATTGCCTGCCGGGAGAGGATTTCATTGACCACTTCGCGTTGGTTCAGGCGATGGCGCTCGAAGGCTCCACGGGGACATGGGAGAAAGTGGAAGAAGACACCGCCGAGATGCGCGACGTCTACTCATCAAAGCTCGTCGGCTACTTCGAAATCCCGAGCGACGACCCCTGCCGCAAGCGCGCGATGGTTCAGCTCGCATTCCCGATGGCGGCTTGGGGCAACAACATCACGATGATGCTCCTTGCCATCGCCGGCAACTGCTTCGCCTACAGTCCCACGATTCGCCTGGTGGACGTCTATCTCGGCAAGCAGTTCCTCGATGGCTTCAAGGGTCCCAAGTTCGGTGTGCACGGCATTCGACAGCTCCTTGGCGTGGAGAAGCGGCCTCTTTCACTTCACATCATTAAGCCGAAGATGGGCATGACCCCTGAGCAGGTGGCTAACCAGTGCTACCAAACCGCCATCGGTGGCGCCGACATGATGAAGGACGACGAGATGACCTCCGACGTCTCCAACTGCAACTATCTGGACAGGCTCAAAGCCGTCAACGCGGCGCTCGACAAGGCGGAGAATCAAACCGGCAAGCGCCCGATTTATCTACTCTCGATCACCCACGAGCCCGAGAAGATGAAGGAGCGCGCATACAAGGCCATCGACGCGGGAGCGAATGGCCTGCTTATCACGTTCTCCGCCGGTCTTGGCGCTCTGCGCGAGATCACCGAGGACCCGAAGATCAGTGTTCCCGTGATGCTGCATGCGTCTCACATGATCGCGCAGATGAAGAGTGTTTCGTGGCCGGTCAATGCCAAGCTCTGCCGTCTCTGCGGCGCCGATCTTATGCTGACTCCGACCATGTGGTCGTCGATCCCGATGGTTTCTCTTGAGGAGGGTATTCGGACCAGCCATATGCAGCTCGCTCCTCTCGGTCATATCAAGCCGACCTTCGCCATGCCGTGCGCTGGAGTCTACCCGGGCCTTGCGCCGATACTCATCGGCGAGTATGGCACGGATATCGTGATCCCGGCGGGCGGCGGCATGCTCGGTCACCCCGATGGATACACCGCCGGCGCGAAGTCCTGGCAGCAGGCGATAGCCGGCGCTATGAGCGACGAGCCGTTCATCGAGTTTGCCAAGCGACCTGAGAACCAGGAGCTGAGGCGCGCCATCTGGAAGTGGGGCTATCTGGAGCGGCCCAAGAGCCCGTGGCTGCGCGTTGCACCCAAGTTCCATCCCAAGCACATGGAGCTGTGATTGGCTGATAGCCGAGGTGGTGCGGAGATGAACGTAGCGAAGCGGTTTCTCGCCTTCGACATAGGGGCTTCCAACGGCAGGGCAATCGTCGGTGAGTGGGACGGGATTCGTCTCAACTGCGAGTGCATCCATAGCTTTCCGAACGGTCCTGTCCAGGTGGGTGACAGCACGTATTGGGACATTCTGGCGCTGTATAGGGAGGTTCGGAACGGTCTGCTGGCATATTCGAGCCGGTTCGGGCCGCGTGTCGATGGTATCGGCATAGACACCTGGGGCGTGGACTTCGGTCTCTTCGGCAGCGATGGCCGTTTGCTCGGCAATCCGCATCACCACAGGGACTCCAGATTTGCGGGGGCTGCCGAGGACCTCAAGAGCGCGCTTGGAGGAGGATACGAGCTCTACTCGAAAACTGGCGTCATGATAGAGCGAGTGGCAACTGTCACGCAGCTCTTCGCGTTGGCGCGGGACGCTTCGCCTCAGCTCGAAGTCGCGGCGAGCTTCCTGATGATCCCCAGCATGATCAATTCGTTTCTGACCGGCGGGATGATCGACGAGCACTCGAACCTGTCAAATACCGGTCTCTTGGACATAGCCGACAGCAGACCTGTGTCGCCGCTGCTGGAAAAGATCGGAATCAGGCCGGGCATCATACCGGATTACGCGCGGCCGGGCGATAGGCTGGGGGAGGTTCTCGCGTCGCTCAAGGCCGATGTGAATATGGAGTCCGCGCCGGTGGTCGCGTGCGCGACACACGACACGGCCAGCGCTGTTGTTTCCGTGCCGGCTGACGTGAATACGAACTGGGCATTTCTGAGCTGCGGTACGTGGTCCGTGGTCGGAGTCGAGGTAGACAGCCCTATCACCAATCGTGAGAGCTACGATTCCTCTCTGACGACGGCCGCCACGGCTGACGGCAGGTTCATGACGCGCAGGAACGTCACGGGCCTCTGGATTTTCCAGGAGATTAGGCGGATGTGGAACGAATCGGGCGCTGATCTGAGTTACGATGACATGGTCGCGATGGCCGGGTCCGCCCGCCCGTTCGCTGCCGCTATCGATGTGGACGATGCGAGCTTCGTTCATCCGCCGGACATGCCTCGCGCGATAGTGGACTATCTGCGCAAGACCGGCCAGCGTGAGCCCGCCGACAGGGGTCAAGTGCTCCGAATCGTCTTGGAGAGCCTCGCCCTCAAGTACCGGCAGGTTCTGGAAACGATTGCGCGTAACACCGGCCGCGGAGTGGATGTCCTGCACGTAGTGGGCGGCGGCGTGCGAAACAGGCTGCTCTGCCAGTTTGCCGCCGATGCGCTTGGCATTCCCGTTATGGCGGGCCCGGCAGAGGCGACATCGATGGGCAACCTCATGATGCAGATGAAGGGTTCCGGGGAGATCACTTCGGTCGCGCAGGGACGCAGCCTGCTCAGACGGTCTTTCGATGTCATCGAATACCTGCCGTCGAACACCGGCGCCTGGAACGAAGCTTACGCAAAGTACACGAAGATATCTGGGAGGGACTGATATGCTGGGCAAGAACAAGTTGGGCGCATGCCTGCCGACTTTCGGCTCATGCGCGGACAGATACTGCCTTTCAGGCTATGGTGGCGGCGGGACCACTATGGAGGAAATGCTCGACCTCGCCGTCCAGGTCAAGGAATTGGATGGGCTTGAGATCGTCGGAAACTGGCACGTGAATGACGACAACATCGACCAGGTGAAGAAGCTTTTCGCCGACCGCAACCTCGAGATATGCATGGTTGTGCCTGACCTGTGGACGCAGGCCAAGTGGGGCAAGGGCAGCCTCGCCTCACACGACCCCAAGATACGCAAGGCAGCCATCGAGGAAGTGGAAAAGTCGATGGACTGGGCGGCGGGAGTCGGGTGCGAATACGTCGATGTGTGGCCAGGTCAGGACGGTTACGACTATCCGCTGCAGGCCAACTTCACTGATGCCTGGAAGTGGCTCAAGGACGGAATCGAGGAATGCGCCGCGCATCGTTCGGACGTGAAAGTGCTTGTGGAGTATAAACTCAAGGAGCCTCGCACGCATTGTTATATCAATAGCGCAGCAAAGACGATTCTTCTTATCGACGGCCTGCTTAACACGGGGGTTCTGCTGGATATCGGACACTCAATGGCGGCTGGTGAGAACATGGCCGAGGCAGCAGCGCTGCTTTCCGATCACGGGTGTCTTGATTATCTTCATCTTAACGACAACTACCGCTCCTGGGACGATGATATGATGTTGGCGGCCGTCAACATCCCGGAGACGCTGGAGCTGGTCTACTGGCTGCGCAGGCTGGACTACGGCGGCTGGCTCACGCTCGACATATTCCCGTACAGAGAAGATAAGGTTCCGGTAGTGGAAAACTGCTTCGCATGGCTTAAGACGCTGTTTGCGGCAGTGGACAGGAAAGGCATGGCCGCTATAGAAGCCGTGCTGCAATCCGCCGATGCGAATCTGAGCGTCGCTCTGGTGCGCGAAATGCTGACGGGAGGTTAGTACGTTGGCCGTAGCACGCGGCAAGAAAGAACAAGACATTCCCGCCGATAAGCTCCTTGCTATGTATGAATCAATGGTGCGTATTCGTCGGTTCGAGGACTGCATTCACCTGAGGTTTCTGCAGGGGACTCTGCCGGGGACGGTGCATCTCTACCAGGGTCAGGAGGCTGTGGCGGTCGGCACATGCGCTCATCTCAACAAGGAGGACGTGGTCGCGTCCACACACCGCCCGCACGGACACGCCATCGCAAAGGGCGTGACTCTGAAGTCCATCATGGCCGAACTCTACGGCAAGCAAACGGGCTGCTGCAAGGGCAAGGGCGGCTCGATGCATATAGGCGATGCGTCCGTGGGGATGCTGCCGGCTATCGCCATCGTCGGCGGCGGGCTCACTATCGCGACCGGCTGCGCCCTTGCTTTCAAGTTCCAAAAACGCGACAACGTGGCGGTTGCGTTCTTCGGAGAAGGAGCATCCAACGAAGGCGATTTCCACGAAGCGATGAACCTGGCCGCCATCTGGAACCTGCCGGTGGTCTTTGTCTGCGAGAACAACCTCTACGGCGCATCGACCCATTTCAAGCTTGTATGCAAGCTCGAAGACGTGGCGGACAGGGCCGCGAGCTACGGCATGCCGTCCGCCATCTGTGACGGCAACGACGTTTTCTCGGTGTATGACTGCGTCGGCGAAGCCGTGGCGCGGGCACGCGCGGGCGGCGGCCCGACGTTGGTCGAATGCAAGACCTATCGCAGAGGCGGCCACTCCCGTTCGGATGCCAACGCCTACCGCGACAAGGAAGAGGAGAAGGTCTGGCTGGCCCGCGACCCTATCCCCATGGCTCAGAAGAAGCTTATGAGCATGGGCATCTTGACGCAGTCCGACATCGCCCGCATAGACGATGAGATAGAAAAAGAGATGCAAGACGCGACCGAGTTTGCCGTAAACAGCCCGCTTCCATCACCCGATGAGTGTTTTACGGACCTGTGGGCAAAATGAAGAAACTCACATACGCCGAAGCGATACGCGAAGGCATAAAAGAGGAAATGGAGCGCGACGAGCGCGTCTTCTGCATCGGTGAGGACATCGGTGTCGAACACGGTTTCGGCGGGGCATTCACCGTAACGCTGGGCCTATCCGACATCTTCGGCCACGAGCGGATTCTCGACACCCCTATATCCGAGGCCGGCCTCGCGGGAGCCGCAATAGGCGCGGCGATGATGGGCATGCGGCCGATCGCCGACGTGCAGTACTGCGACTTCCTGTTCTGCTGTATGGACCAGATGATAAACGAAGCCCCGAAGATTCGCTACATGTCCGGCGGCGGCTTCAAGGTGCCCATCGTGT
>Ga0315284_10005799_pt1 | contig 17558 bp, 17 predicted proteins | sample YL17G09_16_MG_FD_203696 | JGI IMG/M metagenome (GOLD analysis project Ga0315284, IMG submission 203696) | Sediment microbial communities from Yellowstone Lake, YNP, Wyoming, USA - YL17G09_16 | ecosystem: Environmental > Aquatic > Freshwater > Lake > Sediment | place: USA: Wyoming | collected...
AGTAGTATGACATTTAATTTAGGATTTCCATTCACAATAAAAATTTTGGTACTTAGTGTCAGTTTTTAAGTAATGTGCTAATAATCTAGAAGTAAGTCTTGAAGGTTTAAAATACCAAAGAGAAGAATGTCTAAATCTAGCTGTTGGTTTAAACCAATGCCAACCAAAAAAGTATCCTTCTGTATGATAGTTAAAGTTATATATAACTTTTCCTTTCTCTTTAGTTTTTTGCCAATCTATAGGAAGATTGATGAATTCATTATTAAGTCCTTTTTGTTTTCTTCTTATTTTTTTATTAATAGAAAATTCTCCAAAACCAAAAGGCATTTTTATTTTTTCTCCTGTTTCTAAAATATGCTCTTTAAAGGCTTCATTAAAAGAATAGAGTATATTCCTCCACTCATCAAAAGATAATGTAATGCTGGGGTTCTTTTTGCAGAACTGGTTGTAGTTTTCTTTACTAGCAGTTCTATATTCCACCTTTACTCTGCTCATTAATTAGTAGATTTAGAGTTTGGAGATTGTCCATCTATACCATCTTCAGATATATCTGATTTAAGTTGGAAATAAGTAGTTAATAATTTTTTAGATGTAAGTTCTAATACTTGTTGTTCTAAATAACCTGGAAGAGCAAATTCTTTATCTAAAGGATTAAAACATAATTGTTCTAATGTATATTGTATCCCACAATCACAATCAGGAAAAAGAATAGTGTTAGGTACATCTTCTTCAAATAAAGCTACAAATCTAATAGATTCTAAATCTGGATTATTAACATATAAATATTCATTAGTAATCCAATAGTATGCTTCATTTTTAATTACAGGAAGTTTTAAAAGATTTACATATCTGTTTACAGTTATTTCTTTTAACTTTTTTCCTTGACCACTTAAAGCATTTAAAGAATATACTCCCTGTATAACATATTGGTAATTACCTTCTGCTATACGTGGGAGTTTATATTTACTTCTTGCTATAGTACATGGATCAGCATATGAACAACATTCAGAAATAGGAACTTGTACCATTTCTAAACAAGGAATAGTAGTAAACAAAGTATCAGTAGACCAAAGCTTTCTAAGATTTGTTTCTCTTTTAATTAGTAATAAAGCATTATTTCTTATTTCAGATAGTATTGCTCTGTCTGTAACTAATGAGTCTGTAGAAAGTATCTTATGCATACTTCTAACATCTGAAACTAATTTTCTTCCTGTTGACATATTATTTATATTCTATGTTCAAATTCACAAATCTTTCCTAGTTTAGCATCATATACTAAAGCTAATGCAGCTCTTATTGAATGAACAAAATTATTATCTAAGTGCCATCTATCAATTCCTGACAAACTGGGCATTTGTTGTATTCTTACTCCTTTAATATCTTTAGCCATATAGTGATGTTTATCTCCTGTATGGATTTCTCTATATTTAGCATTACCAAATGCTTGACTAAAGTCTGGATGTGTAGCAAACAATAATGGTAAATCATCTATTTTACAATTACCATGATGCCATCCAATGAATGTATTTCCTAATGTAAGTCCTTTAATAACACTATGTGTTCTGTCAAAATTTACATCATAATCATTTTTAAAAAACACTTCTAAAGCATGTGCTAAGTAAAATGATTTAGTTTTATCATGATTACCTTGTACTAATACTACATTCACTTCACTACAATTTTGTCTTAACATATTAATAGTATCTATTAATATAGAAAATCCTAGTTCATATTCAGAACTATATTCCATTATAACATCTTGTGGTGTTCCTTGTGTAGTTTGGTTTTGGTAATTATCTGTATGAAAGAAATCATTAGATATTGGTAATACTACAGTGTTAACATTATATATAGCTCTTACATTGTGTATTAAAGATTGTGCTACATTAAAATATCTTAATGCTCTGCTTGCAGGATCATTATCTCCATCTACACATCTTTTAGCTAAATGAAAATCTGATAAAGATATTTCTACATCTACATGTTTTTTAGCTGAATCTTTTTCTGCTTTAACAGTTGCAATATTACTTGGTTTGTAATTTTCTAAAAACTTAACAAAGTCTTCAGGAGAATAATCATTTGGTGTTTTTAATTTACTAAACACTGAAGAAGTAAATTTACCACTTGGTAACATCTTAGACCAGTAGTTAGTTATAACATATTTGTTTAAGTTTATTTTATGTAATTTTGCTAACTCAATATCACTTTTAGGATCAAAGTCTGATACTATTGTACTCTCTAATGTACCTTTCTCTACATTTACTTTTCTTTCTTCTGTAGAAAACTTAACAGTTTCTTCTGGTTTCTCTCTTAATTCTTTAATGAGTTCGTTTACTTCAAACTCACTTATTCCTAATCTTTCAGCATAAAACTTTTTACTTTTTTTCATACCTAGCAATGCCTCCAATTGAAATAATAAATCTTGATTCTCAGTCATATTTAGTTTAGTTTAATTAAATTAGGGTAAAGATAAAAATTCTTTTTATATAAAACAAATAAATTTAATTAAATAGGTTATTCTTTATAATTAAAATAGTTATAAAACAAAAACTCCCCTAGAAAACTAGAGGAGAAAAAACATAGAAAACCAACAAACTATGATTTTTTAATATTTTAACAAGCAATAACAGAAAATATAACTCCTACATTATTTATAACAAATTGATATTTAATAGAATTAAAGAATCCTTTAAATGTTAGTCCAAGTCCATCAATAGGATTTATAAACCCAGGCTCAAAATAAACAATATCTCCATCTTGTAATACCACATTTGGAATAGTTTGTGAAACATAATAAGTATAATCAGGTAAAAATACATCTTCACATACACCTAAACTAAGTGATATCTCATCACTAAAAGCTATTGTAGTAGTAGTAGTAGTAGTTTCTACTAATGTAATGTCTACATAGTTTATACAATCTTCTGTAGATGTAACTCTAATAATTATAGCATAGTCTGGTGCTGTTGTTATATACCCTGCTTCTAAATCTATTTTACTTACTCCTGTTTCAAAAGGAACAATATAATCTAAATTAGAATAAAGATCAAATGGCCCTGTATCAGAACCTGCAGTTGTTAATGTTAATAGTACTGTCATTTGGTTTTATTTTTATATTATTGTACCCAATCTATGCCACCTTCTCCTCCTACAGATGCTGTATTAGAGAATGTACAAAGTACATTCCAATCATATATTCCTGCTGGAAGGGTGAATGAAGTAGAGTATTGATTTATGCCATTATCATATGGTGTTACAGCATCTACATATCTACTTGTTATTCCCACATCAATATTACCTATACTTATGCTAGTATCTACAGCACCATCACCAGGTCCTGTAGGTAAAAATGCGTAAGCTCTAAAAGTAACAGGGTCCCCTATTATTTCAACAGTCCCACTTAAGCTAATTATATTTCCAGGAGAAATACCATAAGCAATAGGAGGATAATCACCAGTAAGCCATTCTACAGAGTTAATTGGAGGTAATGTAGTAGAGGTTGTTGTAGTTATACCTGTAGGTAAATCTGCAAAATTATTACATAAACTATTAACAGATTGTACTCTAATTATTGTTGTATTATCAGGAACAACATTAGATGGATAACCTAGCTCTAATAAATTTTTAGGCACATTTGAATCAAATGCTGATGTATATCCATTAACATCTGAAAATAAATTAAATGGTCCTGTATCTAATCCTGTTGTTGTTAGTGTTATTAATACTGTCATCATTTAATTTTATATTTTATTATTAAGCTGGAATATACATTATATAATAAACAGCAAATCCTGGTTGTACATTTGAATGCCAACTATTTCCACCTGTTGCTACATTAGAAACTAAAACATTAGTTCCATTTAATCCTGTTAAACCACTATTAGTTGTTGCTGATGTGTAATTACCTCTCCACACTCTTTCGTTTGTAGAGAAATCTGCTTTGTATTCAAATGCAGGTGTATTAAATGTATGTGTATGTCCTGGATCATTTATAGTAACATTAGCTACATGTGTGTGTGAAGGAATTTGATTTACTGCTAATACAGTGGTATTAGATCCCCATAAAAGAACATTTCCACCAACAGTATATGCAGGATTACCAGAATTATTAGGTAATGTTTCTAATGGACAAGGAACTGCACAAGGTGTATTTGTAGCACCTACAGCAACTCTTCCTCTTAAATCTGGTGTACCATTTTGTCCATTACACATAAATACTCTAGCCCAATAACCAGAACCTGTACCTGTTGCATCAAATTCAGTTATACTACCATAATAAGGAATAGGAGAAAAAGGAAGCATTTTATTACTAGCTAATGCTGTATCTGGACTATTATTTATACAGTCTGTAACTAATGTACAAATTTCACTACGTGTAACATATTGTGTATGTACTTCTGTAGTTAATGTAGCTAAATCATTTGATACAGAACAAAGTTTATATAAAACTGCTTGTAATACATCATGTGTACCAGCATTACCTGCAACATCTAAACATGGTCCATCATCTGGAATTTGTGGTATTAAATAAGTACTATTTAATTCATCAAGAGTAGCAACTACAATATCAAGTTGTACTTGTAAATCACAAGCAGATTGTATAATTGCAGATAACACTTCATTTAATGTAAATCCTGTACACACTGTACATGCTGGTAAATAACCATGCACAAGTTCACATATAATTTCAGGATCAATAATTGGTTTAATTCCTTCTCCAGTTAATACTGGAACTAAAAAATTAGTTATTGCATTTTCTACAGATAATAAAGTATCTCCATGTAAAATACCTAGAGCAGGAACATCTATTCCTGTATATTTGATGCATTGATCTGAAACAGTTTCAGCGCATCCATTAAAACAATTTGTGCAAGACATATTATATTTATTTTATATTGTTGTTGTTGATGTTGTTGTAGTTATAGGAGCATCATTGCCACATTTACTATTGCAATTTAATGTTAGTTTTCTAACTTTACTTGCTATATTGTTAACTGTAAACTTAGATGCATAATCTGCATTAAAGTATTTATATGTTAATATTCTTTTATAGTTAATTAAAGACACCATTGCAGTAGCTGGTACAGGTTGATTTAACATATATACAATGTTGTTATACATGTTAGCACTCAACTCTGCCAGTCTACAATCTATTGCTTTTAATAAAGAGGGAATGTCTGCACATTCAGAACAATTGGTTAATCTAGGTGATAACATATTTATTGTTTTTTAGCAGCACATAATCCATTTGATAATTGACATCCACAACCAACTTTAGTTCCACAGTTTGTACAATTTGCTGCCATGATTATTGAAAATTAATTAAATAATTAGTACCAGTACATCCACAATTGTTATTAATAAAATTATCTAACATTGTATCTGCTTTTCTATATAGTCTAAGAGAATCTTCTATTGCACAATTATTAGCTGCTGCTATTGATCCTTGTACAAAAAAGTTTATTGAGTTTAATGTAACACTAGCTTGTGTCTTAATAGCTCTATCACATTCCATCATATCTAATGTCATAAAAGCTGTATCAAATTTTTCTTGAAGTCTTTCAACTCTCATGATTGATCTTTCTACATAATTTTCAGCAGCAGGATCAACTGTGTATCTTAAAAAATAAACACCATCAGGTAATGGTTGTTCAACTCCTACTGGAGTAATACCCAAATTTGATGATGTATATAAATTAAAATCATTTACATTAAATGGTAAAGTAACAATACCAAATCCTGGTACAGTTATACTCATTTCTGGATTTGTAACCACTGGAGGATCTGTAGGATATACAGATGTATCAGCAACACCTAATGTTAATGAATTATATGTAGGAATTACTAAAAAATCTAATTTTAATGTTGGCATAATATATTATTAGTTTTAATAAAAAAGGGGAGGAATAAAATTCCATCCCCTTTCTCAGTTTATTATACAACTTTATTCTTAAGGAATAAGGGTAGTAGTTGTTGAAGTACTAGGCCATACAGTTGTTGTAGTAGAAGTTGTAGTGATACAAGATCCATTAATAGTTGTTACAGCACCAAGAGCAGCTACAAGTATTGCGCTAACATCAGTAGACCCTTGTGAACTAGCAACTGCAGCAATAATCACTGTACTATCTTCCATGATATAATCACCCCATTGGTAAGCAGATTTGTCATAATCATTAAATTTAATGTAATACAAATCATATACTTGTCCATCAGTAACCCAGCTTTCAAAGTTTTCATTGTAGCCAGCCATTCTGTAAAGGTGTTTCAAGTAACCAGCTTGGTAGCTATAGAAGTTTTTCTCTAATTGAGCAACTTCTGCAGATGTACCAGTAGCATAGTTTGAACGTTGAGTAATAACAGCTTCAGCAACAAAGTTACAGTTGTCAGCAACAATAAAATCAGCAGTAGTAGCAGGACCAGAGTATACAAAAGTTCTAAACCACATTCTGTCATATTCAAAAGGGAAAGCAGCAACATCACATGGTTGACCATATTTAGTTAAAGGTTTACCAGAGATACGAAGAATAGCAGCAGCATCATCACCAATTCTTTGGAATTGATAGAAGTTGTTAAAGCTAATGTTGTCAGGGTTGATACCAGGAGCTTTTTGTGTAAGTTTTAAGATGAAAGCATCAATTAATGCAGGAACATCTACAGTGTCACAAGGATCACCACCACAATCACAACAAGGTGCTTGTACAGTTACTGAACGTGTAAATCCATTGAAATACAAAGTGTCAATGTAAGAAGAGTGAGCACGTAATGTTAAAGTTACAATGTCACCACATTTTACATTCCATCCATCTACATCTGTAACTTGATTTACAGGAGTTGCACATCCAGCTGATTTGTACCATTCAGTTACATTAGAACCAGTACCAGCATTGTTTTTACCAGAAATTTTGTCAGATCTTTTAGAACCTTGAAGATAGGTGTTTGATCTACCTTGAGCTACATAAAAATAAGGAGCAGCAGCAATAGTACCAGAGGCAGCTATTACATAATCATTTTTGAAAAAACCTACTTTACCAGCAGTTAAATCTTGAGTTGAACCTGTACTAGCTATTGCTACCCCTGAAGGTACAACAAATACGGAGGTTAATGAAAAATCAGCCATTTTGTTTTATTTATTAATTATTAAAAAGTTATTCATTTGTTTGTATTCTAAATTGTGCACTTTGTACAGCAGAAGCATTTTCTGTATACATTGCTAGATTTTGAACTGTTAAGTCTAAAAGTTCATCTTCTAGATATGTTTCTAATTCACAATCATTATTTATTGATGGATTACCATCAAATTTAATATATCCTTCTTTGTCTATATACTCAGGATATCTCATATACATTATATATATGTTACTTGGGGTAAACGTACCATCAGTAAAAATTGAGATTTTATCTGAGGCTAAGAAATTAAATGTTTCTTGATATTCAAAACTTGGTTTGTAATGTACATTGTTTAATATAAACTGAAGATCACCATGTTTAGCAAGATCTCTATTAATCCATATTTTTCTATCTTTACATTTCCCTTTATCAGCTAATGCATAACTGTCAACATAAAACATATATTTAGGTTCAAGTAGATGAACATTAGCAGACCATTGGTTTAAACCAGGATCATTTAATTCTAATTTTAATGGTTGATGATTATAATCCATTACAAGACTTTGTAGATCTTCATAACGTTTTTTAAAAGCATCCATTCCTAATCCACTAGTAACACTAATACCATCAACTTTTTGTTTTATCAACTTAATTTGCGCCTCATTCAGGGCTAAAATCTTGTCCTCTAGTTGAATCTGTTGGTGCTCATTAGTTGATAGTTTATTTAATCTTTGATCAATCTTGTACAATAAACTATCTACTGGAATCATATTTTATAGTTTTAAAAAATAGCTGATTTATATAGCAGCTATTTTTTTAGTTTTTAATTTACCTTCTAATGTTAATAACAAATCTTGGTTATCATCATCAGCTAGTTGTCTAATTAAATCTTCTTCATCATTAGCTATTTCATATTCTCCTTCATAGACTTTACCACTTGGTTTAATTCTATATACAGAATGTGTAATTGCTTGTTTAACTAAATCTTTAATATGGAGTAAGTTTTCTTTCATGTCAGCAAATCTATTAAAGACTTCTATTGTTGACAATCCTTCATATTTACCTGCTGTAAATTCTGTTTGTTTAAGAATGTTATCTACTTGATTGTAAACTAATTCTTCTGTAGAATTATCTGATACTGGCAATCCTAATAATCTTGCAACTTTTTTCTTCTTTTCAGGAGTCATTGCATCAAATTTAGAAATAGCTTTATTAATCAATTGTTTTTTCTTGAATATAATTGTATTTTCTATTTCATCATCTGCTACATAATATTGTGTATCTGCAGGATAATCTCCTCTTTGCCAAGCTTGATGACTAGAAGCAATTGTAGGATGCACACGCAACCATGAAAAAGCTAGTTCTTGGTAAGGAGTTGATAGGTCAAAATAATTATCTCCATCTAAAAGTTTAACAGATTGTACATGTAGCATATCTTCTGTAGATTGAGACAATCCATAATTCCAGAAAGTAGCACGTGGACCTAAATCAATATCACCTAAAGCTATTTGAAGTTTTGCTAATAATGTTTTTACACGATCAGTTTCTAATTCTTTTTCTAAAGGATCAGATATTCTTTTAATGTAAGAAGCATCAGGATCTAAACCTGTTCTATACTTACCATCTAATTCTTTATAAGGATACTTGAATACTCCTGTTCCAGGAATTCTTGTCATACCTTTTTGTGCTAGCCCACCTTGCATTGTTTGCAAACCTGCACTATTGTACTCACGTTTTATTGTAGAGATTTTACCTTGCTTACCCATATGTAGTTAATTTAAAAATTGGTTTAATTTGTAGAGTGTACCCATTGAAGGGAATGCGACTGTGGACACCACAATCCATCACTCTGATTGTTTTTTTAAAGTGCACAACTAAGGCAAATGCTTAGTTAGACACTGGGTTGAGAACTATCCCCTCTAGGAGGGAGAGGAGGTGAGGGGATCTTTCTCAGAAAAAAGAGATGTACGCTGTTCTATAATGGGAAGCAGTACACCTACTGTTATTATTAGAATTGTGGGATTTCCTCAATCAACACAGTTCTTGACAAATCTTCAATGAATACATCACATCTGTCTTTCATCCAAATTTCATATCCTGGGAATTTGTTAGCACTTGACATACCTTGAGATTTTGCAAATCCTAAGTGATGACGAGTTCCATCAATATAACCCCAAGTCATAGAAGGAGCACCTTTCATTCTCACTTCTCTAATGTTATTAACCATAGAACCATCACCCATTGGAGAAACATCAAACACCATAAATACTGGAGTGCTTTTTTTGTTTTGTCCAAATTCAAGGTTAGATTGTGGTAAATCTAATTCTTTTAAGTGAATAAGTTCAACACGTCCTGTTTCTCTAGTAACCATTGCATCAAATGCAAAGTTATAAGTGATATGTTGTCCTTCACCTTGCATAAATCTGTTTCCAGAATCAGCCATAAATGTAAGACCAGAGTTTAATGCATCTGTTTTCAAAGCTTGTTGGAATACATCAAATCCAGCTTCGTTAGTATACATCTTAACACGTCTGTCTTTAACATCCACTCTTCTATAAAAAAGATCACCAAATACTGAACGAATCAAGTTAGCAGAGAATTCACCTCTATTATATTGTACTAAGTTACCATTGTTACGCATTCTGTGATAAACACCAGCAGATGTACGTTTAACTTCTTGTTTAGAACCATTAGTTTTAACTGTACCTGGTTTAGACCAAATCATACGTTTAACTTTCAATTCCAACATAGATTTACGCATCCAAAATTCAATGAATGGCTCCCATTTAACATCATTACGAGTTAAAGGTAATTGGTTACGTCTTTGTGGAGCATGTACTAAAATATCCAAAGGATTTCCAGAAGCATCTCTCATCATTTTATCATCAGCCCATTCTGTGATTTTGTGCTCATAACCATATCCTGAACCTAAAGATTCAAACATAGTGATTTCTTCACCTAATCTTGGAAGACCTAATAAGTCTTGATCAAATTCTCCAATAGCAGCATCAACTAATTCTAGCTCAATACCTACTTGAAGGAATGTAGAAGTTACAAAGTCAACTGTTGAGTTGTCAGTTACTAATGTAAATGAATAAAGATAACCCATGTTATATGGTTGTGGATCTTTAATTACATAGAAACGTGGTCCATATTGACGAGAACCTACAGATACAATTGCATTTTTAGAAAATTCATTAGTATCTAAAATCAATTGAAATTCTTGACCATCAATACCTGGTTTACCAGAAGAGATAAGAGTCTGCAAAGAAGCAGGAATGTCAATAATTTTTGGGAATTTGTAAGGAACAGCAACTTTCCATTTCCAAGCATCACTATTATTATCAATATAATAAGGTGTGCTTTTGTTGATCATGTCTAGGAAGTCATTGCTATACAAAGAACTTTGTGTGTACAAGCTGATAATTTTTTTATCATAGTCAGCTGGTTCAGTAGAGTGAAAAGACTCTAAGTGATTTGAGTCAGTTAATTTTCCTACAGCACGTTTATCCATAGAGGATACTCTAGCGTAAGTAAAACCTGTTAACCCTGGAATAGTTTCAATACTCATTTTGTTATACGTTTTATTATTATTATTATTATTTATTTGTTATGAAAACCATGATTTAGATTGAGAACTTGTAGGGGTACTAGTTTTTGATTTAGTAACCTGTCTTGCAACTTCCCCAAATAACTGATCAGACTTTTTAGTTAATCCAGTTTTTTGTATTGTAGATAGTGTAGGATCTTTTTCTAGAATTTTAAGAAGAAGAGCAACTTTCACTTTCATTTCGTGGTTCTCTGGTCTTTTCATTTCTAGAATAGCTTTATCAAAATCTGTCAATGTTTCTCCAGAATTTGTTTTATACTTATCTACTAATAAGAAGTCTTGTAGTTCACCTGCTAGTTTTGGATTAAGTGGAATACCATCAAAATCCTTTGTTTTTAATTTATCTTGAATAATGTTATTAACATTATTTATGTACTGATTTTTTATTGATTGCTTCTGTTGTAATTCTTTTTCAGAACTAACTTGCATTTGTTGCATTTTTGAAGCTTCTTTTTTAACTAACACTTTGTGGTGTTTAGTTGCTACTGATTCTAGATCTCCATAGTTTTTATATCTTTCTACTTCTGTATCTATATCTTCTGCATCAAATCCTTGATCTTTTAAAGCTTGTCTTACAACTCTTTCTTGATTACCTTCATCAGATAAATCTAATTCAGTAAAAGATACTACATTATTATATGCACTAAAATATTCTTTAGGATTAACTCCCTTTACAAATATGGCATCAAAAGCTTCTTGATAATCTTCTCCAAATTGACCAATAAAATTATTTACAACTTCTATTGCCCCTTTTTTCTTTTCAGCTTGGAAACGTTCTAGAAACTCTTCTGGTGTTGATATAGAATCTTCATCTTCATCATCCTCTTTAGTGAATACACCAAGTTTGAATAAATCATTAGATAAAGCTCCAAATTTAGATACATCTTCTTCTGTTGCTTCTTCATCAGTTGCTTCAGTTGGTGCATTTACTTTTTTAGAAGTTTCTTCTTCATCTTCTTCATTATCTGAATCTCCTAAGAAATCAGATATTGAGTTCTGTCCTGTATTTTCTTCTCCTTCATTTAAAGGAGTGATTTCTTTTCCTTTAGGAGCTTTAGTACTAGCAGTAGGAATTTTATCTTCCTCAACTTCATTAACTATTTTCTTTAGGTCATCTGGGTTACTTGTAGAAGTTTCAGGACCCATAAGATCATTCAAAAGTTCTGCACTACCCATACCCATTTCCATAGTATCTTGGATACTAAAATTGCCTAAAGACGAGTTGTCTAAATTATCAGCCATATGTAGTTTATTTAATTATTGGTTTAATATGTGTAAAATTATAAAAAGAGTATTTAATATCAAAGCTTTATTAGCTTATAACGTTTGTTATAGTTTGTAATATAGCATTAACACTAAATACCCCCCTATTTTTATTACTTCTTTTTATTAGTATTACGTCCTTTAGCATTTTCTTTAGCTACTGCTAAATCATTTGCTTGGTTTTCTCTAGCTACTTGTATTTTTTCTCTTTCCACTTGTAATTTTTGAGAAGCTAAAGAATTTTTAGATTGTATGTCATGCATTTTAGCTTGATAATCTTGTTGAGCTTTTGATTGCTCTAAAGATATTTTACTTAGTTCTGCTACATCAGGTGTCATATTAACATCAACATCTGGAAGTTCTACTTTAGATTCAGCTGCAATAAGTGCAATTTCTTTTTTGTTAATTCTATCAAGTTCATTTTGATAATCATCATGTGCTAATTTTGCTTCAGCTTGTTGAGCAGCTTGTTGAAGTTGTGCTTGAGATTGTTGTTGTTGCTGTTTAAGTTTTTGTTGTTCAAGTTGTTGTGCTTGTTCTTGTTGAGCTACTTGTCTGTCTCTCAAGTCTTTAAATGTTTTTTTCATAGCTCTCATAGACTTAGTGCTATACAATTCTATTACATCATAAAGTGTACCACCATTTTGAATAATAGCTTGAGATAGTTGTCTAAGCTCATTAAACATCTGTGTATCTTCTGGTCTATTAGTAAGGAACACTTTTAAATCTCTAAATTTAAGGTCTGTTCCATTTACTTGTACAAATGCTGATTCTCCTTCATTAGTTATATAAGACAATGTACTTTGTGGTTTAGCACTTTCTACATACAAAGCTGAATCAATTATAGCCTGATACAATTGACCTAATACATATTCATGGGCTACAAATAAAGGCTCTGTTTGAGAGTAACTTTGTTGCATAGCAGCATTAGTACCTGTAGCTGATTCAGAGGCAGAAACATTACCCATACGTTGTTTAGACATACCTATTAGTTCCCAGCATTCCATTTTTAATTGTTGTGCTAATGTATATCTAGATTGTATTTCCTGTGTACGTGTTAAGTCTAAAGCTGTAAATTGATTAAATGAGCTTGGAGATTTTAAATTCTCTGGACTATCATCTATAAATACAACTCCTCTATTACGTGCTTCCATTTCCCAAATGTCAAGAGCATCTTGTGCATCTCCATCTTTAGGTATAGGAATATGTCTTAATGACATAAGTTGAACCTTACCAACTTCTTTTTCTAGTAGTTTATATAATTGATTCATACAGACATTATATAACACTTGAAAGGGTTTCATTAGATCAACTAGAGATTTTGCCTCTGTGTTCTTTATTTCATGTGTAGTACCTATAATAGGACAATAGTTAAGAAGTTTAAATGGTTTGATATGATAAATATCTGGACCAATTTTAGTTCCTTGATACCATTGGTTAATCCATCCCCATTCTAATGATTGTTGTGTAGGAATAGTTCCTGATTTATAATTTTCATCAACAAGCATTGATTGTTCATTACCTAGCTCATCTATATATATAAGTTTACCAATTTTCTTTTTAGAAATCCAATAGCTTCTAACCACTACATACTTATAACCAAATGAAGATACATTAGATGTTAATCCTAAGAAGTCTTTAAGTCCATCACTATTCTCTTTCATTTCTGATTCAATCATCATTCTTGTTTGAAGAACTAATGGATCAAATGTATCATACTGTACAGAGTCTTGTCCTTCTGGAGCATTAGGATTGCCAAGATTAGATTCACGTACATTAATAAGTCCATAATCTTGTAATGAACTACGTAAATGATCTATTTCTTCTTTAGTAAGATCAGGAATAGATTCTATAATTTCAGACAATTCCATAACTGTTACAGTACCAGCAGCATACGCACCTTGTGCTCTACCTGTTGGATCTGATATATACTTTCTATCTGGTGTAGAAAGGAACCAAGTGTTTTTAGGATTGGCCACTTCTACATTAAAACCTAATTTACTATTGTCTTCATATATATGATAATACTCCCTAGCTGTAATAAGCATATCTCTAAAAGCATCTTCTGATTTTTCTTTAATATTGAATTCAGCTTTTTGACATGTAAGAACATGGTTAGCCCATTTTTCAGCTATAGATGTATAACTATCAAGTTGTTCTTTAACTTGTTCCATAGTCATTTGTTGCAATTGCTCAGGATCTATTTCTTCTCCTGCCATTTGAGCTTTGGTTGCTAGTTGTTGCTTAACTTCATTAATAATATACTCTTGTAGTATATCTGTTTTATGTTGAAGTTCTTCTGCTTTACTATCATCATCAAAAGCCTTTACTCTAAATGTATCAGGTCTTTTAGATATTTCACCTAATAATTCATTTATAGGTGTAGTGATAATAGAATAATGTTTTACATAAGAAGGAAGTTGTAGATCAGCTTCCATAATATCTGTAAAACTTTTAACTTCAGGTTCTTGATAAAAATCTTCTGTACGTAAAATTCCTTTTACAAGATCATAATTTTTTACAAATGTGTCCCTATTCTTCATATACTCAGCATAAGCTTTGTTTGAAAAATAATCCATTGTATTTTTTATCCATGATTCATCTTGTTTTTCTTTGTCAGTTTTAAACTGATCAGGAAAAATGTTTAAATATGCATATCTAATTGTTGCATCTTTTGTATACCTTATTATAGCCATTATGTAAATAATTTACGTTGTTTGTTATTAAATATCCCTTTTGATTCTGAGAATAAAGAATTTTTCTTTTTCTTAGTAAATAGGGCTGTTACTCTTGGATCTCTTTCTCCACCAATTTTACCCATTATAGGGTCTAGTTTCATAGCTAATGCTATTGCTAATTCAGCAGCTATGATTCTATCAAAGTTGCCTGTATCATTATATTGTATCATTTCTTCCAGTAATACTGGATCAAATATTTTTACTATTCCTTTTGTTTCACTTAATACTTCTCCTGCATCATTAGTTTCTTTTACAAGTGTTTCTTCTGAATACTTTTTAAGACATCCATGTAAAAAGTCTCTAATTTTTTCAGAAGATCTATGTATACCATAATCTCTTCTTACTGTTGTATTAGGAACTATCTCTTGTAACCATGTTGGTTGTCTTTCTAAATAACGTGCATCTCCTTTAGAAATCATATAATCAATAAAACTGATTTCATCATTTTCACATAAGGTTCTTGCATTGTAATATTTAATAAGTAATCTTGCTTGTTCTTCCCATGTTTCTTTTTTATCTGGTCTAGCACAATAACTAGCTACAAACATATCTTGATACTTTTCTCCTGTTATAGCATGCATACGTTTATATATATACACTGATCCTAATGATGTACTATATGCAGCTTTACCTTGTCTATAAGGGTCAACTCCTGCTACATACAATCCATAAGGAGGGCTATCTACAGGAAACTCATATATAACTACAGGAGCATCTTTTAAATCACTATTTTTTAAAGGGAAGTTTGATATAGGAAGTTTATCTGTAAACTCATGTTTAACTCCTTCACCATCATCATATAAAATTACAGGAGTTCCTGTTCTTTCTTGTTGTAATAGCCTAGCTTTTTGACGTTTAGCTGCTTCTATATCAAATATATTAGTATCCTCATTTAAGAATATATCATCCACTTCTTGTGGGTAATACATTTTTTCTTTTAAATAAGCAAGTCTATCTCCAGCTTTTCTAAGTCTATCTAAGTTTTCATTTGTAATTTTATCTGCTTTTTCTACATTAGATACAAGCATTTTTACATTATGTAATTCTGATTTTTTTGGTTGTTCTAAGAAAGCTCCTAATGTAGACTCTTCTTTAGCTTCCATTCTATATTTATGAGAAATGAATAACCCATGTATTCTTTTATCATCTTTAGCATTATTGTACGTAAGAAAATTAAAATTATCTACATCAAACATAAGAGACTTAGCATCCATAAAATTCTGCATATCTCCTCCAGTACCTGTAAGGATAGGGCTACATCCCCAACCATATGGTGTTGTAAACCCAGGAGTTGCAGCTTGTAGTCCTCGTAAGAAGTTGCCTTTACCAATCTCATCAATAATTAATTTCCTAGGTTTAGTACCTGCAATTGCTTCTTCATTATTACCACCATCTAAGTTACGAATAAGGATCTGAGAAAAGGGGATTCTCTCTCCTGCTTTTGTCTTGATCCCTAAAGTAACTTGGTTTTTCCAGTTGTCTTCTACCCTTTGCCATCTCCATGCTTCTGGTAAGAAGTTTAATCCTTTATCTATTTTATCTGTAATTAATTTTATATCTGGTGCATTTAGTCCAGCAATAATGTTTTGAGAGTTTTCATCAAATGTAGCTCCCCATCCTATATAAGAGCTTTCAATTACTGACTTAGCCAAACGTCTAATACCTAATATAACTAGACCTTTCTTTTCTATTTGTGCTCTATCTATTTCATTTGTTATAAGCCACTCATTATCACGTAAATATGGATTAGCATATTTCTGTGATATTCTTCCACGTTCATCTATTATATCTACTTCTGTATTCCAGAAGTTTAAATGCCAATATAGAAAAGGATTGATATATACTCCTCCCATTATACAACCATCAATGCATAGTTGTTTATGATAGGCATAGAACGCTTTATACTCATCTGAGTCTTTCTGTGGAACTCTCTTCTGATTGATGAACCAGTCTTTATAATCAATGCTTTGTAGACCATCCATTAGTTCTTAGGTTTAATTAAATGAGATCTTTGTTTATACCATTTATTAAAAACTCTGAATGTAGAAAATAGTTTGATCTTTTCTAAAAAAGATAATTCATCATTTAAGAAATTATCTATTTTATCTAATGTTAATTTATTTATATCACAAACCAACATTACATCTGTAGATGTGAATTGAAATTTAGTTTCTATGTTTATATAACATATAGACATATATCCAAAATAAGATCCTAATAGTGCTCTATTATTAACTTCTAGTATTGCTACAGTTTTAGTTCCTGTACAAGAGTCTGTTTTTACTTTATATAGTTTCATTATCTTCTACCTTTTAAAAATTCTTCTGCCATACTTCCAAGCTCAGCACCACCTCTTATAGGTACTGCTTTAGCTTCTTGTTTATCTCTCATAGCATCTACTGTTCTAAGAATCTCAGCATAATCTTTAAGAGCTTGTGTAAGATCCTTTCTTTGGGATTCTTTATTAGCTACACATACAGAAACCATTCCTCCATTTTTAGTTTCTTTGTATTGCATTCTATCTGTAAGTGTTGAATATGGATTAGCTTCTATATATTCTTTTAACTCTGTTAATTGTTTATCTAGAAAATCTAATTCATATTCTATTAGTAATGCTTTTTTTGCTACTGCCATTATTTAGTTGTTTAAAATTCCTCTTCCTCTTCGTATAAATCATAAAGGGTCATTCCCTGTTTTATTATCTCATCTACATCATCTTCATGTATAACATCTGAATCAAGCTCTATGGAATAATTACTTAAAGCTTTTAATAGTTCTCTATCTGACACTCCCCATAAATCTCCAACCACTGCTGTTGATAAATGTTTTCCCATATTAAA
>Ga0315284_10005800_pt1 | contig 17557 bp, 18 predicted proteins | sample YL17G09_16_MG_FD_203696 | JGI IMG/M metagenome (GOLD analysis project Ga0315284, IMG submission 203696) | Sediment microbial communities from Yellowstone Lake, YNP, Wyoming, USA - YL17G09_16 | ecosystem: Environmental > Aquatic > Freshwater > Lake > Sediment | place: USA: Wyoming | collected...
AACTCTCGCTTGCTTCGTTGACTCATCATGTTCTCCTCCGGCAGTGCAATAACTTCTGCCATAAGGTAACATCCTTTTTGAGGCAACGTTACTTTCAATAGTAAGATTTATCTTGAGGCAATGCGCAGCTTGCGTGATTGGGAAAAGTACTGGTATAATCCGCGCCGCTACCCAACCGCCACCATAGCTCAGTCGGTAGAGCAGACGTTTCGTAAACGCCAGGTCAAGAGTTCAAATCTCTTTGGTGGCTCACTCCCTCCCTACCCTCCCCCGTCCTGCGGACAGGGGAGGAATTGTTTTTACACCAAACTGCCCGGTTCTTCGGAGGAACCGGGCAGTTTATTCTTTCACGAGGGCGAGTCCCATTACACGAGGTTAACCATCACGTGCTTGGTGATCAGGTAATCGCCGACCGCTTCGGCAGACAGGTCTTTGCCAAAGCCGGACTGTTTGAAGCCACCGTGCGGGGTCTCCGAAGCAAAGGGAGCAGATTTTAGTCTGCTCCCTGACTGATTCCGGGCGTTCGTTTACAGTTTCCCGAAGGCGACACCTTTGTACGTCCAACCGCAAGCGGAGACAGTATCCTGAATGGGTTTCTTGAGTTCGTTGGTATTGAATTTGTATTTATAGACCTGGCCGGGGGCCAGCGTCTCGGTGAAGGCGTAGCCGGTGCCGAAGGAAATGGACGACTTCTGCCCTTTGAAGAAACTGGCCTCCACGCTGAGGGAGGGAACGCCTGCCCGCCACTGGAGGGTATATTCCCGGTCCATGGCACGCACCTCGCGCCGGGCGGGATCCAGCTTCAAGTAGATGCGGAAAACTTTCGTCAGGTTGGCTTTTGCGAAAATCTCGTACCACTGCGCATCCACAATTTTCCATTCAGCGATCAGGTCCACGTTTTCCGAGCGGCCGTCAATGATGCGGTAGGGGGCGGTTGGACGGTTGAGCCCCATCAGTCGGGCATAGATATCCTGAGACGGGCCGGAGCCAGGAACCGGCACGGCGGCAGGTTGGGATGGCATCGCCACAGGCTGTGGGGCTGGCGCTGGAACATGGACTGGTTGCGGTTGGACTACCTGTGCAGGCGGCACGTAGAGCGGTTGGTCGGACGCGGCGTAGGCTGAGACAACCGGCGCGAGGGTGCGCTTGTTGCGCAGGGTCAGAATCCCGACCACGATTGGGATGATCATCAGGAGCACGCCTCCACCTATGTATAGAACTGCGCCAAGCAGAGTGTTCTGCATGACTGTACTTGCCTCTGGGGTCACTCCAGGCATTTGGGTGCCGAGTAATCCGATGAAAGCGAAACAGATCAGGCCAATACCCGGTAAGCCGCATAACAAACTGGTCAGGATGGTAGCAATAATTCCGCCGGTTTTCTTCATAGGTTATCTCCTTTTTCGCTGAAAGTCTGAATTGAGTATACTGCCAATCGAAACCAGACGCAATTGGTTCAGTCCGGGGTGCTTGATACGCCAATTGCCTGGAACGATTATAATGAATATATGGCATCTCGCAATCTCCTCGTCATCGGTATCGCTGGCGGCTCGGGGTCCGGAAAGACTACGGTGGCCCAGACCATCCTCCAGCGTGTCGGCCCGGAGCGGATATCGTTCCTTCAACACGACGCCTATTATAAGGATTTGAGTGGCCTGCCCCCCGTTCAGCGCGCCGAGGTCAACTTCGATCACCCCAACTCACTTGAGAATGAATTACTCATCCAGCACATCCACCAATTGAAAGATGGCCGGGCAGTTGAAGTCCCCATCTACAATTTCTCCATCCATGCCCGCACCGAGCGCACATATACCGTCCTGCCGCGTAGCGTAATCCTGGTGGAAGGCATTTTGATTTTCGCAGAAGCGGCTTTGCGCGAATTGTTCGACGTCAAGATCTTTGTGGATACCGATTCGGACATCCGTTTCATCCGCCGCCTCCAGCGTGATATTTCGGAGCGCGGCCGGATCGTGGAATCGGTCATCAAACAATACTTGACTACTGTCCGCCCCATGCACCTGGAATTTGTCGAGCCGTCGAAACGTTACGCCGACGTGATCATCCCCGAAGGTGGGTTCAACACCGCTGCGCTGGATATGGTCGTGGCGCGCATCGAGGCATTATTGTAGGGGCGACTTTTATGGTCACCCTGGGCAGGCAAAAAGTCTGCCCCTAAAAATTCATCAAAAGGATTTGACATGCAACAATGGAACAAACCGCCCGAAATGGTCATTGACCCGAAAAAGAAGTACGCAGCCACCATGAGCACAGATAAGGGCGACATCGTCCTGGGGCTTTTTGCCGATAAGACTCTCAAGACAGTCAACAACTTCGTCTTCCTGGCGCGCGAATGTTTCTACGACGGAACCATCTTCCACCGCGTCATCGCCGACTTCATGGCTCATGGCGGCGACCCGACCGGCACCGGCTGCGGCGGACCCGGCTACCGTTTCGCGGACGAGTTCCATCCTTCGCTGAAGCACAGCAAGCCCGGGATTCTTTCGATGGCGAATGCCGATCCGGGCACGAACGGCTCGCAGTTCTTTATCACCCACGTTCCGACCCCCTGGCTGGACGGCAAACACAGCGTCTTTGGAATATTGGTTAAAGGGTTGCAAGTATTAATGTCCATCCAGCCGCGCGTCCCAATGAAACTTGATTCTCCAATAGTAAAGTTGAACAATATCATCATCCAGGAAGTATGAGCGCCAAGCGCCGCCTCACCATCCTGCGGATCCTCGTCCTGGTGAGTGTTATTGCGCTCATCGTTGTTCTGTTTCTATTCCGTAATCAGGTCAAAAAGCTTGAAAATTATGGCTACGTGGGGATTTTCCTGATCTCCATCGCCGCCAACGCGACCATTATCATACCTCTGCCAGGTGTAGCATTTACGACGGCGATGGGTGCCATCTTCAATCCGATTGGCGTGGCAGTCGCCGCCGGGTTGGGTGCGGCGGTCGGAGAACTTTCCGGTTACCTGGCCGGTTTCAGTGGCCAGGGCGTCATGGAGCGAGCAGCACTCTATGAACGTTTGACAGGCTGGATGAAACAGCACCAGAACCTGGCCTATGTGATGATTGTGGCTCTGGCGTTCATCCCCAACCCGCTCTTCGACCTGGCCGGGATGGCCTCGGGTGCACTGAAATTACCTCTTTGGAAATTCCTGCTTGCCTGCGTCATCGGCAAGATCCTAAAAATGCTGATGTTCGCCTATGCCGGACATTATTCCATTGATTGGATTACCGGCCTGTTTGGACGCTAGCTGCCACATCCCCTGTCAAGCGACAAACCCCCACATGAAGAATTGGGCGCTGAGGTAAAGACCCAGCAATAAAGAAATAATCAAAATCAACCGGTTTATCCAGGGATTTTGCGAAAACTTCGCCAGCATATAAAAGACAGGCGGAATGGTCAGGGCATAGCGGATCATGGGGTTGAGTGGCTGGGTTTCCACCTCACGCATAACCAGGATCAATATGCAAGCAATTGAATAAAGGCTGTATTCGATGGGAATCTTTTTCCAGCCGTAGATCAGCAAGGTGACAATTAACAGAGTCAGCACTAGATTGACGACATTTATGTACGTGAAAGCCCCGTCCTTGAACAATCGGAAGGCGTCCACGAAATTATTCCATGGCCATACCAGCTTGGCCGCGACGGAAGGTTCGTTGACCGGAATCACAGAAGGAGCACCGGCCACGATACGCAAGGTGATATAAGCAACTGTTGCCAATCCTGGAAATATAAAAGCCTTAAAGTGGTTAGCTGAGATGTTTAAACGGTATACTTTCCAAAGGGCATAAGCCAGTGGCAAGACAAGCACCACGCCCTGAACGCGGGAAAGGATCGCACATGCTGTCCAGAATCCTGCCAACATCCAACGCCGGGAGTGGATTCCTTTCAGCGCCAGGACAGCGGTCAGGATAAAAAGTGGTTCGGCATACGCACTGAAGAGAAAAAACGCTGACGGAAAAATCAGCATTAAAAAAACGCTCTTTCGTGCGATTGCCTTACCTCCCCAGTCGTCGAAAACCTCATAAAGCACTTTGACAAGCCAAATAATAGCAAGTTGAGCAATGATGAGCCCTGTAACCAGCCAGTCTCCCACCAAAGGATAGAATAGGCGAATCAGCAAGGGGTAGAGTGGAGCAAAATGCGTATCATCCGGGAATTGACCATAGCCATTCTGTGCAATAGAGAGATACCAGTTTGCATCAAAATGCTGCCAAACAGCCAATAACGGCGTGGGATTTGCTTCAACACCTTTATATGGGAAGATAGATTCAACTGGAATAGTCGAAACCTGCAATCGGCTCCCCGCCAACGGACCTTTGACGGCTTTTCCGCTCGAAAGCTCCCATACGCTATCGGTCTGGGTATCACGGACAAAGTTGCCATTTACCGGTCGGAATGCCAAAACACCTTCGTCAACAACTCTGGAATAGATGTAACGTTGGCTTATACGAAGGTCAAACACGGTCAGGACAGGTTTACCGGACAGATTGATGTTCTGGATTGCCACAGGGAATAGAGAGAAAACCGCGAAGGACCACAGGGTATAAAAAAGTCTAGCCAATAGGACGCTCGTGATCGCAAAACGCCACGGCAAGGATAGTCTCCCCCACGCATTAGAAAAACCCGAGTAAATTCTTTTTAAAAATGTTTTCATGATTTTCCAAGTATTGTATAACAAAACCAGCCTTAGCGGCCGGTCTTCAGTTTACTCCGAGAAGTCTTTCGCCTTTGAGTTGGAGCAGGTTCTTGTAGCGCAGCGACTTCCTGCGACGTGAGATAACGCCATTCTTTCGGCTTGAGTCTGCCCAGGCGTAGCTCCCCAATCCGCACGCGGACGATGCGCGTCACCGGCAGGCCGGTCTGCTTGCCCATTTCGCGGATCTGGCGCTTGTGTCCCTCCTTCAAAGTAACACTCAGCCAGGCCCCTTTCCCATATTTGGAAACCACGTACACGCCGGCGGGCCCGGTGCGGAAGCCGTCTTCCAACACTACACCGCGCCGCCAGGTGTTCAACTGCTCCCGGTCGGGGTGTTTTGCCACCAGGACGCGATATTCTTTCTCGTGCTCGTAGCGAGGGTGGGTCAGTTTGTTCGCCAGGTCGCCGTCGTTGGTCATCAGCACCAGGCCTTCAGAATCGAAGTCCAGGCGGCCGACCGGGTAGAGCGTCCCTGGCACGGGGACCAGGTCGCGCACCGCAGGCCGCAGGTCCGGATCGGAGACGGTGGAAATCACGCCGCGTGGCTTGTACAACGCCACGTAAACGAGCTTCTCGGCCGCCTGGACCGGCCTCCCGTCCACGGCAATTTTGTCCCTGGTTGCGTCGGCTTTATCGCCCAGTCCAACCGGCTGGCCGTTGACCCGTACTCGCCCAGCGGAGATCAGTTCCTCGCAACTCCGGCGTGAGCCATAGCCAGCGCGCGCCAGGATTTTTTGCAAACGTTCTTCCATCTCAACTTTTCAATGCTTCGTCATGGCCGTTTTCACCTTCCGGCTCCGGCAGGTTGAGCGGCGGGAGTTCGGTCAGAGAGTTCAGGCCAAAGTGTTGGAGGAAGTCAGGGGCGGTGCCATAAAGGATGGGGCGGCCCGGCCCTTCGGCGCGCCCGACTTCCTGGACAAGCCCTTTGCTGAACAGAGATCGCATTACACTGTCACTGCTGATGCCGCGCACACCTTCAATATATGGGCGCGTGACCGGTTGCTGGTAAGCAACGATCGCCAGGGTTTCTAGGGCCGCGCGACTCAAGTGGCTGGTGGCCTCCAGTCCCAGAAAACGTTCGATCGTCCCGGCCATCTCCGGCGCAGTGGTCAATTGCACGCGTCCCGCATGACGCTGGAGACGTAAGCCGCGCCCATGGAGTTCCTCCTCAAGTTGCTTCAGCCCCAGTTCCACAGCTGAGATAGATAACTCCAACACAATTGCTAGTTGTGAGGGAGCCACCGGTTCTGCTGAAACGAACAAGAGGGATTCAATTGCGGTTGGCACGTCCAGCGAGGTGGGGTTTTCAGATTCGCTCATGCTATAATAACTCCCAACCAAAGAGAGATGTTATGAATACTCGCAAACTTTCGCTTCTCATCGGTCTTTCTGCCATAATTCTAGCTTTACTGGCCTGTACTATCAACGTCGGCGGGCCGGCTTATCCGGACCAGCCCATCCCGGTCTCAACCGAAGCTTTAGGAGATTTTCAATCTGCCATGCAGACGGCGGCTGCTGCCGGGGTAGAATCTGGAGAAATTACGCTGGTCTTCACCGAATCACAGTTGACCTCGTACCTGGCCAATAAACTCCAGGCCCAATCCCAACCGCTCTTCACCGACCCACAGGTCTACTTGAGCGACGGGCAGATCCAAATCTACGGGACGGCCCGACAAGGCTATCTCGAGGCGACCATTGCCATCGTCGTGACCGCCAGCGTGAATGAGCAGGGTCAGCTCAAGGTCGAATTGACTTCCGCTGATTTCGGCCCGCTCCCGGTCCCGGCCGGACTGAACGATGCCGTCACGGCTACTATCCAGGAGATCTACACCGGTGCAATCGGCCCGGCAGCTATCGGCTTCCGGCTGGAGAGCATCACCGTCGCGAACGGCACGATGACCATCCTCGGTCGGACGAAATAGCGGTTGGATTATACCAGTATCCGCATGAGCAAGATTCTGTTCACCCTCTTCGCAACCGCAATTTTGCTCGCCGCCTGCGGCACGCCACAAATCCAGCAGACAAATATCACCGTCAGCGTGACTGCTGACGGCACCAACCAGTCCATCACGCTGCCCTCCGGCAGCACCGTCCAGCAGGCGCTCGATGCGGTAAAAGTCACTCTCTCCCAGACTGACCGGGTTGATCCGCCCGCCTATACAGCCCTGACGGCTGGAATGACCATTGTGGTCACGCGTGTGCGCGAAGAGTTTGAGACTCAACAGATCGTCGTCCCCTTCGAACGCCAAGAATTGCGCAACGAATCCCTGCCCTCCGGAGAGACCCGGCTTATCCAGGCCGGGCAGAACGGTTTGAACGAGGTCACTATCCGCCACGTCTTTGAAAACGGAGTCGAGACCAGCAGTTCAACTGTCTCTGAAACCGTTCTCCAGGAGGCCATCGCGGAGATCGTGATGGTCGGTGTGCAATCGCCGTTCGCCCCCCTCTCTATCCCCGGGAAACTGGTCTACCTGAAAGGTGGCAACGCCTGGGCGGTGGAAGGCTCCACCTCTAATCCCCGCCTGCTCGTTACCAGCGGCGACCTAGACGGTCACATCTTCTCACTCTCTCCGGATGGCAAGTGGCTGCTCTTCACCCGCAAATCTTCTCTTTCCGCCGACCAGCAAATCAACACTCTGTGGGCCGTCAGCACCACCGATCAATTATCCGCACCGGTCAACCTGGACGTTGCCAACGTGGTCCATTTCGCCGGCTGGCAGCCCGGTCAAAAATACCTGATCGCCTATTCCACCGTCGAGCCGCAGGTTGCTCCTCCGGGTTGGAATGCCAATAACGACCTGCACTTTTTGACTTTTGAAGACGGGAAACCCGGCAAGACTGATGACATTCTGGAGACCAACTACGGCGGTATTTACCCCTGGTGGGGCATGACCTTCGCCTGGTCGCCGGATGGCCAGAGCCTGGCTTATTCCCGCCCGGATGGGGTTGGACTGGCAGATATCGGCGGCGCAGGATTGACCACGTTGTTGGACATTACCCCCTATAATACCCGCAGCGAGTGGGCCTGGACTCCCGGCCTGGCCTGGGGCAGCGATGGCCGGACCCTGTGCCTGGTCACACACGCGGCGCCGTCGGGCCTGGTCACTCCCGAAGAATCGCCCAATTTCGACTTGACCGCCATCTCGCTGACAGATCATTCGGACACCACCCTCGTCCCGCAGACAGGCATGTTCGCCTACCCGGCGGCCTCCTCCTTGCGGCCAGACGAGTCCGGTGTAACAAGTTACCTGGTAGCGTATCTCCAAGCCATCTTCCCCGCTCAGTCCGCTACCAGCCGTTACCGGCTGATGGTAATGGGAAATGACGGGACAAATCCGCACCTGCTCTTCCCTGCCGAGGGACAGTCCGGTCTCGACCCGCAGACGCCCGCCTGGGCGCCGACGATGCTCGATTCAGGCAGCGATTTTATCGGTATAATCTACGAGAACAATTTGTGGATCGTGGACGCCATTAGCAACCAGTCCCAACAAGTCACCGGTGACGGACTGACCAGTCGAATTGATTGGAAGTAAGTGCCGTTCCGGCGGGGGCAACCCCGCTGGAGCAAAGTAAACAGGAGATCGTTTCATGCGCATTCTCATCACCGGAGCCGCGGGGTTTCTCGGCTCGCATCTGTGTGACCGGCTGCTTGCCGAAGGTCACGAAGTCGTCGGGATGGACAACTTCGTGACCGGAAACCCTGAAAACCTGGCTCACCTTTCGGAGAATGACCGCTTTTTGTTCATCAAGCACGATGTTTCTGGTTTTATCACTGTGCCCGGCAAGCTGGATGCCGTCATGCACTTCGCCTCGCCGGCCAGCCCCAACCCGAATTCCCCTTACGGATATCCCAACCTGCGCATCCAAACCATGAAAGCCGGCGCGCTCGGTACACATAATTGCCTCGGCGTCTGCCGCGCCCAAGGGGCGCACTTTTTGCTGGCCTCCACGTCCGAGATCTACGGCGATCCGCTCGAGCACCCGCAGTCGGAAAGCTATTGGGGCCACGTGGACCCGGTCGGGCCGCGCTCGATGTACGATGAAGCCAAGCGTTTTGCGGAAGCCATGACCATGGCTTATCACCATGCGCACGAGGTGGATACGCGCATTGCGCGCATTTTCAACACCTATGGTCCGCGCATGAGGCTGGATGACGGGCGCGTCGTCCCCAACTTCATGCAGCAGGCCTTGCAGGGTGAACCGCTGACCATCTACGGCGACGGGGCACAGACCCGCTCCTTCTGCTACGTGGACGACTTGATAGACGGCATCTACCGCCTGCTGATGTCCGACGAGCACATGCCGGTCAACCTCGGCAACCCCAGCGAGACCTCCATCTTGGACTTCGCCAAGTTCATCAATCGTCTCACCGGCAACAACGCCGGGTTGGTCTACAAGCCGGATAACCGCCTGGGCGACGACCCGCAGCGCCGCCGGCCGGATATCACCCGGGCGCGCACGATCCTCGGCTGGGAACCGCACATCGGTCTGGAAGAGGGGCTGGCCCGCACGATTGCCTACTTCAAACAAACCATGGGGCTGTCATGACCGTCATCCTCACAAACAGGGTGGAGCGGACGCGCTTCCTAAAATTCATGGCCGTCGGCGTAATCGGCGCAGCGGTGGACTTCGGGGTGATGAACCTGTTCTCGAAGCTGTTCGGCATGCCCCTGGTCTGGGCCGGGACAATTTCCTTCATCTGTGCAGTCATCAGCAACTTCATCTGGAATCGCTATTGGACCTATCCCGATTCGCGCTCGCGCCCGATTGCCAGGCAACTGGTGATGTTCTTCGTCGTCAACGTGACGGGCCTCATCATCCGTGTTCCCATCCTGCATTTTCTTGAATCGCCGACGCTACGACTCTTTGAGCGCCTATCGCTGAATATTTCGATTTCCCCTGAATTCCTGGCCAAGAACTTCACACTCGCCATTGCCGTCAGCGTGGTGATGCTGTGGAATTTTTTCGTCAACCGCTATTGGACGTATAATGACGTTGGCGAGAAGAAATGAGACGCCGGTTGAAAGACGTCGGAGAGTTGGGGATGAAATAAGTAGAGAGCAGTAACATGCCACGCTATCTTATCGTTATCGAAAAAGCCAATAGTAATTACTCGGCCTAGTCCCCTGATTTACCCGGCTGTATTGCCACAGGAAAAACGCGCAAAGAAACCCAGCGAAATATGCGCGAAGCCATTGAAATGCACGTACATGACTTATTAGAGGATAAATTGCCCGTTCCGAAGCCGGTCGCATCGGCGGAGTATGTTGCGGTTGCGTAGAGCGGAATCGCACTCCGATAACGTAGTAGCCGCGTATGTAAACCCTTGCTAAACCTCCCACCCTTTTCCCTTATCTCCTGCTTTTTCTGGTATAATCCCGTCCGCATTGACTGGTCCCACCCGCGGCCCAACCTGCCGGTGCGGAGACCTGCTCAAAATCTACTGAAAGGAATAGCAAATGTCATGCCGCTTAACAAGGAAGTAAAGACCAAGGTCATCACCGACTACCACCGCCACGAGACCGACACCGGCTCGCCGGAAGTCCAGGTGGCCATCCTGACCAACCGCATTCTCCAGTTGACCGACCACCTGCGCACACACAAGCACGATGAGGCCAGCCGCCGGGGTCTGCTCCAGATGGTCGGGCAGCGCCGCAGGTTGCTGGCTTACTTACGCAAAAATGACTATAAGCGCTACCTTGCGCTGACCGAGCAGCTCAAGCTTCGCCGTAAATAAAAATGGTTCGCCCGAGTAGATGGGCAAATGCCCATCTACTCTTTTTATGCGGGCGGACACATCGGTCCGCCCCTACCAATTTCGTACGGGCAGACCTACGTGTCTGCCCCCCATCGCCCGCCGTCAGGAATTGAAATATGCTGGCAACCATGTTGCCACCGTCTTTCAGTCCCTGACTTGGCGGAAAAAGGAGAAATTTTATGAAACCCGAAGTAAAACGCTACACCACAACGGTGGGCAGCCGGACAATTTCCATTGAAACCGGCAAACTGGCCGCGCTAGCCGGTGGAGCCGTCACGGTCCACCTGAACGATTCGATTGTCTTTGCCGCCGCTACGATGGGCGGCGTGCGCGAGGGCATTGACTTCTTCCCCCTCAGCGTGGACTACGAAGAGCGCATGTACGCCGGAGGCAAGATTCCTGGCTCGTTCTTCCGGCGTGAAGGCCGCCCCTCCACCGACGCCATCCTGACCGCCCGTCTCACCGATCGGCCGCTGCGCCCGCTCTTCCAGGAAGGCATGCGCAACGAAGTCCAAGTTATCATGTACTCGCTCTCAGCCGACGCTGAAAATCCGCTCGACATCCTTGCCATCAACGCCGCTTCGGCCGCCATCACGATTTCCGACATTCCGTGGAATGGCCCGGTCGCGGCAGTGCGCGTCGGGCACGTGGACGGTCAGTTCATCGCCAACCCCATCTTCCCCGAAATAGACAAATCGGATCTCGACCTGCGCATCGCCGGGACACGCGACGCCATCCTGATGGTCGAAGCCGGTGCAGACGAGGTCCCCGAAGATGTCATGGCCGCCGCGCTGGAATTCGGCCACAAGGCCATCCAGCCGCTGATTGACCTGCAACTCAAGATGCAGGCCGAAATCGGTAAGCCCAAGCGTGAAATCACCATCTACCTGCCCGATGCCGACCTGAAAAAGAAAGTGTTCGAGCGCGTCAGCGGCCCGATAGGCAGCCTGCTCGACAAGCCCCTGACGAAGAACGAATTCTATACCGGGATGACGAGCCTCAAGGACGAAGTCGTCGCCGAGATGTGCATGGGGCCGGACCCCCAAATTACGGGGGCGGGCGGTGCCGGCGCATCCTCCACAGGATCAATGCCTGACTGCCCGACAACTGCTTCCGTTCAAGAGGCTTTTGACCAAGCCGAACAGACCATCGTGCGCGCGCGCATCCTCAACCTGGGTAAACGTCCGGATGGACGGGCAGCGACCGAGATCCGCCCGATCTGGTGCGAGGTCGGGTTCAGCCCCCGGGCGCACGGCTCCGGCCTGTTCACCCGCGGCGAGACCCAGGTACTGACCCTGGCTACGCTCGGCACGTTACGCGAATCACAGGAAATTGACACACTCAGTCCGGTGGATACCAAGCGTTACATGCACCATTACAACTTCCCGCCCTTCTCCACCGGCGAGACAAAAATGCTGCGCGGCCAGAGCCGGCGCGAGGTCGGGCACGGTGCGCTGGCCGAACGCGCCCTCGAGCCGGTCATCCCGTCCGAGGAGACCTTCCCTTATGCGCTGCGGCTGGTATCTGAAGTATTGGCCTCCAACGGCTCGTCCTCGATGGCCTCCGTGTGCGGTTCGACCCTGGCGCTGATGGATACCGGCGTGCCGATCAAGGCCCCGGTGGCCGGTGTGGCCATGGGGCTGGTCAAGGAAGGCGAGAAATACGTCATCCTGACCGACATCCAGGGCTCCGAAGACCACCTGGGCGATATGGATTTCAAGGTGGCCGGCACAGCCCAGGGCATCACCGCCCTGCAGATGGACATCAAGATCTCCGGCCTGAGCGCCGAGATCATGAAGCAGGCGCTGGAACAGGCCCGCCAGGCGCGCCTCTTCATCCTGGGCAAGATCCTGGAAGTCATCCCTGCCCCACGCCCCGAACTCAAACCGCACACCCCGCGCATTACTACCGTCAAGATCCCATCGGACAAGATTGGCGCCCTCATCGGCCCGGGCGGCAAGAATATCCGCGCCCTGCAGGAGGAGACCGGCACCAAGATTGACATCGAAGAAGACGGCACGGTATACATTGCCTCCACCAACGTCGAAGGCGCTCAGATGGCGCGTGAACGCATCGAAGCCATCACCGAAACCCCGCAACTGGGCCGCATCTACACCGGCAAGGTGGTCCGCGTTGCCGACTTCGGCGCTTTCGTGGAAATCCTGCCCGGCACGGACGGCATGGTGCACATCTCGCAATTGGATAGTGAACGTGTAGAGAGAGTGGAAGACGTGTGCAAGCTCGGCGACGAACTGACCGTCATGGTGACCGGCATAGACCCGATGGGCAAGATCCGCCTGTCCCGCCAGGCCGTGCTCGAAGGCTGGACGGTCGAGGAAGCCCAGGAACGCGACAGCAAGAAGAGCGGCGGCCGCCCCGGTGGAGGCCGTCCCGGCGGTGACCGGCACGGAGGTCGCAGCAGCGGCCGGCACGATTTCGACCGCAGAAGGTAATCTGTTTTCGGGGCGACCACTTGGCCGCCCCATTTCTTTGTCTAGATGATAAAACGCTTCCGCAACCTCCTGGCCAAATATCCAGCCAGTTCTGGTTGATGGCCGCCGGACTGTTGATCAGTTCCGCCAGCGCTTCGATGATCTGGCCATTCCTGATGATCTACGTCAGCGAGAAACTCGACCTTTCGCTCAGCGCCGCTTCCACGCTGATCACTATCAATGCCGCCACCGGATTGATCGCATCCTTTGCCGCGGGGAGCGTCGCCGACAAATTGGGACGCAAACCGGTCATGGTCATCAGCCTGGCTGTCAACGGGATCGGCTACCTGCTGATGAGCCAGGCCCATTCCTACATGGGATGTGCGCTCCTGATGCTGCTGATGGGCGCCTCCAACCCGCTCTACCTGGTCGGCGCGGACGCCATGCTGGCCAACATGGTTGGCCCGGAAAAACGGACCAATGCCTTCGCCATCATCCGCATGGTCAATAACGCCGGGATCGCCATCGGCCCGGCAGCCGGCGGGTTCCTGGCGGCCAGATCCTACACGTACGCCTTCCTGGGCGCGGCGGTCGGGAGCTTACCTACAGCCTGCTGCTCTTCTTCCGCGCCCGCGAGACGCTGAACAGGGCCCACCGGCCAGAGAACCTACCACAGACCGAGCCCCTGGGCGGGTACGGACGCGTCTTCTGCCACCGGGCTTACGTCTTCTTTGCGCTGATCGTGGGGGTTGGGCTGATCGCTCCGTCCATGTTGTGGTCGCTGCTGGCAGTCTACGCAAAACACAACTACGGGCTATCCGAGAGTCTGTATGGTTGGCTGCCGACGACCAACGCGCTGATGTGTGTCTTCGTCCAGTTCTTTGTGACGCAGTTCGCCCGACGCTTCCGGCCTCTACCCGTTATGACAGTCGGGATGCTGCTTTACGCCCTGGGGGTCGGCAGCGTGGCTTTGATGGCCAAATTTTTAGGGATTCTGGGCCAGTATGGTGTTGATGACCTTTGGAGAACTGACGCTCATCCCCGTCGTCAGCAAATACATCGCTGACCTGGCTCCCGCCGACATGCGCGGCCGTTACCTGAGCTTTTACTGGTTTGCCTGGGGTATTGCACGTGGCGCCGATCGGCGGTTTCCTGAACGACAACATTGCACCCCGCTCCATCTGGATCGGCGGATTGGTCATTGGCCTGACCAGGGCGGCCGGGCTTTTCATGCTGACCAGCCATGCGCGGGAAAGACAACTCGTAAAGGGAACATCATGCTAAAAATCAGACTTCTCGAGCACTCTGAACTCCCCCTCCTGAAGGACTTCGCCCCGCTGGAGTGGAACACCAACCTGTCGGTCTCCTTTTCCTTCCATTTCGGCTATCTTTACTACTACCCCATCGTCGCCGAGCTGGAAGGGATAATTGTTGGCTGCGCGCAGGGGCTGCTGAACGGGGATGCAGGCTGGCTGGGCAACATCATCGTCCTGCCGGAAGTTCGCGGCCAGGGCATCGGCCAGGCGCTGACCCAACATTTGGTCGAGTTCTTCCGCGCCAAAGGCTGCACCAGCCAGATTCTCGTCGCCACCCAACTGGGCGAACCGGTCTACCGCAAGCTGGGCTTTATTGAAGTCTCCCGCTATGTCTTCCTCAAGCGAGCGAACCCGCTTGCGCCGGAACCGATCTCTCGCGTCCGCCAGGCCGAAGAAAAAGACTTCCCCCATATCCTCGCCCTGGACTGGCAGGCCACCGGCGAGGAGCGCACCCCCTTCCTGGGTCGCTTCTTCGAAACGGCTTGGGTCTATGAAAAAGACCCGTCCGAAGGGGTGGAAGGCTTCTATCTGCCCGATCTGCGGGATGGCCCGGTCATCGCCCGCACGGAGCAGGCCGGGCGGGCCCTGTTGAAATTCAAACTCGACCAGGGGAAGACCTCCGTCGTCGTGCCAGAGGCGAACATCCCCGCCCTGGATTTCCTGAAAGGGGCCGGCTTCGAAGAGACCACTAGCGCGCCGAGGATGGCCCTGGGGAAAGATTCCGACTGGAAGCCCACTTGGGTTTTCAGCCGCGGCGCGGGATATTGCGGGTAGAGGGGATTCCAGCAACTGATGGAATATTTGCAATGTGCTATACTTATTACCGGTCGGGGAATCAGGCGGCCTGAAAACCGTCCATAAGACGTTCACCCGCCAAACGGCGGGGGAATACATAGTTGGGCGGCAAGAACAAGAGAGAATATGAAGGAGTGCTATTACAATGGCAAGACTGAGAATCGGTTTACTGAACAAGAAACGGGGAAACTTTGCAATTCAAGAAAAGTTCATTGGCGCTGATAATGTCGTTGACGAGACGGACGCCGAGGTAGAACATCACGAACAAGCGCTGACCGAAGCTGGTTATAGCGTCTGCCAGATTCGCTGGAGCCCTAATTTCATCAACGATCTACAGGCTTCCCAAGTTGATCTTGTCTTCAACGTTTCCAGCCTGGTAGAAGCCGCGATCCTTGAAGAATTGGAGATACCCTATGTGGGATCCGATACGTTCACTATAGCCATCGACACAGATAAATCGCTAGCGAAAAGGCTCTGGCAGCAGGCGGGGCTGCCGACATCGCCTTTCTGTGTGGCCAGATCAGAGAAGGACTGTGAGGTGTTTCGGGGCGTCCCGCCATTCGAGTATCCGCTTTTCGTTAAGCCGGTAGCCGGCCGAGGCAGCGCAGGGATCAACGACGCATCCATCGTTCACAGCTTCGACCAACTGGTCAGCGGAGTTGTGGAAAGGCTTGAGACTATCGGTCAACCAGTCCTCATAGAGAAGTTCCTGCGAGGGAGAGAAATCACCCTGGGTGTCTTGGGAAATGAGAATGCAAGAGCCCTTCCTCCATTAGAAATTGTGTATAGTGCAGGTGATAACACACTAACTTTCGAGAAAAAGGATTTAGATAACGATACCTTCCTTTGTCCTGCTCCGCTGACTGCTGAAGAGACCCACAAGATGCAGCAATTGGCGCTCCGGGCCTACCACGTATTGGGTTTTAAGGACTTTGGCCGAATTGACACGATATTGACCGAGGAAGGGCCGTTCTTGTTGGAGGGGAACACTTTCGCGGGGTTGATGTGCACACCCAAGGAGAAACCTCGTAGCTATATTGGCTTCATGGCTCGCGCGGAGGGAAAGGACAGCAAAGATCTGCTGGATGAGATCATTCAGATCGCTATTAGGAGACTCAACTTGAAAGCCTGTGATTGAGATGTCAGTACCTCGGATAGAGATAGAACTCGACAAACTGATCCATAACGCCCGCAAGCTGACAGTTCTATACGGTTCCAAGGGAATCCATATCACGGCTGTCACCAAGGGGGTCTGTGGATCTCTTAGGATTGCGAATGCTCTGCTCAATAGTGGAATCCGCTCCTTCGGCGATTCACGCATCGCCAACATACAAAAGATGCGAGAGGGTGGGATAGATGCGCAATTCATCCTCATACGCTCCCCCATGCTTAGCGAGGTAGAGCGAGTGGTCGAATTTGCCGACGTGAGCCTCAATACAGAGATCTCCGTTATCCGACTTCTTGCCGATCAGGCGACCAAACGTGGCAAAACCCATCGAGTCATTCTGATGATCGAACTGGGCGATCTACGGGAGGGCATACTACCCTCCGAACTCGAGCCGGTGGTAAAGGAGACGCTTGGCATGCGAGGCGTCAAACTGGCAGGGGTCGGAACGAACTTGGCCTGTTTCGTGGGAGTCAGGCCAACCGAGGCAAATATGCGGGAGTTGTCTGCAATTGTCGGCAACCTTCAGCGCAAGTTTGGCATCAATTTTGAAGTCGTCTCTGGAGGGAATTCGGCGAATTACCAATGGTTCGTTTCGACGCCGGACGTTGGCCTCGTCAATCACTTGCGCATCGGTGAGGCAATACTGCTAGGTTGCGACACGCTAACCCGAGAGCGGATTCCTGGCCTGTATACGGACGCGTTCACACTGGTTGCCGAGGTGATCGAGCTCAAGACAAAGCCCTCAGTGCCCTACGGCGAAATCGCCCAAGATGCGTTCGGGCACGTTCCCGTATACCAGGATAAAGGAAACATGCGAAGGGCGATCCTCGCCCTCGGGAGGCAGGACGTTGACGTTTCGGCGATCAAACCCAGGGTAAAAGTAAACGTTCTGGGAGCAAGCAGTGATCATCTGATTCTGGACATGGACATCAAGGAACAAAGTCTGGAGGTCGGAGCCGAAGTGCGGTTTGACGTCGGGTATAGCGCTCTGCTCAGAGCAATGATCTCGCCTTATGTGGAAAAGGTGTATCTGCCCTGATCCCCCAACGAGACGGAGGTCTTGTCGTGCTGACTATCTACCTGATGTGTTGGCTTCATTTGTTCAGCGTGCGTATCTTTATGACGAAAGCCACCCAATAAGCGGTTGCAGGCCGACCGCCTTCGGCGCGGTTATGCGGCGGCACTTTGTTAGAAAAGTAATTTTTAGGGTTTGTTGTATTGCCAGAATCGGCGGCAGGTGAGCCAAACCGTTCGGCGCGTGAGTTGAAAAGTACATTACCAAGCCAGTGAAAATCTGGTCTGTGCCGCTCCGTAGCGGTGCAGTACTGTAGGCCTCAAAGTACCCAGGTGCGCCCCGCAAGGGACGTTCGCGAAGTGGGC
>Ga0315284_10005801_pt1 | contig 17555 bp, 7 predicted proteins | sample YL17G09_16_MG_FD_203696 | JGI IMG/M metagenome (GOLD analysis project Ga0315284, IMG submission 203696) | Sediment microbial communities from Yellowstone Lake, YNP, Wyoming, USA - YL17G09_16 | ecosystem: Environmental > Aquatic > Freshwater > Lake > Sediment | place: USA: Wyoming | collected...
GGTTTCAACTTTTTGACACCCTATTGAATCGATCAATGTTATATTAACTGATGGAGCCGAAACAAATTGTGGTGTTAATGTAAATGTAATGGGTACTGTAGTTCCACTACCGACATATGAACATTGATTTCCATAATAATCACAACAATATGCACTAAATGGGGGTATTAAACCCGTTATTGAGGATATTGTAATGTTATTCATATCTATAAATACCCAACGATTATATTTTAAGGGTTAACATGAAACGCAAGCTATGTCATAGTCAATAACAAGATTCACAATAACTTGTGTGTCTTGCAATGGATTTATTGGTTCAACAATACAACCTTTTGGTACATCTTGGCAAGTAGTTTGTATTTTAATTCTATTATTTGTTATATCAACTGTTGTTCCCGATATACCAACAAAAGAATCTAATGTGTCTGTAATTGTTTGTGCCCATAAAACATCTGTAGGATAGTCCGTTGATCCTGATGAGGTATAAAATACTGTTTGTACTGATTGATTACCAACTTCTGCAAATATTGAAAATGTTGCCTGATTAATTATACAGTTAGTGTCCCCACTTGTTAAGTCGGCATATCCTTCAAGATACATTGATCTAATATTTCTTGGACCTATAAAACCGCTATTTTGAAAATTATCTTGACAAATATTAAAATATCTATAGTTGGCGTATTTTACTGTACCACTTAAAATTATTTGTTTAGTTAAAGTACATCCGTCTGAATCCGTAACTGTGAGAGTATAAATTCCCGATGTTAATCCTGTTGCGGTGTTTCCTGTTTGAGACGCTGCGTTTCCACCAGTCCATGTATATGTGAATGGCGCTTCACCTTGAGTTATGTAAGAAGATATTGATCCATCGTTTCCATTAATAGGTTGGGAACTTATATAATTAAAAAATACATTTTGACTTTGGTCAATATAAATTGCATAACTTTGTATACAGTTTGGGATACTTGAATCTTGTACAGTTAAAACATAATTTCCATAGTCCAAATTGGAGAATGTACTTATAGGTGATGTTACAGTGACAGGATTTTGACTTGGTCCAACTAATGTAAAAATATATGGAAGAGTCCCTCCTGTTGAAACGGTAACTTGTAAAACTCCATTTTTAGATCCACATGTAGTTCCTGTGGTTGATGCCGTAACTGTGTAAAGATTTACAGAACTAACACTTGTGGTTGCTGTATAAACACAACCTACCGTAGATACTGTAACCAAATAAGTATCGTTAGGTAAACCAAAAAATGTCTGAACCGAATTGCCCAAAGTACCTATTTGTTGGGTACCTGATTGTCCTGATATGGTAATTAATAAATTAGCTTGATTTGAAAATCCGTTATCAACTATAACTTGTATTGTTCCGTCATTGGCAGAACAGTAAGATGGTGTTGTATTTACTTGTACAGTATTAAATGAGTTTGGTGTTATTAGTGAAATTGAATCATATATAGTACAAAGACCTGCGTCTGTAACTGAAAAATCATATGTACCTGACGCTAAATTTATAAAGATTGCCGATTGGTCAAATGTTATTTCAACTTGCCCTGTAGACGCACTGAAAAAATACGGCGCAGTTCCTCCCGAAACTATAAATTCAACAGACCCGTCATTTTGAAAACAACTTGGTTGATTAAATACAATAAACCCCGCAGACCCTATTAAATCAACAGACTGAACAGTAAAAGTATTAGAAGTTACACAACTATCTGGATTAGTTATTTCAACAACATATGACCCACTAGTTAAACCTGTAATTGTTGCCCCTGTTTGTCCATTAACATTTGTTAACCAATTTATTGAGTATGCCGAGACCGGCAATGTTAATCCTGTTAAAAATATTTTTCCACTTGGTGTTCCAATACAACTACCATCATTTACAACATATCCACTATATGTGAATGCGTTTGATGGGTTAATAATAACAGAAGCGGTAATACCCGTACATCCACCACCATCGTCTGCAACAACATAATATGTTCCTGCAGATAAACTTTGGAAATCATAATAACTGTTAGATGTTGATGCTGAGGTAATGTAATTGTCTGACCCATCATATAATGTAAAACTTGCATATCCATAAACACCTGAGGTAAATCCTGTTACACTACCATTATCAAACCCACAAGTTGTATTTGTTGAATCAATACTAGCGGAAGTACCTGAAGATATATAAACACTTAATATAGTTCCGTTTGAAGCTCCGTCTATTATTTGTAAAAAATAAGTGTCACCTGATAAACCAGTTGCCTCATAATAAAAAGGCGCTGTTAATGCTGAGGTTGGCGGTAATGATGAATTTAAACAAGTAACCGCAAATGGAGGTGTGTCACCCGTTACATTAAATATGACGGCCCCAATAGATTTATTACTACAATCACCAGTGAATCCATAACTATTTACTAATATACTCATTATCCGTTACAATATACATTAAAATTTATCCCTACATTGATTTGTAATTCATCAAAGTTAGGTTGACAGTTATTATTAAATACAACAATTTGATTATCTGTGGTATCAATATTATAACCATAACCGTATGTTTGTAAACTTTGGAATGTCTCCTCTAATGCCGTTAACCATTGTGTTGGTGTTGGGTATTGTACTGTTCCTACACCAATGAAAAATTCGTATTGAGTTAAAATAGAACCATTTACTCTAACGTCAACAAACCAAGTTGATTGTACCGTATTAACTTGACAATTTGTTGGGTTTAATCCAACTGATGTGAAATAACTATTTAATAAATCATTTAAAACAGTTCCAAAATTTGTCATATTAGGATCTGATTCCCAAGGATATATTGGACATGTAACTTGTTGTGTCGGGCAATCCAACACATAAAGTTGTGTTGTAAGATTACAAGGTTTACACGGAACAGGTACAAATTTACATCCTTCTTGTCTTCTCCATACAAATTTTTGTCTGTGGAAAATTGAGTTTTCTAATCTAACTCCCGTATTCCAAATTGTTGTCGCAGGAACCATTTGTTCAACAAGCCTAATCCAATAATCGCCCATACTATTTACAAAGTCGATCATGGTTTGATAAGTAAAATTATCATTTGGTATACCGGCTAAAGTTTGTGACTCTAAATAATTCCAATATATTGATTGTAATGTTGGGTACCCGCCTGTCTTACCATCCGTAATAAATTGTCTATTTCGGGTGTTAATCATGTTTCTCCAAAATGTCTGTGCAAATTCAAAGAATGTTTTTTGTTTTGGTTTTGGTACTATTGTTGTCCAATCCACACCACCTAATTTAGGATATGGGTTAGGTACATAACATGGTGAAGGAGGCGTATAAAATAATCCTTGTTCGGGGATTGGGAAATTGGTGTTTCTTGACATATACCAAACATCATATGCCAAACCTTGACCAGGATTTAACATAATGTCAACATTCTTAACATTTAAAGCTAAACACTCTTCGCCAACAGTATAATAAGCATTAAAGTTACCATCAAAACTTGTTCTTAAAAAAGGATTTGTGTCAACCCAACTTTTTTTGTTGTCAGCAATTTTTCTTAATTTATAACCCAAATCCATGTATGGGAAATATCTATATCTGTATAGGTATTCTTCCCCGTAATTGAATGGTAAAAGTTTTGTTTGATAATCTGGATTATTTCCTGTGAATACTTGATTCGTAGGTATTGCAAACTCAGGCATTCTGTGTTGTGGTGTTGACTCATACCAACCTCCTCCTATTTGGAAGAAAAAACTTTCGGTTGCGATTGGCATTTGTGGACATCCAAAGACATCCACAGGGTAATCATTTCTTGTTGTTGTTACCGTAAAGTTAGTTGAGAATGTGGTAAATCCTGTATATTGAACTCCTTGAATTGAAAAAACATTTGTTGTTTGTAAAACAGGAAGTTGTTGTACAACATTACCTGTACTTATCTCAACAAATTGTTGATTAAACTCGACCATATTAATTCTTTGGTCAGCAACATATATATACTCATTAAATTCAATTAAAGCATCTGGTGCCCCAACCATTCTCAATAAAGCCTCAATAGACTTTCTTGTTCCTTTAGATTTAAAAAGGTATGCCGAATTTAAAATTAAATTTCTATAAAACTGATAATTAATTTGTTCAGGGGTTTGACCTATTTGTAATCCAGTAAAAGTATTTGGTTGTGTTGTGAAAACTGCCTGTAATAATTCTTCTTGTGATATTGGAGAGAAATTTGTTACCCAACCTAATGTTTGTGCTAAATTTTTAAGTAATTGAGATGGTATATCATTCCCAATATTGTAATGAACACTGTTCATATTACTTAATGCGCTTATGAATGATTTTGTCTCATCAAAACTTCTACCATATATCTGTAATAACTTTTCAAACTTTTGATCAGGAGTATCGAAATCTTTTAATGCTCCTGTTGTTAAAAATCTAGAAATAATGTTTGTATTATATTCGTCTAATTTAGCAGAAAAATCATTAATTTGGGTTAAATAATTATCAAAACTAATTGATCTAATATCTAAATTCCAAAGACCAGCTCTTGGCCAAGTCGCAAGTTCTTTTGTGACAATATAAGTACCATTTTCTTGTTCTCTTGGAACATAAAATTGTGAGGTATAAGGTGGTGTAACTTCTCTATTTAAAAGAAAATTTTCAACTTGATCTAAGTTTAAATTGTAAACTTTGTTTGCTTCATAATCACTTGGTCTAATAACCAAATAATCATTTGAAAAACTACCCCCGCTAAATGGATTTCCGTCAACAATTAATTTAAGTGTTGTAGATCCAGTTGTTGTTGGATATAAATAGTTTACAGGATATTGTTGATTGTTTAAGTATAAAATATATTTTTTATAATTGAGTGTCATATTTCTTAATGGAGAAATTTCAAACTCATTAAACATCATGTTTGTTGCCGCGTTTTCGGTATAATCAATTTCAAATGGATTCTGTATTGAGGAAACATACACCTCAAATGTAGTGTCATTATCTATAGGATCATAAGAAATGTTAATTGCCGTTTGTTGTGTTATAAACTTTGGCGTCTTTGAATTGACCTCTAAACCAGCGGGAAAATAATTAAGAATTTTAGTAATTGACACTGACATTCTTTTAACAAGAGAACCATATTCAGTAAAGTTAGTAACTTGAGATAAATCATAATTTGGGTAAACTCTATAATTGTTTGCCAAAATATCTGCAGATTCAACATTGTTTTCAATATTAATAGATTCCAAGTTAATTGGTTCTGAGAATGTTCCAATGTTGAATGTACGATTTTGTTTTTCGCTAATTCCTGTTGTAAAGTTAAAATTTGCCTGCGTTAAACCTCCTCCAGTGACTAACTGAACACCAACCAAGTTATTTGAGAACTGATTGGCGGCACTACTTTGTGGTGTACAAGTAAATTTATTTATAGCCATTAAGCGGTTATATTATTAAAAGCCTTAGAGAAGTCGATATTTTCACCACGATCCTGTCTAACTTCATAAAGAAGGGTATTGAACTGATCTTTGATTTCGTACAAGTTGTATTGTTTGTAAATATTGTTATTAGCATCGTAAATAGTGTAGATACCGTCTTCAATTGATTTAGTTTGATTGCCGTAAAGCGCAATTGCAAGTGTTGACACATCTTGATCAACAATTTCAATTTCAGTTGTAATGGGGTTAAAAAAAGTATTTGTTATAACAATACTTTGATTTGGTTGTCCAATATATGGGGTCGCACTTGGTTTGTTTGTTGGTGATGATGAAGGTGAGACAGTACAATAAATTAAATTGGTTGCCCCCTCCACATACCTATATCTTATAGATTTTTGAATTGTGTTGGTCAAATTCAAAACAACTGGTTCACAATAAAAACACGATGTAATTATTCTAAAGAAATTAGGTATTTTAGTACCGTCAGGATTTAAATACTCAATTCTAAATCCAACCAAACCTTGGTTAACAAATTTGTTCTTATATTCTGTAGGTACATTATTTAAATCAATTACAATACCTTTAACATTTGGTAATGAAGATAAAACACCACAATCTGTAATTATTGTTCTAATTTCTGCAGGTCTAATCATAAGGGTATAAATTCCCAATTTAGTGAATTGATCCGCAGGTAATTTCAAATTATATAACCCACCCAAAATTTCTACAGAGCTACCACCAGTATTTGAGTTGTTGAAATATGGTCTCAATACATCTTGAGAATTCAGTGTTGTTAATGTAAAGTTTTGCGTGTCGTCTCTTGATTCGGTGTAGACCATTACAATCTGCACATCTTCAGGACTAACATCCGCTGGTCTTATCGTTCCATAATTTCCTGTTGCCATAGTATGTTTTACTTTTTAATAAATATTTATGTAGACACTTTTTCTATAATAAAAAACTTGTATCCGTATTTTTCTAAATCCCCGATATTATCAACCTCCCCCAATCTCATGATATATTCTAAAGGAGAATTTTTTCCCCTTTCAATAAAAACATCTGTAAAGATTTCAGGTTGGTCTATTACATTGATAAGCGCCTCGTTTTTTGTTATCGCACTTAATTCTAAATCACCAGGTACTAAACCATATGAATCAGCAAAATAAATTGTGAAATCTTCATAGTCGTGATAGATTACACCATTTACTGTATACGCAGTGTATGTATTTGTAATGTCAGGACCAAAATAAGTACCAACAACACCTGTTGTTCCTGTTACTTGTAACCCTAATTTATATTTTCCTTGATCTAAATTAACTTTTGGTCCAAATTGTGACAAGTCATTTAAAGTTGATTCAGTAAAACCTGTAACAGGAAAAGGAACTGTTGTATAATTGTATGAATAGTAATCAACAATGTTAGTATTTGAGTCTCCAGTAAAAATATAGTCATAACTTACAGGCGTTGATGCCCAACTACCACCGGCAGGGTAAAAAACTATATTACCTTGAGGATTTGTTATTGTAACATTTGTATATGGTACTACCAAAGGTTTTTGTACTTTTGAGATTCCCCATGGTGAATTAGCCGTTAGTGTTATTGTATACTCCGTACTAGCATTTGGATATGTATGGGATATTGGTGTGATCCCTAATACCACTTGTGGTGGTGTGCCATCTCCCCAATCTAAAATATATGTTACAAGTTGTAAGAATTTTATTAATTCTAAATCTGAGGTGTTATAAAACTTGAATGTGTATGGGTTAATTGTGTCGCCTGTAACAATAAAGTTGTTTAAAACATCTTTTTGTAAAATCATACCATCAGTAGGACTGTAATATCCTAAATCTACGGTAGATTCTGTAATCATAATATTGACCGATAAACCTGTTAAAAACGAAGTACCTCCTGTGTTACCACTTAATAGATAAGACATCGGTAAATAGACTCCTGTTGTTCCTGTGGTTACTGTGGTTGCGGTAGTTGCCGTTAAACAACAAGGATCTATTATTGTTGTAATATCAGTTTCTCCCGTATATGGAACAAACACTAAATCACTTTTAACATTTTCAGGTGAAACAATAAAATTATACTGTTGTAATTCCATTATGGGTTAACATATTCATACCAAGTTATCGGTGAATTATTATCTCCAACTCTAAGACCAGTTGAGGTAGAAAACACTTCGTATGTTTTATTATTATAATCTAAGTCTACTTTATAGTAGTTATAGTCTGAATGGTTAAATGTAAACTTATCAGGAAGTAATGATGTTTGTTGTACATTAGTCATCTGTTTGAAAACTCCTGTTATTGCATCAAAAAACTTTGCGGACATATAAAAAGTATTAACATCAATAAAATCACGACTTCTTAACCAATAAATAAAGAATCCTTCTTTGTCTGAACCAATGTAATCTAAAATCATTTCTGGTTTTTTTATTTCAACAGGTGGTAATGTTGGTGATAAAATTGCCGGTTGTGTTAAACCTTGTTGTATAGGAAGAATAATTGACAAATATAAAATTTGTACCGCATCATCGGGACTATTATAAAAATCCAACTTAAAAAAAGACTTTGTAAATGACTTTGAGTAGTAATAAACATCTTGTACTGAAAAACCATTGTTCAAATAAGTGGGGGACCAAACACCCACAGTTGTTGCAGTTATTGGTTGTGAATAATCATAGAAATTAAACACATGTTTTATTCCAGTATCATCATTTGAGAATATGTTGTGAGCAAATCTTATGATTTCAAAATCTTGTGGCCCACCAATTACTTGATTAACAGCATCTATTTGATATTCCGAAATACTATCATCTCGTCCCATGAAATCCCATTGCATATTGACAGGAATATTAATAAACTTATTAATATCGTCTTTTACAATTTTTATTCTAGTCGCATCCATCTATTAAAGGTTCTGCAATTGTGTTTATGTTAAATGGCACTTTACCCCCTTGATAAGTATCGATCTGAGCTGGATTTATAGGCGTTGCATAGTCACTTGGTATATTATAATTTTCAGGAGTTATTCTAAAAATTGTATTAACAAAAGGATAATGAGCATTATTTAAAAATGGATAATCAACACCAACACCATCAGTACTAACAAAACCATAGGAATACAAGTCTCTCCACCTAAAAGAAGATATTAATGTTGAGTAGTAGGCATAATCAGGTAGTCCAATAACATTTTCTGAATTAGATTCTTCAACATAGTTTGAAAATACCCTTAACTGAATTGGGTTATGTGGTTGGTAAAAGTATCCGTATTGGTTTGTTGTTGTTAAGTTATCACTTGGTAAACTAAACCAATTATCATTATATGTTATTTTATGTTGATAAGTAGAAATAACTCTTTCTAGTTGTTCGTAATTATTCCATTCACAATAATCACCATCTAAAGTATTACCTGTTGTGTAAAAATTGTTATAGAAAAAAGGCGTTGGATTGTTAAATGTAAAATATTGTGATTGAGATACCGAAGTGCTTGAGTCCACATTATTTTGATCCCACCATATTTGTGGTTTACCAGCATCTAAAAATGTGTTAAAATCCCAACCTTGTTTTAATTTTTGTGTCCAACCAAAATACCCCCTCCAAATTGTAGTAAAGAATAATTGAGTTAGTGGTCTGTTTTGGTTATCCCTTAAATTATCAATTTTTACATCACAATTAAACGAAAGTGTGTACGATTTTGACCCTTCTTTAACTGAAGTTCTTTTTCTTTGATTTGGGGTTAATACTTTAATTTCACATTTTGATTTGTCATTATAAATGTTTTTTTCGTACCCTGCGTTAACTAAAACCGCACATTCTGACTCTGTAAGTATTTTATGTTTTCTAACATAATATTGACTAATTGTGTCTGCGGAATTTGACGCATCTAAAACTCTTTTAAATGTACCTTGATTTAATGTAAGAAATGTTGACCCAGTGTATCCAACATTTTGGATATTAAAAATATATTCCTCAGATCCTGATCCTCCGTCACCTAATCTTGAGACTTGAAAAAATGAATTTCCGTTATAGTTTGAGGAAAGTAATACAAACTGACTTGTTGATAACCCGTGTGGTACGGGACATTTGAATCTTATGAAACCTATTGTTTTATCTGACCCTTCGGTTATAACAAATGGTATTCCGTCTGAGGCAACCCAATTCCAAGAAAGTTGGGTGTTAGGTTGTATGGCATACATTTTTTTCTGATAGTCATTCAAATAAGGATAACTAAGATAATGTGACCAATTATATGTTGTTGCACTTACGGGTTTAAAATCTAAATGTTTTCCATTTCCAAATGTGTAACCCGAAACACGAGAATCGGTTCTTATAAAATCAAACTCAGGGTATTGTGGGAATCCGTCCCAAGGAACTGTAGAATTTATTGGTAGTGGCGGAACTGATGGTACATTACCTGATGGGTAATATGAAGACGCATTTTGTATCTCATTTGTGTAATACAAATTGTCTCTAAATGGTACATATGTTGTTGATCCCGTATACGCATTTTCAAATAATAATGTGAATTTTGTAACTGGTCTAAAAGTTGATGAGGCTTGTCTTTCTTCATCAAATACGGTAATCAAACTAATATCCACAGTTCTGTCAAATTCTACCAATTCTTTCATATTTTGAGTAAAAGGTATGTTTACAAATTGATCACTTAAAGGTGCCGATTTATACCTTTGATCCGACTGAATTATTCTTGTTGTTGGGTCTACCATAATTATTCTTCTGTTGCAACATAAAGTTTATAGAATCTATCTACCGCTGTTTTTCCATTGTTTAAACCGAAGTAAAAGTGGTAAGGCGCTCCTACAATTATACCATCTTTAACCGTACTTTCTTGTGCCGGATTTGGGCTTGGGTCTCCTTGCAAAATTGCCGATAAAGGAGTAATTGGTTGGGTAATCCCATTAATATTAAAACTTGAGATGAATCCAAGTTTTGTTAATGATGTTTGATATTTTTCATCATTACTTGTAAAATCTAAGTCTTGATATTTTTTATTAAAGAACCCGTTGCCATAAACATCAGTATACCAGTTATTATCTTCAGATCCAAAAATATTAGGTGTTCCAACAGATGTAGTTGGTTTTTTAATTAACCATTTATAATGTGGTACATACTGAGATTTAGGATATCCAAACTTTTGCTCAATTAAAGGATTAAAATTATATGTTTCAATCCCTGGAGACATAATTTTCCTATATCTTAATTCTTCTGTTGATGAAGAGAAAAATAAACCTAATATTGGTTTAATTAAAACATTTGGTATAGACCCTATACTTCCATTTTGGTTATCTCCAAAGTATATGTAACTATTATTAGGTACATTCTCAGTTATGAAAGGAGAAACTTCCCACTCTGAATTTATAGATAACATTTGAGCCCAGTCACCATCAATTCTATACCCACCTCTATCACTATTAAAGAATTGTATAATTCCTTTACCCTCACTGTTATTACCACCAGTTGAAATCGGTATCATTCTTTGTCTAACACCTTCATTCAATATTCTTGATAAGAACCCTAATTGGACAATATCAGAGTTATCTTGATATGATGTTGTTTTAATTTGATTTGCATAATATGATCCAAATCCACTATCCTCTGAAGAACAACATACCTCATTAATAAAGGAGTCTCTAGGCCCTAAATCGGTTATAGTTGTTGGAAATTGGATTTGTCTTTTATTATATCCATACCCCCCACCTGGAAAATCAGTACCAAATGAACCCTGAGAAGGACTAGCTTTTCCAATAAAATCATTTCCATCCCAAGGAGAAGATCTATAATAAAATGTATTACTAATTTCATTAAACATTATAACATTTTCACAATAGTTATATACTGGCTCAGCAAGAGAATTAAATGTTGTTCTCTTATTAAAATTAAACATGTACAATGTTCCATTTATCCAATTGTTTTGGAATACTTGGGCAAATACTCCGCGACATGCCGCAAAGTTCATAGTAAATCTTATTTTCCATTCTAAAAATAATCTAGCATCGTCGGCATATTGAAATAAGTATTTTTTATTCAATAAACAATAACAACCTTTAACCACTCTATTTTCTGGAATTGCACATTGACTATAAGGAATAATTCCCACATTGGTTCCACTCCCTGAATAACACTCCAAAGGTACCATACCTTCACAAGTTAATGTTTCTGTAAGTGCCGAGGTTATAGGATCAATATCTTGATATTCGCCTGATGGTAAATCAGCTCCCGCAATAATAATTGGCGAACTTTGTACTCCATTTGAAAGGTAGAATGCAAAGTTATCATTTTGGTGAAGAGCGTAACCCGTTTGAGTTCCCGTAGGTCCGTTTTGGACTTGGGATGATGTAGGTAATCTATCACTTCTCATTACAATTCTGTTTGAGTTTGAAAAGTTTACCCCTGGTAATGTGTATCTATAATATGCTGGCGAATAAAGTGCTGTTAGATTACCTTGTTGTGCGTTTATACCTGCATAAAATGTTGATCCAGTGTTAAAGTATTCTCCTTTTTGACAATTTTGATTACAAGAAGGTGAACTAAAGTTACTTCCTGTTTGCATAAACATTGGTGCATTGTTAACATTGTTTACCCATCTCATGTAAGTTCCACCAACCATATAATAAGAAGTACCATTTACAGGTAAATTATAAGTATTGGTTATTGATGTTGACGCGATTGTCTGAGTTAATGAAATTGTACTGTTTTGGTTTGTTTTCCAAACACCAGGATAAGGAGAATAATTACTCGCATTTGCGGCTCCCGAATTATCGTCAGTATTCAAATAATAATATGGGTAATTAGATGTAAATCCCGTCCAACTTGACGCATTAGGAGTAAAAGTAAAAGAAGGAAAGTATAAATTGGCGGTTGAGTTATTAGATGTGTCGTGTTGTACAGGTTTTAAACCTGTTGATAGTGGCTGTATTGGGTAATTTAAATAATAACTTCCACTTACAATTGGTCCTGTCCCCAAAGATTTACCAAATATATTCGATAAGTCATATTGTATTGTTGGTTGTTTTGCGGTATGTGGGTCGACTCCTCTAACAAAAATACAAATCTCATAGTTTTTATGATCTTGCATTGATTGTATAATGTTAGGATAAGTAAGTGATGTCACGCCACATACCCCAACAGCACATGTCATATCATGTAATAAATAACTTGCCGGGAAAAACCCTGTACTTCCAGTATTGGATAGGGCAATAAAATCAGTATAGGTCATTCCTGTTATTAACTGAAAATACTCCATATCTGTTGGGTATTGTAGATATGACTGCTCCACAGTTGTATTACCTGTTACCGGTAATTGACTAACCTGAGGCGATTGAATTATTATGTTAGCCGATAATGATCCTGCGTTTGGTCCTGATGGATTTGCGTAAGATATAGTCTTAGGAATTGTATTACCTGTTAATGTTGTCCCTGTAATTGAGTTGGTTTGGAATTGATTTACTGTTGCCCCTGTTAGGTTAGTTAATCTATTTCCAGGTGTTGTATAATTTGGATTAACATAATTTGGGTCTTGTAGTGTGACTAACTCCCCAATACCTAATTGTTGCGTTGCACCTTGTCCCATAAGAACAACTATAACTTGGTCAAAATATGGTGTTGATCCTGAAGTTGGGTTTACGATTGTTTGTATTTTATTTACACCACTGTTTGGGGTGTTTGTGGTGCTTGAATAAAAATATTTATCTCGAGTATTAAACTCGTTTAATCTTTGAGAAAGAGTCACCGATGTTGGGTATGCAAAATATCTACTGTCTGGTAATGCACCGCCACCAACTTTATCGGCATAGAATAAGAATGGTTGTGGTGCCTTTAAAAGATACGCCTCATTTGGTATATACCTATTAGGGTCGTTAGAGCTCAATACATCGTAACCTGATGCCATTCTAATAAAATCTAATGACGCTCTTGTTATTATATCAATTGTTATCGTAGGTGTGTTTGCCGTTATTAAACCAACAAGAGATTCACAAGGTGGGAATGGTTCGTTACCAGCCTCATTGTTACTTAAATTTGGGTGATCTAAGCTAAATGACCCAGAGTAGTTTACAGGGGCAATTAAAGAATTTGGTGTTGATAAAATGACATTAAATCCACCTTCTTGCCCTGATTGATAGTCTGCCGCGGCTTGATCTAATTCATTGGTTATGGAGTTTGTATCAAAATCATCATCTAAGGGTGCGTCTTTACAATCACATTCACAACTTGTGCAATCAGGATATGAAATCATAGGTAATCCAATCCTTGGGAAACCTTTTATTCTTTTTGCCGCAATAACCGCAAATGTTGTAAAGGCCGCCGCTAAAACAATAGAGAAAGCGGCTTTAAGGATTAAAACAAATTGGGCCAAAATTAATCGTATATCTTTTATAATTGCACCGACATCAATAACAGGTCCCGCAAGACTTGCAGATATTGAACTTATGGCGGTTTCTATTACATCTGAGGCATTATTAACCGCCGCAATTGTATCGTAAATCGCATTTTTAGTTAAGACTATACCCAATATTATTAAAATATATTTTAATATTGGCCACATAAAAGCAATAAAATGTGCAACAAATAAAAGAGTTAAAATTGGGAATGTTAAAATATTTATAAGAATATTAAAAACAAAAAATATTGCGTCAAAGTTTTTTATAATATCATTTACTGGGAAAGTATTCACATTTGACCTACAAGATCTATCATCAATTTCTTTTATCCCCAAATGTTTAGCCCTACCAATTCCATTTTTATATCTATCCAAAAACATTGCGGTAGTATAAACTTTGTTATATTGAAACTCATAAAAACTATCTTCACAATCTATAGCGTCTTGTATATCCGCATAATCGTCCCAATCTGTTGAGAAAGAATATGACTTATAAACATCAAATAAATCTTGTGGGACTTGCGTAAAATCAATATTAATTGGTTGTGTTGGATCAGTTGGTGTTGCAACAATTTGTAATGTATCACCGTTAGTTATCTGAATTGATTCTGGTGACCCAAAGTAGTTTATACCATTAATGAATATCGTATAGCTTTCAAGATTATAAAAAACCGGATTTATTAACCCAAAAGAACCTGAAAATATAACTGTAGATCCAGAAGTACTCCCAATAGGAATTGTTGGGTAATTGTATATTGAAGTATTATTTGTCATGAAAGGGTCTTGTTGGTAATTTGACCATCCATGTTCTTTAACATTTGGAACCAAAAAATCGGCTCTTAAAAAGGTTCCTTGTAAACCTTGTTGTGTTTCCCACTTAAATTTAAACCTATATTTACCCTTTGTTGGTATTCCTTTTTTAGGGTCATTTGAGATTACTTGTTCTCCAAATTCATTTGTGTATATATAATCCAAGTTCATTGGTACATTTACTAAAAAGGTACCATCCCCATCAATTACTTTACCCGCTTGTTCTATATCCCATCTTTCCAATATTGGTAGACCCACAGAATCGGAATATATTGTTTGTCTGATACCTTGTATTTCACCAGGTCCCGCAACCAACTCACATAAATTTCCTGTGTTGTTTTTTGGTTTACAACTTACTCTAAGGGCATCGTCATTTGTGTTAGAAATGATTGAACCCATGAACACTGAGTTTGGTTGGATTGTAATATTTGCTAACTTAGTAAGGTCAAAGTCTGCCCTTGTTATTCCAACTTGACAAAAATCTTCAGCCCCCCAAAATGGTCTAACATCAATGTTATATATTAGATTTTTAATTTGTGGTAATTCTCTTAAATTTGTTGAGGATTTAAATCTTGCCCCATTAACTTGACTTTCCGTCGCTAATCCCTGTTGGATTAAATCTTGCGGAGACATTGAGAAACACCCTATATCTGAAAGATCCACATCCATCACTAGTGTTTGTTCTCCAACAGGAACGCCAAAAATCATAAAGTCACCACTATCATTTGTTGTTACGGTAAATCTATAATATTTGTCATATACTTCAATATATGATTCGTCCATAAGAACATCACTTTTATTTGGGAATGATCCTGTTGAGGCGTGTCCTTTGTATGATGGTAATTTTGGAAGTAGGTTATATCTATAACCATCTTCATTTGTATCCCCAATTGTTTTAAAAGGATATAATTCAGTAATAACTGGGTCTAATTCGTCCGTATCGTCAAGTGGAATAAAAACTGATACCTTTGCATTTGGTAAACCATATCCACCATTAACAAATACTCTTCCTGTTACAACTCCGTATGTTGAACAAAATCTACTATATACATTATTTGAAAATATATTTAAAGAGAGTATCTCTAAAGATTCCCAATCTTGTTCTAAATTGACATTTATATACTTATCAACACCGACTTCGGTTCTTATTCTATACGATTTAGACATTAAAAATTTGTTTTTTCATAAATAGTTTATTTCCTATTTTCATAAAAAATACACCTGATCTGAAAAAAATAAACCACTAAGAGAAATTAACAGATTTTAAGTTTAATACTCTAATATTAATATCTTTATTTGGGTATCTTACTTGATAGATTTGTGTTGGTGTTGCAAATATTGTATCTGCGGAAGGTTGGATTTGTCTTGTTACCGGATCAGCATAAGGCATTGATGTTTGACTTGACGAATATTGGCCACCTACTTGGTTATAAAATAAAACATCGTTTATACTAACAATTCCATTTTCCGATTGTATTAATCTTCTTAATTCAGATATGTTAACATTTTGTCCTAAATTTCTAACAAGAGGATTAAAGAAGTCAGTTACAATTTGTATTGTTTTAGCAATAACTGATCCTTGGTTTTGACTATTATCTAAAACTACATCAACTGTAACCGATAAGTCTATTGTTTCGGCCGCTTCTATTGAGATGTAATCATTTATCATTCTATAATTTGATAGATAGTTTGCAACATTTTGTTTTAATGTGTTTGAAACAACATTGGTTAAAGTTCCGCTAGAATCGTAAGACAACATTTTAATTCTAATCTTATTGTTTTCCTCAGTAATCGCCACTTTTGCTGGTGCTCCATATTGTGCCGGCATTGTTCTTAGGATTGAATTGTAATCATTTACAGTCACCGCTCTATTTTGTGCCGCAAAATTAAACGAAACCATGTTTCTAACATCTTCAGTTGTCGGCGGGTTAGCCCCTCCAATGGCGGCCGTTACATTATTACATTGTAAACTATTAATGACATTTCTATTAGCACTTTCAGATGGTCCATTTACCGAAAAAGATACTGTACCAATTTGATTGATTGTATTAATACCAACATTACTAGATAAACCACCACCAATTCTATATTGTACAAATAAAGTACTGTTTGCGGTAAGTGCGGCACCTAATGAATAGTTGTTTGTATATCTACTCAAATCAAAACCTTTACCGTCAATTGCAAATTGTCGTAATTGTTCGTCCGCAGAAATATTTCCACCTCCAAAAGTCATTTTACAATAACCTTGTGGTGTGTATTCTGAAATAAGCTTGTTAGAAGTTGTAATATACAAACCAACTTTAACGCCTGGCTGATCAGAAACTTTCGTAGGGTCTTCAACAAATACTCTATCTTCTACAAGAGCATCAACTTCAAAGAATCTTTCAGGACCTATAACTAAAAAATCTTGTGGATTTGGTATTGTAGAATACTGAGTACCTTGTTTTAATAAAACACTTGATATTCCTAAAACATTTTTTTCAGGAAGAAATAACTCTAAATATGGTTTTACATCATTAGGGGTTATTACTCTTTTGTAAACTTTTGTAATTCCGTTTACAACAACTTCTCTTTTTACGATCGTATAATTTATAAGTTTTCCACTTGAATCAAAATTTGGTATTTTAACCCTATTCGGTGATCCTTCTGCATTTACTGGCGATTGGAAATCTATATCATAGACGGTTTCAAAAGGTTGTCCCGCTCCACTAACTTGGGACCCTCTTCTTAATATACCACAATATCTTAAATCTTCTCTGTCTCCAAAAGCGGGAACTGTTATTGAAAAATCAACTAACGCAACTGAAGGTCTTTGCCCCGGTACTTTTAAACCATAGGTTCTTGCAATATTGTAAATTGAATTTTTTTGTTGTGCAAATTGTAAAACTGTTTCTTGAATACTTCTATCTATCTGATAATTTAAGTTAT
>Ga0315284_10005802_pt1 | contig 17555 bp, 11 predicted proteins | sample YL17G09_16_MG_FD_203696 | JGI IMG/M metagenome (GOLD analysis project Ga0315284, IMG submission 203696) | Sediment microbial communities from Yellowstone Lake, YNP, Wyoming, USA - YL17G09_16 | ecosystem: Environmental > Aquatic > Freshwater > Lake > Sediment | place: USA: Wyoming | collected...
GACATCGTTCAATGCCATGGACTATTCTTAGCCTCGAAACTTGGATGAGAGAACAGGGACAAGGATGCTCACTCGGCCGGAGCGGCCGAAAACTAAATTCCAATAAATCTAAATTCGAGGAGGTCTGCCATGAGGTCTGAGATTTGGAGTCGGAGAGCGTTTCTGCGTTTGTGTGGCGTCTTGGGAACGGCCGCGTATGCGGCGAAGGCCAGCGGACTCGAGCGTGTCGAAGCCGCTTCACAGTCGGTTGCGGACCGACCGCCTATGGAGGTCGCCAAGGACGAGTTCTACTGGCGGGAGATCCAGTTGGCCTTCAAGCTGGACCGGACACTGATCAACCTCAATAACGGATTTACATGTCCGTCCCCTCGGGTCGTGCTCGAATCGGTATTCCGCTACATGGACATGATCAACATGCTGCCCGTCCATTACCAGGGCCAGGTCGCCGCGAACGTCCAGACCATCCGGCGGCGGATGGCCGCGGAGTTCGGCTGCGACCCCGAAGAGATGGCGCTGACGCGCGGCGCCAGCGAGGCTCTGCAGATCGTCCAGAACGGGATCGACCTCAAGGCCGGCGACGAGGTCATAACGACCGAGCAGGACTACCCGCGCATGCTGACGACGTGGGATCAGCGCATGCGGCGCGAGGGGATCAAGGTGACGCGGCTACAGTTCCCGGTGCCGACCACCCAGGACGATCTCTATCAGCGGTTCGAAAAAGCCATCACGTCGCGGACGAAGGTCTTCCATTTCTGTCATATCACAAACTTGACGGCCCAGCTGTTCCCGGTGCAAAGGCTCTCCCGCCTGGCCCGTTCAAAGGGGATCGTCACGATCGTCGACGGCGCGCACGCGCTAGGGCATTTCCCGTTCAAGCTGCGGGACCTCGAGTGCGACGCGTACGGCGTCAGCCTCCACAAGTGGCTGCTGGCGCCGATCGGCAACGGCTGCTTGTACGTGCGCAAGGAGATGATTCCGAAATTCTGGCCTCTCCAGGCGGCCCCTGAACAGCAGGACAACGATATTCGTAAGTTCGAGGCCATCGGGACGCACCCATGGGCCATCCGGGCGGCGCTCGGCGAAGCGCTGGCGTTCCATCAGGCCATCGGGGCCGAGCGCAAGGCGGCGCGGCTGCGCTACCTGACGCTCCGCTGGGCCAACGCGCTCAAGGCCTATCCTCGGGTCAAGGTATTGACGAACCTCGCCGAGCCCGCTCAGGCGTGGGGTGTCGCGGCGGTCTATATCGACGGCATCGACGTCAGGGCTCTGGCTCGTTTCCTGATGAGCAAGTACCGAATCATCGTCGTTCCGCTCGTCGGGGGCGCCCCGCCCAACTCGGTCTTCGATTATCAGGCCCTCCGGGTCTCGCCGAACGTCTACACGACCCTCGAGGAAATCGACACGTTCGTCATGGCCATGGAAGACGCCGTGAAGAACGGTGTTCCCGAGGACCAGTCCTCGGCCGATGATGACATGTTGGAAGGCTTCGATTTGGTAGAGCGATAGAAAAAAGGGAGGATTCCCATGAAGCGTTTGATCGCATTGGCTGTCGGGATACTGGTCTTTGCATTCATCGCGGGGGGCACTGTGGCCTACGCCCAGGGCACTTTTAAGATCCCGTTCAAGTTTGAAGCGGGCGGCAAAAAGTTGCCGCCGGGCGAATATTGGGTGGCCCAGAGTGGAGAAGGGCAGCTCACCCTTCGGCAGGAATCGACCGGGAAGGAATTCCAAATCCCCTTCGTTAATAGGTTGGCGCGGCCTACGCCGCTCGTCGAGGAGCCTCAGCTCGTCTTCGACATGGTAGGCAATTTTGAGCCGTCGTACACGGAGTACATGACGGATTATGTGCTTGCGGAAGTGTGGCTCGTCGGGGAGGAGGGATTCCTGGTGCACACAACGAAGGGAGCGCACCAGCACCAGACCGTTAAAGGACAAATAGCGAAGAAGTAGCCCGGGCCTGGCCTAGTGGGGCCTTTTTTGGCCGAAAGAGGCGCAGACTTCTCATGAACGGTCGCTACAGAGGTCTCGGTAACCATCTGCCGGGCTGGGGTCTTGACCCTAGACGATATCGCCCGAGTATTTGGTCAAGAGCTTTTTCCGGAGGTCACGGAAGAGCTTGACGATCTTCTCCATCCGAGAGATGGTCAGGTCCGTCAGGTATTTCGCCGCCCCTCCGGCGTCCTTTTTCAGAAGCGCCAGGGTTTTGGCGTCCACCGCGGCCTGGTCGGTGAAGAATCCGTTCTCCACAGGATCCCTCGCCGCCCTCAAGTCTTTGACTGCCGGCTGCCACCGCAGGAGCATCAGTTTCTCGACGAAGTCCACCGCCCAGCGGGCCGAGTCCTCGCTGAATTCGCCGTAGTCGTAGGTTTTATATAAAGGGGACACGTCCGTGACGCCCGCGTAAACCGGAACATAGGCGCTGACAAATGGATTGTCCACATAGAACCAGTAGATTCCGCCCACCGCGTCGGGGAGCCAGGACCTGAGCTGAGCCACCATTCCATACCCCTGGGTGGCGATCGTCCGGTGATGCCGGATGCGGAGCACCCTTTCCATATCCGGCGCGAGGAAGGGCGTCGCCATCGGGCTTTTCTCGAGCTTGCCGCCTCCCGGAACCATCCAGGCTGGATCCCAGGTCATGTCATAGATCGTGTTTTCGAAGGCGGAGCGCTGGAAAGCGATGACGTCCTGGACGGAGAGCTTTTTCTCCGGCTTGACCGATAAAGGATAGAAGGAGGCGCCTTCGATGGGCTGGGCGTATAGCGTCCCGGGCCCGGCTGCGTCGCTGAGCCCGCGCTTCGGCCAGGCTTTAAGCGAAGGCGCGAGAGTGCTATAGATGAGCCACATCCGGCTGAGGCTGCCTTCTCGTATCGGCGGCGCGTAGGCCTCCTGCCAGATGAACGGCCGACCGCTCTTCGGGTCGTACCAGCCCCGGTCCACAGCTTCCTGCATATAGTTGGATGAAGCCAAGACGTTCGGATCCTTAAGGTCGACCTCGCGCATCCGGAAATGGTTGGCTATGACGATGGCGTGGTCGTCCGGGATACGGCGGGCCACCCAGATGGCGCCGGGCTTTCCGCTTTCCGGCGTCCATTCCGTACCGACGCTGCAGATCTCCATGACCCAGAGCTCGCGCGGGTCGGCAATACACAAGGCTTCGGAGCCGCCGCACGAGGGCAAAAAGCCGTATTTATCTACGAGGCCGGCGATGAGGCGCACGGCCTCTCGGGCGATCGCGCACCTCTCCAGGGCGAAGACCTGGGCCTGCTCGATAGTCATGATCTGGCGGGTGATGCCCTCGACGAAGGGGACGTCGAGCTCAGCCCGCTGCGAGCAGGTACTTTCGCCGATGGCCAACTGCCGCTCGTTCATCTGGGAATAGCCCGTGTGGAAATAGGTGAAGGTCTTCTCCACCTGAGGGATACTGCCGATGACCTTTCCGAAGTCGCCGAGGGGCAGGGCTCTGCGATTGTCATCGCCGCCGAAATAAACCATACCCCAGTGGACCGGGGCCATTGTTCCCTTCGGGTAGGCCCGCCCGGGTATGATCTGGATCCGGCACTCGCTGCAGCAGTCGGTATGGGATGTGATGACCGAGCCGTCGATGGTGGCTAGGCGCCCGACTCCGATGACGGTGCAACCTTCTTTACCGTCCTCTCCCGCTGAAAGAGGGCAGGTGAGAAGAACCGTGCTAAGAAACAGAAGGAGAATAAATCCTGGGAAAAGCCATCCAGGGAATAACGGGACGGTCTTATTTTTTTCAACGGATTGTCGAGCATTGAGTCCCGCCCAATCAGCCATGATACAGAACCGTTTGCCTGTAATATTTTTGGGATAGCCCGTCATCTTTCCAACATGGATTCCTCTGAGATTCATGAGTACGCTCCTTTTCGCCGGCGCTTTGCTCTATCGTAATCTAAAACAAATTCGCAGCGCAAGGTGTTCATAGGATCCGACTCGCGGAAACCTACTATCAGAAAATATCGAGATATAGGCGCCTCGATTTTCTCGATAAGAACTCGGGTCCGGCGAAATAAAGACGGATCTCGCCCTCGGTTGCAGTTGACTGTCATCCTGGGATAATTTTAGGAACTAAGATCCTTGAGTTTGAGATATCTCAAGGATTCTGGTATGCTTTTTTTCATGAAAACATCTCGTTCCTATACGGATTTGGGGTCTATGCTGAAGCCGGATTCGAGGTGATCATCAAGGATAATTGCCCGCGGTTGGTCGGGGTGGAGGGGCCCCGGTAAATCGGTCCGTAAAAACCATGGCCGTCGCGTCCCGCGGATTCCAGATTTTCGTCAAGCCGGCCGGCGCCGCCTGCAACCTGAGCTGCCGCTACTGCTACTATCTCGGTAAAAGGCGCCTCGGCCCGAAGGGCGGGCCGCTCCGCATGCCCGAAGATCTCCTCGAAGAATATATAGCCCAGCACATCTCCGCATCGCCCGACGAAGTGATCCGATTTTCCTGGCACGGCGGGGAGCCGACCGTTCTTGGCCTCGATTATTTCCGTATGATCGTTGACATCCAGCGCAAGCACCGCCCCGCCGGCCGGATGATCGCCAACGGCATGCAGACCAACGGGACTCTCCTCGATGAAGAATGGGGCCGGTTTCTTGCGGCCGAAGGATTCGCCGTCGGGCTCAGCCTCGACGGCCCGCGCGAGATGCACGACTGCTATCGCGTCACCCGGGACGGGAAGCCCACTTTCGAGGAGACGATGCGCGGCTACGGGATCCTACGGCGGCACGGCGTCCCAACAGACATCCTCTGCGTCGTGGGCGCGCACAACGTCCGGCACCCCATGGAGGTCTATAGTTTTTTCAAGCGGATCGGCGCCTCATACGTGACCTTTCTCCCCCTGGTCGAACCACAACCGGACGCGCCGGGCGGCGTCAGCCCCGACACAGTGCCGGCTGAAGCCTGGGGCGACTTTCTCTGCGCCGTCTTCGACGAATGGGTGGCAGGGGATATCGGACGGATCAAGGTGCAGATCATCGAAGAGGCGGCCAGGATCGCCTTCAACCAGGAGCACTCCTTGTGTATCTTCCGGACGGTCTGCGGAGACATCCCCGTCGTCGAGCGCAACGGGGATTTCTACTCCTGCGACCATTTCGTGGACGCGGAGCACCGCCTGGGCAACATCCGTCATACGGCGCTCGTCAACCTTCTCGATAGCCCAGCCCAGAAAGCGTTCGGGTTGGCCAAGCTGGAGAAGCTGCCTCAATTCTGCCGGGCTTGCGAGGTCCGGATCATGTGTAACGGGGAGTGTCCGAAGAATCGCTTCGTGCGCGCGCCGGACGGCGAACCGGGATTGAACTACCTCTGCCCCGGCTACAAGAAGTTTTTCACCCGCGTGAAGCCTTTTGTGGCCGAGGTGGCCGCCGAGTGGCGTCGGCAAAACTCTAGGACTTGAGTCTTTCCTTGAGGAAGGCGACCGTGCGCTGCCAGGCGAGCGCGGCTGCTTCCTTGTGATACCGGGTCCCGGTGTCGTTCATGAAAGCGTGCCCCGCACCCTCGTACATGTAGATCTTGTAGTCGACGCCGGCTTTCTTGAGGGCTTCCTCGAAGGCCGGAATGCCCGCGTTGATCCGTGCATCGTCGCCCGCATAGTGGATGAGCATCGCGGCTTTGATTTTCGGGACATCCTCGGGCGCGGGCTGGCTGCCGTAGAAGGGGACTGCTGCGGCCAGGTCCGGCGCGTTGACCGCCACCTGGTTGGTGATTCCTCCACCCCAGCAGAAGCCCATGCACCCGACCTTGCCCGTTGCCTGGGGATGGGTCTTGAGGTAGGCGACCGCAGCGATAAAATTTTTCGTGTTCGCCTCGCGGTCGAGCTTCTGGAAGAGAGGCCGGGCCTCATCCGGATTTTCCGGCGTTCCGCCGAACGGCGACAAGGCGTCCGGGGCGATAGCCATGAATCCCTCGAGCGCCGCCCGCCGGGCTACGTCTTCGGTGTGGGGATTGAGGCCCCTGTTCTCGTGGATGACGATGATGCCGGCGAGCTTCGCCCCGCCCTTAGGCCGGGCCGAATAGGCGCGGACCTCGCCGTTTACGCCCGGATACTTGATGTATCCCGTTTCGAGGCGGGGGTCATCTTTCGGGACGACCTGGGCTGCAGCGCGGCCGCTTTCCAGAGCTGGTAGCAGGGCGGCCGCGGCGGCCGTCCCGCCCGCGAGCATGGCCAGTTTTCCGAGGAATTGGCGGCGGTCCATGGCACCGCGCGTGTATTTTTCGTAGAGGTCTTGGATTTTAGGGCTCATAAGTTGTCCTCCTTCATTTATTTCCCAGGATAAGTCCATCGTATTTGGCGTCTGCCGCCCTGTCAAGGACTTTGGAAAGTCGGTGTCATAAAGAGCACGAACGGCTCGATGATCTAAGGGGGCTCTTTCGGGGAAAGGGGACGGGGACCGGTACAAGCCTTCTGCTCTTTACGGAATTCCAGACGAAAGTTTAAAAAAGCTACATATCCCTAAATCACCGCAAGGGAAGTGTCTCATGACTCGGGGAAAACGGGACAAGCTTGACAACCACGCCGTTGGTGTTTTACCTTCTCTTCTCATGAAAGGAGAAGAAAAATGAATAAAAAAATCATTTGCGCACTATCAATCTTGATCATTTTCGGGCTGTTTAGCTGCACCAGCGAAGAACAACGACTGAGGTCTGCCCAGGAGAGTATTGCCGCTCAGGACCTGGCCAAGGATACGGAGATTCTTGCCTCGGATGAGTTCGAAGGAAGGGCTCCGGCTTCTGTAGGCGAGGCCAAGACGGTCGAATTCCTCCAACAGGAGTTTCAGAAACTCGGCCTCAAGCCCGGAAACGGCCAGAGCTTTTTCCAGGAAATCCCGATGGTCGTGATCACGGCTGAACCCGGGGCAAGGCTCGATATTAAAGGCGGGAAAAAGTCGATTTCTTTTGCCTACAAAAACGATTTTGTAGCACTCACTGAAAGAGTGCTGGAAGAAGTTTCGTTGGCCGATTCGGAAATAGTCTTCGCCGGCTACGGCATCGTGGCGCCCGAGCACAATTGGAATGATTACCAAGGCCTTGACGTGCGGGGCAAAACCGTCGTGGTCCTGGTCAACGATCCAGGATATGCGACAGAGGATCCCGCGCTTTTTTCCGGTCGGACGATGACCTATTACGGCCGCTGGACATACAAATATGAGGAAGCCGCCCGTCAGGGCGCCGCCGGCGTCTTTATTGTCCATGAGACAGGTCCTGCCGCCTATCCCTGGGGTGTCGTGGAGAACGGCTGGACCGGGCCGCGGTTTAACTTGAGTAGAGAGGACAACAACATGTCCCGCTGTGCCGTGGAAGGATGGCTGCAGCGGGAAACCACACGCAAGATCTTCGAGAACGCCGGGCTGAATTACGATGAACTGAAGACGGCGGCGGCCAAGCGGGGATTTAAGCCTGTGCCCTTGGGCCTCCAAGCATCGCTCGCTCTGAAGAACAGCGTCAAAAAAGTGACCTCACGCAACGTCGTCGCTCTCCTGCCGGGGTCGAAGCGGGCGGATGAATATATCATTTATATGTCGCACTGGGATCATTTCGGAATGAACCCGGCTCTCGAAGGGGACAAGATTTTCAACGGAGCCGTGGACAATGCCACTGGGACCGCGGCCCTGATCGAGCTGGCCGGGGCCTTCAAAAAGCTTAAGCGGCCGCCACTTCGCTCAATCGTTTTTCTGGCCGTCACCGGGGAGGAACAGGGTCTTCTCGGCTCCGAGTACTATGCCGCTCAGCCTCTCTTTCCCGCGGTTAAAACAGCGGCCGTCATCAACATGGATGCTTTGAATATCTACGGAAGGATGAAAGATATCACTGTCGTCGGCTACGGCCTCTCCGAACTCGACCAATACATCGAAGCCGCGGCTAAAGAACAGGGCCGAACCGTGAATCCTGACCCGACCCCGGAAAAGGGCTCTTATTTTCGCTCCGACCACTTTCCCTTCGCTAAACAGGGGATTCCGGCGGTCTATCCCAGCGGCGGGACGGATAGCGTCGAGCACGGAAAAGAATGGACCTTGGCTAAAAGGGACAAGTATACGGCCGAAAATTATCATAAGCCTTCTGACGAGTTCGACCCGAATTGGGACCTCGCCGGGGCGATTGACGACCTGCGCCTTCTGTTTAAGGTCGGCTACCGCCTGGCCATGGAATCGACATTTCCTAACTGGAAGGAAGGGACACAATACAAAGCGAAAAGGGACGCGGACATGGCCGCAGCAGCGAAGAAGTAAAGGCGTTGCCTTATAGAAAAATTCAAGTTGACGAGCCCACAATAAATTATTGACATCCATCTGCTTCTAAAGATATATTTCTGGCGAGGTCGGCACCAGGAACTTTGTCACTTCTGTGAAAGTTTACAAATCCGACCTTTGGATTCTGGAAGGCTTCCCGCAGCCCGGCCGCCGCCGGCGATAGCCAAACCCGGGCGCTCCCCATACTCGAATCGGACCGGCTCGATATCGGCCGCGCGAGACTTTGACAATTCGGTCCTGTTTGTTTATCTTACTGCTTTATCCCGGCGTTCATGGTTGTGATAAGATGAGCACTAATCGGTATATTCTTGTCCTTCTGATTGTTCTCGCCGTCACCGTCCGGCCCGCCGTCTCCCAGGAAATAAAGCTGCCCGCGATCGTCGCCCGCTCCCAGATCCCCATCGTCATTCAGCGGCTGAGTCGCCCGATCACTTTCGACGGCCTCAGCACCGAGGAAGCCTGGAGCCATATTTCCGTCCTCCCTATGATCATGATGACCCCGAATTTCGGATTCCCGCCGTCCGAAAAGACGGAGGTGCTCATCGCTTTCGACGATGAGTTTCTCTGGGTGGCTGGGAGATTATACGATCGTGAACCCTCCAAGATCCAAGCCCGCTCCAAAAAACGAGATCTACAGGATGCCAACTCGGACTTTTTCTGCGTCATCTTCGATACCTTCAACGACAAGGAGAATGCTCTCTGCTTTGCCACCACTCCAGCCGGACTGCGCTGGGACGCGGCCGTATACAATGATGCGGAGACGTTTATGCCGATGGAGGAGCCGTTCAACTTGAGCTGGAACACTTTCTGGGATGTCCGTGTGGCCGTCAACGATCAGGGTTGGTTTGTCGAGATGCAGATCCCCTTATCCAGCCTGCGTTTCCAGGAAAAGGATGGGCGCGTCATCATGGGTTTGACTGCGTACCGTTGGATCGCCCGCAAGAACGAGAACGACGTCTTTCCCGCCATTTATCCCAAATGGGGGTTCATGAGCGCCTTCAAACCGTCTCAGGCCCAGGAGGTTTCGCTGGAAAACCTGCGCAGCCGCAGCCCGCTCTACATCGCCCCTTATATTCTGGGTGGGCCCGGCTATTTCTATGACCTGAACGCCCAAGAGACGGCCTATGTGAAGACCAAGCCGCCGCCCGCCCAGCTCGGGCTGGACCTTAAGTCCGGTCTGAGCAGCAACATGACGCTCGACGTCACTCTCAATCCCGATTTCGCCCAAGTCGAAGCCGATGACCAACAGGTAAACCTAACCCGCTATTCCCTGTTCTTTCCCGAAAAACGCGTTTTTTTCCAAGAACGCGCCTCTATCTTCGACTTCAACTTCGGCGCCTTTAACCGTCTCTTCTACAGCCGGCGGATCGGCCTTCACGAGGATGAGGAAGAAGAGACGAGCCGGGTCGTCCCTATCTACGGAGGCGTGCGGCTGATCGGCCGCGCCGGCCCCTGGGACCTCGGCTTTATGGACATGCAGACCGCGCCTCTGGCGGAAGAGGGAGTGCCCGGGGAGAATTTTGGCGTCGTCCGCCTCCGCCGCCGCGTCCTGAATCCCTATTCGTACGTCGGGGGGATGATCACGTCCCGGATCGGATTGAACGGCTCTTACAACGAAGCCTATGGCCTAGACGGCATCCTCCGCGTCTCTGGAGACAACTATGTCTCTTTCGGCTGGGCCCAGACATTTGAAAATGGAAAACGGAACAACCCAGTCTCTCTTGACCCGACGCGCTTCCGGATCGCCTATGAGCGGCGCACCCAGAAGGGACTGGGGGCTCATTGGGGCCTATCGAGGGCCGGAAAGGATTATGATCCCGGAATGGGTTTTGAGATGCGGAGTGATTTTACGGCCAGCCGGGCCGAGATCCTCTACGGCTGGATCCCGGGAGAAAGGTCGTTCTTGCAGTCTCATTCAATCCGCGCCGATGGGATGATCACCCTGCGCAATGAGGACTATACGATCGAATCCGCTCAGCTGGGGTCCGGATGGGAGTTCAACACGAAATCCGGCTGGGGCGGCCGCTTCTCCTATCAGTTCCACAAGGAGAGCCTAGGGGAAGCGCTCGAATTCTCGGATGATGTCGGTGTCCCCCCCGGGGAGTATACATTTTCCGGCCTCCAGGGATTTTTTCATGCCCCGATGGGCGGCCTCATCGGGGCCATGGCCATGGTGGAAGCCGGATCTTTCTATGACGGCTGGCGGATGACTCTCAGGGTCATGCCGACCTGGAGCATCCTGCCCGACCTGAGCCTGAGCGGACAATACGAGTACAACCGGCTGAAATTTCCCGGCCGGGACAAGGAATTCATCGCCCATCTGGTACAGTTGAGGCTCCAGGCGACGCTGAGCATTAAATTCTCGGCTCTCGCCTTTATCCAGTACAATGGTGCCGACGACACGATGATCGCCAACGTTCGGTTTCGCTTCAATCCCCGCGAAGGAAACGATCTCTATCTGGTCTATAACGAAGTCGTGAACACAGAGCGTCTGGGCAAGGTCCCTTCTCCTCCGCTGAGCGGCGGCCGGGCCATCCTGCTCAAGTATTCCTACACCTTCAACTTCTAGGGTTCCTTCATCACTATGCTTTGGTGGGCACCTCGCTCAGTGGAATGCCAAGTGCTTTAGCTAGCCCTTTACCGTAAGCCGGATCGGCCTTCAGACAGTTGCCGAGGTGACGGATCTTGACCTCCCGCGGCGCATCTCCAAGGGCACGGGCCGTGTTGGCAAAAAGAAGCGCCTTCTGCTCAGTACTCATAAGCCGGAAAAGAAGGCCGGGCTGGGTGTAGTAATCCTGGTCCTCGCGGTGGTCCCAGTGGTCCGCGGCCCCTTCCAGGCTTAGCGGAGGTTCGGCAAAATCAGGCTGCTGCTGCCAATCGCCATAACTATTGGGTTCGTAGCCAAGGGTGCTGCCGTAGTTGCCGTCAACGCGCATGGCGCCGTCGCGGTGGTAGCTGTGGAACGGGCAGCGAGAGGCGTTGACCGGGATCAGGTGGTGATTGACGCCGAGCCGGTAGCGCTGGGCATCTCCGTACGAAAAGAGCCGCCCCTGCAGCATCTTGTCGGGTGAAAATCCGATGCCGGGCACAATGTTGGCCGGGTTAAAGGCCGCCTGCTCAACCTCGGCAAAGTAGTTTTCCGGGTTGCGGTTCAGTTCGAGGACGCCCACCTCCATCAATGGATAATCCTTGTGGAACCAGACCTTGGTCAGGTCGAAGGGGTTGTAAGGACATTTCGCCGCATCTATTTCCGGCATGACCTGGATGAACATGGTCCAGCGCGGGAAGTTTTTCTTCTCGATGCTCTCGTACAGATCGCGCTGATGGCTTTCCCGGTCCTTGCCGACGATTGCCGCTGCCTCTTCGTCGCTGAGGTTTTTAATTCCCTGCTGGGTTTTAAAGTGGAACTTGACCCAGCACCTTTCTTTTTTGGCGTTGATAAAACTGAAGGTGTGGCTGCCGAAGCCGTGCATATGGCGGTAGGAGTAGGGGATACCCCTGTCGCTCATGACGATGGTGACCTGGTGGAGCGCTTCCGGCAGCGAGGTCCAGAAGTCCCAGTTGTTGCGGGCGCTGCGCAGATTGGTGCGGGGATCCCGCTTGACGGCGTGGTTGAGGTCGGGGAACTTGAGCGGATCGCGCAGGAAAAAGACCGGCGTGTTATTGCCTACCAGATCCCAATTGCCCTCCTCGGTGTAGAATTTCATAGCGAAGCCGCGGATGTCACGCTCGGCGTCGGCCGCGCCGCGCTCGCCGGCCACCGTGGAAAAACGGATGAAGAGCTCGGTCTTCTTTCCCACTTTAGAAAATATTTTGGCCTTGGTGTAGCGGGTGATGTCGTGAGTGACGGTAAAAGTCCCGTAAGCGCCGGAACCCTTGGCGTGCATCCGGCGTTCAGGGATGACCTCCCGGTCGAAGTGGCCGAGTTTCTCCAGGAACCAGACATCCTGCAGCAGCGCCGGTCCGCGCGGTCCGGCGGTCATCGTGTTCTGGTTGTCAGCGACGGGAGCGCCGGCATTGTTGGTCAGTTTTTGCTTCATTTTTTCTCCTTCTTTCGCGAAGCGCAATGTTTTGTTTTATTTTTCTTCGAGCATCGAAAACAGATGCCTCTGATTTCTATTTGAGTTGATTCCACCGTCCCCAAGACTTTAACGGCGTTTGGGATCTTCATCCGGTCGAACTTAGGGCTCAAAAAATCACGCGTCATTCCGCATTTTCGACAAATGAAATGTTGATGAGAGCTCAGGTTGGCGTCAAGCCTCACTCTTCCCCTCGGGGGTCCGAGGGTAGTGAGCAGGCCGAGGTCGATGAGCAACCAGAGTGTCCGGTACACAGTGTCCAACGAAACCGTGGGAATTCTCCGGCGAACGCCTGAAAAAATCGTCTCCACATCGGGATGATCTTGGGATTTGGCCACCTCGCGGAAGATCTGCAGACGCTGATGCGTCAATTTTACGCCGGAGCGTCTGAGTCCCGCTTCGAGGCGGTTCATTCGTCTCTTTAATTCTGCGGGTTCGATGGTCATGTCAATATATTCCTATATAGTTATTATTTGTAAATAAGAATATATAACTAATTAGATTTCCTGTCAAGCTATTATTGATTCGCCGGTCGACCTCTCCGGTCGGTTGGCTTTGTCAAGACCAGAAATTGGATCATGCGGTCGGCCGCGAACAGCCGGACGGTCAAAAAAGGCGACTCGAAAAGTGGAGGACTGGAAAGCCCTGGCGGCCTGGCTCCGGAAGATTTATGAAGTCGATTTGATGCTCTGCCGGGGGTGCGGAGAGACGATGAAAAGTAGTCCCTTCATCACTCACCGCGAGGCGATCGAAAGAATCCTCGATCATCTCGCCTGAAAAGGGGGGACGCGGCGTAAACCGAGTATACCCGCCCGGGCCGGATTACTTCAACATCACCGTGTGGACCTGGCCGTCGCCGTATTTCTTGGCCAGCCCGTCGATCGTCCGCCCCCCGAACTTGGCGGCCATGGCCTCGATCGTCGCCTGGTTGGGCAGCATCTTGTCGGCGCCGGCCTTGCATTCTTCGATGTTGCCCGCGACCATGATCACCACCTTATCGGTCTGGAGCCATTTCTGGGCGACGCGCTTGATGTCGGCAAGCGTCACTTTCTCGTACCGGCCTCGTAATTTATCGTAGTAGTCGCGTGGCCGGTTGTTGAACTCCAACTGAGCGAACGCCATCAGCGTCTGGATCCTTGTGGCGAACGTGGCCGGGAAGGATTCGATGCGCGCCGTACGGGCGAAATCGAGATCCGCTTGAGAAACGTCGCCAGCTCTCATGCCTTCGATCAGATCCAGCATCAGCTGCGAAGCGAAAACCACTGTCGCGTTTTTGGTTTGGCAGAACGCTGAGAAGGTACCGGGATACAGATCTCCTCCCGAGAAGTTCGAACTCGTCGAGTAGGCCAGCCCGTTGTCGGTTCGGACCACCTTGGTGATACGTGACGAAAAGGAGCCGCCGCCCAGAATATAATTCATCAGATCGACGGCCTGGTAGTCCGGATCATCGAGCTTGAGGCCGAGGTGTCCGATCCGGATGACTCCCTGATTAGCCGGGACTTCAGGCTGAACCATATAAACGCCGGCTTTGGCCGCCTGGGTGACCTTCGGGATCGGAGGGATGGCCTTCTCGGCCTTGGCCCATTTTCCGAACGTCGCCTCGAGCGTCTTAACCATCTCGGCCTTCTTGAAGTCTCCGGAGACGACCAGGATCGCATTGTTGGCGCCCCAGAACTTCTTGTGCCAGGCCGCGAGGTCCTCGCGTGTTATGCCGGACGTGCCGGCCTCGGTCGCTTCGGCGGCCATCGGCGAATCCTCGCCGTAGATGAGCTTGGTAAAAGTTCGCATCGCCACCATGGAGAGGTTCTTATTCCGGTTGCGAATGCCGACCAACGCTTGGTCCCTCTCCCGCCGGACCTTGTCTTCCGGGAAAGCCGGGCTGGTCAGGATGTCCTTCCAGATTTTGAGGCCTTCGTCCAGGTGCCGGATGTGGATCGAAAGGCCCGTCGCGCTCACGTTGCCCGCCAGGAATTCCATCCGCTCATTAATTTGTTCACCGGTCATTGTCTTCGTTCCGCCTGACCGCATGACCGTCGGCGTCATTCGATCGACGCCGAGTTTGTCTTTCGGCTCGAGGAACGGACCGGTGCGCATCAGAAACGATGCGTTGAACCATGGGATCTCATGGTCTTCGGTGATGTAGACAACGAGCCCGTTGGAAAGCTGCGTTCGGAAGTCCGCCGCCTTGGGAGGATTGAACACGAGCGGCGGGAACTTGAACTGCTCCGGTCGGGGACCCTGGGGAACCTGAGGCGTGGCTGCGGCCGCGCCAATCGCCATTGACAGGACCACCAGCGCGGTTATTAAAGATGATGCTGTGATTCGTTTCAACATGGTCATATCCTTTTTTTGAGGCGACATGCCTATTTCTCCCGTTCCAGGACGCCGGTCACGCTGTTGTCCCGGTTCAGATACTTCTTGGCCACCCTCAACAGGTCATCTGCGCTTACGGCCATGCGTAGTTTGAACTGTTCTTCGATGAACTGCCAGCGGTAGGCCGTTTCCATTCGGGCCAGCGTGCCGGCGATGCCGGTGCCGGCCAGGCTCTGGAGGTATTGGGCCTCGATGGAATTTTTAATGCGCTGGAGCATTTGCGGATCGATAGGATTCTTTTTGACGTCCTCGATATACGTCCACAACTCCTTCTCGAGCTGATCGAGGGGGATCTTCGTCTCGTTCTTGATCTCTTTGGCCTGTGCTGAGACCTCGAATGATCCGTCATACATCGAGTTGGAGGCCATCGCCGAAACCATGGTGGCGTGGTCGTCCCGAAGGACCATTTCGAGATACATCTTCCCGGTCCGGGCGCTCATCACTCGGCCGAGGACGTAGAGCGGCGCCAGGTCGTCGTGCCATAACGGCGGGATATGGAACATGATCGTCACATAAGGCGTCGTGGCGGCGCGCCCGTAGACGCGCTTCTCGATATAGGGGGGCTTAAAACCCGCCCCATAGGTTTTCCGGTAGTACTCCGGCGACGGCTCCTCGGTCCGCACCCGCGGCGACTTGCCCTTCGACTTGAGCGGCCCGAAGTACTTCGTGACGAACGGCATCACCTGGTCGGGATCGACGTCGCCAACGAGGACGAGCGTAGCGTTGTCGGGCCGGTAGAACTGTTCACGGTACTCGGTCATTTCCTTCTTGGTCACCCGGCTGATATCCGACATCCAGCCGACGACATCCCATCCGTACGGGCTTGCCGCGTAGAACGTGGCGTTGAGCTGCTCGTCGAAAAAACTGCCCGGCTGGTTCTCGCTCATCCGGCGCTCTTCGGTGATGACGTCCCGCTCTGAATAAAACTCGCGGAAAACGGGATTGGCCAGCCGGTCGGCCTCGAGCGCCAGGTAGAGCTCCAGCTTGTTTTTGGGCAGCGTCACGTAATACTGGGTCATCTCGTTTCCAGTCGAGGCGTTAATCCCTGTGCCGCCCGCCTGCTGGTAGGCGCCCCAAATCTCCTCGCTGGCGATCGTTTCAGCTTTCTGCTTTGTGATCAGGTCGGAGATCTGCTTCTTGAGGGCCACGATCTTCGCCGCGTCGCGATCCTTGATCTTCGATTCCTCCTCCACGACCTGGTCCATCAGGGCGTCAATCTGCCGGTCATAATCCATATCCTTCTCTAGCGTTCCCGGCTTGATGCCCATGGAATACGTGCCCTTGAACATCATATGCTCGTGGAAGTGCGAGATCCCGGTGATGCCCGGCCGCTCGTTGACCGAGCCGACGCGATAGGCTAGGATGCAGCGCACGAGCGGGGCCTGCGGACGTTTGACCATCAGGACTTTCAGGCCGTTGGGCAGGATTTTCTCGATCACCTGGCTGGTCAGGCTTTGTTCCTGACTCCGCAGCGGAGCCAGCCATCCGAAGGCCAGGATGACGAGAACGACAATCAGACGACGGTGTTTCATGCAGAATATCTCCTTTTCCAAGAATGACGGAAAGGAATTTCCTTCACGGATGTGATCATCGAACGGGGATCTTTGCCGTGAGATTCCTCTCCTTTCCATATAGGAAATCGTATTTCACGACGAGGAGCGATGTCAAGCCTCAGATTCCAAAAACTCTACGGCCGAGCGCCTCTCGTTCGAACCCTTTGTTTTATCCCTATTCTCTCAGTTTCTCGATCATTTTCTTGATATTTTCCTGCTTCGGGTTGATCTCCAGGGATTTTTTCCAAGCCCGGAGAGCCTGGTCCTTGTCTCCCATTTTAAAATAGCATTCGCCCAATGAATTCAGGATCTCAATGATGTTGCCCTTGAAGGCCAGGGCTTTCTGATACCAGGCAGCCGCGTCCTTGAATTCGCCCGTTTCCTGGTAGGCTTTGCCGAGACTTTCATAGAGGTCGAAATTCGCGATGTCTTTTTTTGCGAACGGGAGGAGGATGTCTCTGGCCTGGGCCGGCTCCTTCCTGACAAGAAGGACTTGGGCATAGCTCAAGGCGTATTCAAGCGAATCCGGCTTTTTTGAATAGGCTTTGAACAATTCGGCCTGGGCGGTGTCGATATCGCCCTTGTTCATGTATTGGCTTCCTAAAACAAAGGCATAGTAAGGATCATCTGCCGGCGGGTTGGCCTGGGCGGTCACCCAAGTGCCGGGGATGGCTTTGTCGGAGATCAAAAAATCCGCTTTTTGGGAAAGAACTTCACGGCCCAGCTTGTCGAGAAGAGAGGTTTTAACGGCGTAGGTTCCAGGAATGAGTTTTTCCGTGGAGAATTCTTCGAGGAAATCCCGGCCGCCCCCATAGTCCCGGACGTTCTTGCGCGACGACTGCAGGGTTTGGCCGTCTTTGACTATAGAAAATGCCAGGATCCCGCTATCCTTCATTTCGGCATTCAGGCCGTGGATCTGAAAGAAGAGAAAGAGGCTGTCTTTGGCCTGGAACGTGCTGTTAAGGCAGGGATAGATCTGGAGCGTCCCAACCTGATAGGCCCGGCTGGCTCCCCCGGTGGGTAAATTCTTGGCAACCCGTCTGGCCAGGACAAGCGGGCTCATCCAGAGAGGATCGCCTTCGGGGATGGATATGGTTTTCTCGATCGAAGTGAACTCTTTGGATACGGTGTTCTCCAGGAGGAGGTTGAACGTATAGTTGCCGGGAATGATGGGGACGGCGTCATAAAACTGAAAGGAACTCCTTTGAACAGCTTTCAATTCCTCTTTGCGGAGTTCAATCGGAATGAATTTCTCTTGCTGGAAGAGCGTCTTCCCTCCG
>Ga0315284_10005804_pt1 | contig 17550 bp, 15 predicted proteins | sample YL17G09_16_MG_FD_203696 | JGI IMG/M metagenome (GOLD analysis project Ga0315284, IMG submission 203696) | Sediment microbial communities from Yellowstone Lake, YNP, Wyoming, USA - YL17G09_16 | ecosystem: Environmental > Aquatic > Freshwater > Lake > Sediment | place: USA: Wyoming | collected...
TTTAGTATATTCTTCATCATCATAAATATAACTCCATGCTAATGGATAGAACGCAAAATAATATTCCTTACTGTCATTATTATATCCACCAACAATTTTTTCAAAATTAAATTGATCTACATTATGATGTAATAGCCATAGTGCAGGATAGAGCGAGTTATGTTTTGAATGATTAATAGCAATATCTAAAACAGTTCGTTTACTTTTTGGATGACATGAATTAATATTATAATCTATGGCTAATTGATCGGTATAATATTTAGGATCACTAAAGTTTTCAACATGATAACATAAATAATTACTTTTTTTAACAGGAATTACATCATTGACAATTCGCACCTTGGATCTGTATAAATTAAGAGCATCATTTATTTTCCCTTTTTGGATAAATCCAATAGTTGAAATATATTGATATAATTCTTCTCGGTTTTGAAGAAATATATTGGAACTGTTATATTCTGGAGTACAATCTATAGTGTCTATAATAATATTTATAAAATCATCCATCCCTGGTGTATCATTTTTGTCCCAACAAAAACTCATATATCCATTACTTCCTGGTCTTATTTTAGCCTTACATGAAAATACACCTCTGATAAAAGATTTTAATTGTTTCCCAGTTAAATTTTGAAAATTAATCGGATTATCATAATCATGTGTCCAAATTGATGCCTTATTTGGTTCATTTAAATTAAATAGTGTCCTAATTTCTAATGCTGTTTTTGGGATTTTTATTTGTTTTCCTTTTTTAGGATCTGTTTTTGCAATCCATGCATAACCTAATCGAACATAAAAATCATCAAAATTATCTTGCATATTTAAATCAACTGGTAAACATGCACGTAAACCTTTTGCATCAATTGCTTTAATTATATCAACATTATTATCAGAATTAATTACTTCTAAATTAGTAGTTGAATCAACTATTTGATCAATAGATTGTTTGCTGCCCCCAGTTATGTTATAATGCAGTATAACTTTATTTTTAATATTTTCATATTCGAAATCCATAATATATATTATTACATAATCAATCGTTTATATTATTATTGAATAACATAAAATATTTTATAACATGTGAAATTTATGTATATATTATTTTTTTATTTCTTGACGTTTTTTGGTTTCTATTACCATCTCTCTTTTATTATACATCAATAATTTAATCTTTTCATTCATATCTTTTATGAATTCTTTAAAATCGTCAGAATTCCGATTTTTATTAGTTTCTTCCCATCTCTGAAATACTCTCTTTTCACCTTCAGTTAAAAAAGGATAAAAATGGTCTTTATTGTCTATTATATAGTCAAATTTTGTATCGTATAAATTACTTATTACTTCATTAGTATCTTTTAACTCCCAAACTTTATCAAATACCATAACATGTTTATCTTTAATACTTGGTATGTATACATTGTGAAATTCTGGTAATCTTGTATTAAAATGGGTTCTGGAAATTAAATCTGGAACAATATTTATGCCTCTTCTACATGCAGCCATTAATACCACATCACCCATTTTGCTAAGATCTTCCTGGCCATGTGCTGCTATATTTATATTATTATTGGTTATATTTGTATTACCAATATTATTTATAGTAATTATTTGTTTTGTATTGATTTCATCCTTTAGTTTTTGATTTTCTTCTTCTAACAGTTTATTTTTCATTTCTAATAATTTTAATTTTTCGATTATTTCTTGTTGGTCTATTTTTTGTTGATTTAAGACCTTACAGTACTTTTTTATATGCCTACATAATGCATTTTTTCTTGCAAATGTTTTATTACAATGGTTACATGTAAGATCATCTGGTAAAGTATTGTTTGGTGGCTCTGGAATGGCCAGTAAATTGACATTTTGTACGCTAAATATATCATGTGATGTGGTACTTTGTGATCCGTTTGTGGTATTTTGAGATCCGTTTGTGGTATTTTGAGATCCGTTTATGGTATTTTTTGTTCCGTTTGTGGTATTTTTTGTTCCGTTTGTGGTATTTTGAGATCCGTTTATGGTATTTTTTGTTCCGTTTGTGGTATTTTGTGATCCAGATGATTGGCACTTGTTTTTTTTATTTAAATGTTCATTATAATGACATTTTTGTTTAAATTCTTTATTACATGTTGGACAGTTATATGTTGGCATATTTTTGTTATATTATTATATTATATTTTAATTTTATATAATTTTAATCCATATTAATTTATATTAATTTATATTATTAGCAGAAAATTAACTGAAAATTAACTAAAATTAACGGAAAAACTGAAAATTAACGATTTTTTCCGTTAACTAACGGTTAGGGGGGGGGGGAAACCCAAAATATAAAATTCATGTACAAAATTTAAAATTCATTGGAATCAAAAATAATAACTTATTTATAAGTCTAAAAATGGTATTTTAGGTACATAAAACATATATTCACTTTATGCATAAATTAATATTTAAAAGTAAAATATATATGCATTATTTTATTACATGATATCAATATAATTAATTTAGTGTATAAAAATATATAATGGCTGCAGGAAGCATAAATTTATAATTATAAACAGTTAGTTAAATAATAAATTATTATATTGTATGATAGTTTTAAATGAATAAACATTTATTTAAAAATACAGATATATATAACATATTTAATTTGGGTAAAATGTAATTTGATTCATAAAATAATTATATAAATGGTTAAATAATATGTTATATATATTTATCCTGCAGCATTACACATAATTATACTTTTATGTGTAATTATTTTTTAAACATAAACAAATTACTTTTTTCATCATAACTATACTTATCAACATATTTGTTATGATTATGTAAAATATACTTAACTGTATTAATAATGTAATCTATTTCTTTCATATCCATCAACCAATTAAAACTTATCCTACACCAACCTTTTACATTATATTTTTTCTGTAATAAATCAGCTAACAAACCAGTACAAAAAACACCACCTCTAATTTGTATTCCAAATAAATCATTTAATAATACTACTACTAAATTATAATGTACATTTTTAATAGCAATACATACTATTGGTAATCTATTTTCTTTTACATCAGGTAAAATCACTATCAAATCATTATTTTTATCACTAATTTCTTTAAATTTATCAAATACATATTGTGTTATAAATTTTTCATTATTTTCAATAATATCAAAAAATATTTTCTTTAATTGTAATACTTTTTTAATTTTGATTATGCCAATAATATTTGGAGTACCAGCAGTTTCCCTTTTCTCAATATCATTATCATATTCTATTTTACAACCTTTCACTGATTTCACACATCCTCCACCAGGAGTGAAAGGGGTGTTATGAAACAAATCTTTATTTCCAATCAATAAACCTGGTGTACCAACTCCACCTAAAAATTTATGTAATGACATGAATGCTGCATCCCAAGTATTATTTATTTTTACATAAGGTGCAGAACATGCATAATCAACAAATAGTAAATTTCTCTTCCCATAACAACAATCACAATCATTATATTTTTGTATCATATTGTAAATATCTTCTATAGGAATTTTAATACCTAAAACATTAGAACATGCAGTCAATGTAACAATATTAATATCATGGATATCAGAATTTTCTTTAAGTTTATTTTCCAAATAGTTGATATCAATTTCAAAATTAGTGTTAACTGGGATCACATGTAATAATATATTTTTGTGTTTTTTAGTTAGTTCTATCCATGGCAAATAATTACTGTGGTGTTCCAATGGACTTAAAAATATGTTAACTTTATTATTACTTTCTAATTTTAAAGTATGTACTAAATGGTTAATTGCACATGTTGTACCAGTTCCAGTAAATATAATTTTTTTAGATTTATCTATATTAAAACATTGTCTGATATAATTTTTAGTATCATTAATCAAATTTTTCATCATTATACCACATGCGGAATTTGAATGAGTATTAGAATAATAAGGTAATATGTTTTTGGAAATATAATTTTCAATTAATGGACTTGGTCTTGAGGAAGCTATAAAATCAGCAAAAGTTACATATATTTTATCATGATATGGTGTTTTTATTAAGGGTGTTTCAAATAATATTGAATCTTTTAATTTTTTAGAAATAATATTCATATATAATATTATATTATAATATAAATGGAGATACCATATTTAGATTTTATAGCGGATGAAAGTCAATATAGTTATAAAGGTATTGATCTCAATAATGTATGCACAATTTTTTCACATTTACAATGTTATGCATATGTTAAAGGATGTGGAAATAATATCAATAAAGAAGATTATGGTTTTTTATTTAAAATTATCGATCATTTATGTAAAAAAGAAAAATTTTGTCATGAAATGCAAGAGTTTAATGAAGCACCTAAAAATATTTTTCCAAAATATGATATACAATCATTAAAGTATGTGTTTAATAATGATGACATAATTAAATATGGTTTAGATAGTTATTTTATGGATGATGATATGATTCATGTTGGATATAAGGAACAATTTAAAATATTAATTACTAAATTATGGAGTGATGCATTAAATTTTAAAATTCATAATCATATTGCTATCGCATTTTTAAGCAGACAAATTGCTATGTCAATACTATTTGACATAAAAAATCAATGTATCTTTATAAGAGACAGTCATATAAAATATCAATATAAATTTAGTAATATTAATGATTTGTTCACTCATATGGAAAACCCTCATAGAATCGACAGGCTAACTGCCTATATTTATGGTGAAGATACAATTGAAGAAATTAAGGCTGGATCAAATAGTCAAATACATATAATGATTTATAAGAGTAACCCACCAATTGATGTACAAAAAGAAGTTAATGATTTATTTATATGTGGATTCATAAAGGATAGATTTAAGAATGCTCTCCCTAATTTTGATCAAATATTTAATAAATATAAAATTACTGATAGAACTAAAAAATTAGAATTAAAAAAAAATGCATTTGCACACAGAGATAATATTTGTAATTCCATTCGTAATGATGTTATAGAAAAATACTGGGATAATGAAAATAAAATATGTTTTCCAAAATTTGCTGAATATCCTATTATTTTTATGAATGAAATGTTAGATGAAGTTAAAAAAATTATAGAAAAAAGTATTAGTATATACACTGATCTAAGATTAAATGAGAAGCTAATAGATGAATCAAAAATAGAATTAGCTAATTCTATTCAAAAAAATTATTATTATGTTACTCCAGAAAATATTAATTTAATTATACAACATGCAGAAATAGCATATAATGATTTGTTATATAAACAAAGTGGAGGAAACCACGATTTATATTATAAACATAAATATTTAAAATATAAAAATAAATATTTATTGGCAAAAAATAATACAAAATAAATTATGTTTTTATTTTTTTTCTATCCAAGTACATTTGTTTTTTACTAGCCACATAATTACTTGAACTAGTATTATCTGTACTTTTATTAGTCATATTATTATTTGTACTTCTATTAGATTCAGGACTATCATTATCTGTTTTTTGTCCATCAAATCCATTCAATTCATCAGCACTAAATATACCTTCATCAACTAATTTTTCCAATACAGAATCTAATTTAACTTTATTTTTTTCCTGTTGCTTTTGTTGTTCTTTATAATAATTTATTCTGTCCTTTTTAATTTTCTCATAATCATTTTCTTCAGCTTCATCTTCATTTAAACATGGTTTTCTATATTGATAAACATGTGTATAATTAAATTTTTTTTTATGTTCACCTTCTTTTGATGATGCATATATCACTTTTAATTCACCATCATGTGATTTTATTTTATTATTAATTTCTTCATATTTAGTATCAATTTCTTTTGCATCTTTATCTTTAGCTGTCACGCGGTGAACAATTAAATCTTTTTCATTTTTAACATTTAAATTATAATTTTCATTTTTCAATATTCCTTTATAAGGAATATTTGTTTTTTTACTCCACCATTCTGTTAATTTTGGTTTGTATTCATCTTCTCTTTCTTTGAATGTTTTGTTAAATAATGCAGGATTCGTTTTTTCTAATTTGATTGGTTGAATAATCAATTCTTTTATTTTGTCTTTGTCAACAATATTTTGATTTTGTTTTATTTGATACATTTGTTGCATTTGTTGTGGATGTATAGTTTGATTTGTTTGTATATTATTTTTCAATAAATTATTTTGAACTTTTGGTTGTTGATGCAAATTGTGATTATTTAGCAATTTATTATGTTGTTGCATTTTATATTATTAGATATTATAAATTTATAAAGTTAATTTACACATTTTAAATATAAAAAAATTAATATTCATCATTTTGATTAAAAAAACATGATATTATGGAATTTGTTTTATTTTTGTCATCATCTAATAAACTTATTTTTTGTTTTATAATTTCTATTTGTTGAATTTTAAAATCGTATACCGAATAAGAGGTATAACAACATACATCAGGAACATAATCATAATTATAGCAATGTAATATTGATTTATGACATTTTGAATTTAATTTTATCTCTAATTCAGGTATTGTAAGTCTACGTTTTATTCCAGTATAATATGCATGAATCGTAAGTCTAAACTTTGTTCCACAAGACATTAATGCATTCAAATGATTCATATTGTGTGGGATAATTTTGGTAATATTAATATTTTTTCCAGATAATTCAGTTTCATCAATTATTAAAACAGGTGTTGTAATTACACCATTTGTTTCCATAATATCAACTTTCCAATATTGACTTTTTGTTGAGTCATTTCTGGTTAGTGAAGGAAATATGAATCGACCATTTTGAAAATAATTATTACGTGAATATGATTCAAAAAAATTTTTTAATTCATGACAATATATATTATCATCATTCAATAATATTTTAACTGAAAAATCACTAATACAACATATTATTTGATACAAACTAGTATTGATACTGAAATTTGCAGTTTTCAAATAAGGGGTTTCAAAATTAATTATTTGGGATTCTTTATCAACTTTTAATTTGATAAGTTCAAAATCCCATGATCTATTATTGAGTATTGTATTAAAATTTTTACAAACAAATCCACTCATACAATTATTAGAAAATTTCATAATTGAATCTATTATTTCATCTGGTAGTTTGCCAAAAAGATCTGATATGACCATTAAATTTTAATCAAATTTATCTATATATTAAAAATTATAATGGAGTGAACAAACAATTATAAATTCAATTTTTTTACATTTTTATACATATAATATGTCATAATTGGAACCATGTATACTTTTTACTGAAATGAGTTAATATAATTGATACATATTTATTACAATTATTCTATATGTTGACAGGCGTTGGGAATCATCAATTTACTATTATGCATTTTTATTGTTTATAACGCGATCAATGCATTACGATCAATTGATGATAATTGACATATGTTGTTTGACATGTTATGATTACTAAATTATAAACATAACATGATTAACAACATATGATTCACCACGCCTGTCAACATATAGAATAATAAAAAATTAAGATTCGTCTTCTGAAGATTCAGAAAAACATGTACCCATACTATTATAATCTATTTTTCTTGGTTTTTTAAATGGTTTATTTAAATTATTAACAAAACTAAATTTCCTTTTAGGTTGAACATTAGTATTTTTATCATAATTTACTGGATCTGACTTTTTCATAGTTGGAGTTTTAAAAGATGTAAGTATTTCCATATCATTTGAATCATTTGGTTCATCAGATTCTGAAGATGAATTTGCATATGAGTCATCTTCTGATTCATAATCATTTGATTCAATAAATGACTCATCAGTTGCATCTTCTTCTGAACTTAAAATATCATATTCTGAACTTGAATTATCTTCAACTCTCATAATATTACGATTGATAATATTTGTATTATGTTTTGCTTTTCTATTAGGTAATGTTCTAACAAATTCTGTAGAGTAATCAATACTTGAATCACTTGATTCACTTTCATATTTATTTTTAAATGATTTTTTTATTCTTTTTTCAGAAAGATGATTATTACCATAATTATAAGGAACTTTGAGTACTTTGTCAAAATTTTCTGGAGAAATTAAATTTCTTTCTCTAATACTAATATTTTTTTCATCACAAAGTTCATTTAAACATCTACATAAACATGGATCAAAAATATTAATTTTGCAAGTTTTTTTCCAACTATCATAGCATTCACCATAAAGAATACCATTGATCAATTCCAAACATGATTGACTACAAATTAGTGCTGAACATTCTTTATTTTTTGTTAAAGAACATTTACATGGGATTCTTTGTTTATTTAATATTTTATTATGTAATGGTCTTTTTAACCAATCACAATTGTTATAATGCCCAGTTTCATAATCAAATTTTGTATCATTTGTTAAATCAACAGTGATAGTATCATTCATAATTTCTGGAAAAAGATCATTATTGTTTGAATCATCAAATGAGAAACTATATTGGTCCATATCTATAGTACTATTAATGTTAATGTATCTAAACAGTTCAAAAATCAATTTTTTTTAATATTTATCATATGCTAAAAACATTGATAAATAATAGTATGACTAATAAATTTAAGAAATCATAAAATAAAAAAACAATATTTCATTTAGGTATATATCAAATGGTAAATATTCACATAATATATATTTAATCAATGCTATTTTATAAAAATCAAAACAATATTGTACAAACATTGATGAATTTCTAAGTGTAGGTATAACAATTGAAACTTTTGATAATGATATTAATATTTGTGGATGAATTACTTGTATATCTCTATCGCGATTTTCTATAAGTAATAACATTGATGATATTGTATATAACATAATATGTTTATCTATATCACATATTTTATAACAATCATCAACCATATAGTTTATTATTTGTCTAATAGCAATTTCTTTTTTTATAAATTGAGCAATGAATATCATTATAGAAATATTATTATAAATGATTGCTATTAAGAAATATAGTGCAAAATATGATACAGGTAACTTACAAAACAATGGGTTTTTTGTTGCAAGTTTTAATAAATTAAGTTTATTTCTAGCACAACAAAATAATATTATCATATTTAGTGTATTTTCATGATTATCCAAAACATCATATATTTTCAGATTTAATAATAGTTTTTCTTTGTTTTTATTATCTCGTAATAAATTTAATTTATCATTTTCATAATCTAATATTGCTGTAATGATTTTATCAAAGTTATTATAATCTTCATCATAACATTTTACTATATCAAATACGAATACTGGATTTCTATAATTATGATTGTAATACATTTTTTTTGGTAATATTATAATGTCATTGACTGTTGTTAATAATGATTTGATTTCATCATAATCTGTAATTTTTGTGTGGAAAACATATTTTGGGTTGTTTGAGTAGAAGTTATCTAACATAATATTTATTGTTATAATAAATATTATTATACACTATAAAATATATAAAGCAATAGCATGTTAAATAATTATTGATGATAGGAAGAAAATTAATTAGTGAATTACCAGAATCTACAAAAAAAAATGGTTGCTGGAAAACAAAATTTTAAATGTGCAAATGATTTTGATGCTGAAATTGAAGAATTGGAAGAATACGAATGCCCTAGATGGAAAATGACATACAATCAAGGATCATTTGATGAAGCCTGTTACAAAATTGATCATGTTGTAGAGTATTCTTTTAGTCAGGATAACAGTGTTGATAACTTATGTGCTTTATGTCCAAATTGTTATGCAGTTAAAAAGAGGAGAGAAAAGATAAATAGGATAATGGATAAGAACGAAAATGATCAACAAAACACAACAAAAGGATTGATTAAAAGGCTAATTTTGTTGGAACTTGGAACTTGAAAATAGGAAATTGAAATTGGAACTTTTAACTATAAATAATGAGTTGGAAAAGATAAATAATAAGAAGAAATATGCTAAAAATAAATAATCTATTGATTAATCCTAAATCAAATATAATATATTTGATTTAACTTATATTTTAAAATTATTAATAAATATATATTTATTATTAATAATTGATTATAAAACTATAGTAAAATCTATTTTTATTGTATTTATTCTGATATTGGAAAAATTATTATATTCCATTTAAATATCTAATCATTAAACAAAATATGCACATGTATTTTAGTTTCAATAATTATTATATAGAAAAAGTGCATATGTATTTTATGTACTTGATAATAGTGAAAATATATAATTTAGCTAAAAAATTAAATTTTTTTTTGATTTCACACATTATGAAAATTTTAGGATCAAAATGGGATTTTGTAAATTCTAGCGCGGTTTTTTGAAATTTTCACCTAATATTTTTTAGGTAAATTTTAAGTGAATAATAGGTGATTTTAGGTGATTTTAGGTGATTTTAGGTGAATTTAAGTGATATTACGTAAAATATATTATTTTTAGGATATATTTACATTAATATAATAATATTATTTAATTTTCAAGTTAAAATAATATAAAGTAATATATAATATAATAATATATTATGACAAAATATCAATGTTATGTATGTAATAAAAATTTTAAACAAAAATCTCAATTAGATTACCACACAAATAGAAAATATAAATGCCAGCCAGAAATTATGAGTGGATCACAAAATTCTATGTCAGGATCACAGAATTTTGACCCAGGATCACAACAATTATTAATGGGTATGCAAAATCCTAATCCTGTATTGCAACCATCATTAATAGGTATGCAAAATTCTAATTCTGGATCACAACAATTATTAATAGGTATGCAAAATCCTAATCCTGTATTGCAACCATCATTAATAGGTATGCAAAATTCTAATTCTGGATCACAACCATCATTGATATATATTCAACATCCCAATTATGTAGTTCAAAACTCATCAATAAGTGCACAAACCCCAATAGATAATATACAGATACCAATAATAGGTATACAAAATCCTAATCCTATATTTAATCCTCCTATAATTAGAAATGAAATACAACAGAATACTGCTATAAATTTACCAAATCAAAATGATGTAGTATTAAATGATGATCAAATATTGAATGATGATTATACTTGTAATTATTGCAACAAATCATTTATGAGAAATAATGCATTACGTAGACATATAAAATATTATTGTAAAGTTGTAATCCAAGAAAATAAAATTAAACAAGAAATATTTGAAAAATTAGTCCTATTGGAATCCAAAAATAAGCAATTAGAAGAAGAACTTAAAAATAAAGATAAACAAGATAAACAATATGAAAAAGAAATTAAGAAATTAAAGAATGAAGCCAAAACAAATCAGACACTAACAATAAATAATAATAGTAATAACAATAATAATAATACCACTAATAATATTATTAATGTTAATGTTGTGCCTCATGGAGAAGAAGATCTTAGTAAATATTCAAATTTGTTATTAGTTCTTGCTGCTAAAAGGGGAATAAATGCTGTTTTGGAATTAACAGATAGAATTCATTTTAATTCACAATTACCTGAGTTCCAAAATGTATATATTCCAGATATTAAAAATAAACATGCAATGGTCTTTGATAAAGTGTGGGAACTAAAAAATACTGATGATGTTATAAGTAATATTTATGATGCCAAAAGTGATTTCATAAGAGAAAACAAAGATGTATTTTTTAACTATTTATCCCCAGGAGAAAAAATAGTATATGACAGATGGGCTACAGCAGATAATAATAGGAATACTGCAGAATACAAAGTATATATAAATTCCATGCATGATAAACTCAAATTATTATTGTATAATAAAAGAGAGATGGTGATGGCTACAAAAAAACTCCAAAAAAATAATAAAAAAATGTTACAACAAACAAAATAAAATTATTTATATAATAATTTTATTTTAGCAATGCTCATTATTATAAATTAATAATATTAATATATTATAAAATGAATTTTTATGAAACGTTACAAATACCTGTAACAGCAACTAAAAGTGAGATCAAAAAAGCTTATCATAAAATGGCAATACAATATCATCCTGATAAATATTCTGGGCCAAATGCTAAAGAAAAATTTTTAGAAATCAAAACTGCTTATGATATTTTATATGACGATAAAAAGAGGGCACAATATGACAATATGAGTAGTGAAGAAAGGGCTAGGATATTTGATTTAATAAAACAGTATTTTACAGAGATTAGACCAGAGTATTCATATGTTTATGACATAATTATAAATATGTTATATGAAGAAAACGAAGATGAATTTAGAAATGATATTAATGAATTTAATATTAAAAAAATATTTGCTAAAATAGGAGAAAGGATAAAAAATAGTAGAAAAGAAAAACATATACAAATAGAGGCAAATGAATGTGATTTATATGTTAAATTGAAAGAGATATATGAAAATGTTATTAAAAAGGTAAAAATAGGTGATGAAATTTATGAAATTGAAACTTGGAAGAAACAAATTATTTTAGAAAATACAGATATAGGTACTGTTACAATAAATATAATTTGTTCAGATACAAATATATTTCAACAAATAAATGATTATGATTTATTAGTAATCCAAAAAGTATCATTAAGTCAATATTTGTATGGTGGTAAAATTAAAATTCATCATTTAGACAATAGTATTGTGCATTTAGAGTTTGATACATGTTTAGAAAAAAAACCAATATTTAATATAGATAATAAAGGATTAATATGTAATGCTGATAAAGAAAGAGGGATATTGTATATTTATATTGTGATTGAGGGAATTAATTGTATTGATAGTGAAGATAGCATAAGTTTGACATATGCAAATACTATGGAGGAAACAATTAAAATGATGTTTCCTGCGATTTGTGAATAAAAATGTTATATTTTATTAGTGGGTGTTATATTGCATGTTATTAACATGTAATATTTTCATATTATTACAAGCAATAATTAGACAGGCGTTGTAAACCACATGCTATCAAACACTATGGGTTTGACATGTTATATTCAACATATAATTCATAACATGTCAAACTCATAGTGTTTAATAGCATGTGTTTTACAACGCCTGTCTAATATTAGAATTAATTAATTATGGTTAAAAATAAATCATTAAACAAACATTGTAATAATGTATATTTTAATATTAAAATTTGTTAACTAAAAAAATCAAAAAATTGGTTTAATAATATCTGTATCAATCACTTCCATTATTTTCAGTGGATCCAATCTATTTTTTACACTTCCTTCAAAGAAATGATGATCTTCAATTAAGTGTAATGATAATAAGCAAAATTCAATTTCTTTATTATTATTAAGATTTTTAATAGTAACACTATCAGGACTAGAACCACATGCACCCCAAACAGAAGAAAATGGACCACAATTATAATTATCAGGGATATTCGAAAATGGACAATATTGTGTACCCATCCACCTTACAAATTTAATTTCATATTTGTCTTCCAAAATAATTTCTTTTTTATTAATTTTATTTAATTCTAAAATAGCTGTATTCACTAAATTGCGAAGTCTATTTATTATAATTTGGAAAGTTAAATTATTTTCTTTTAAAGTTTCTAAATCTTTATTTACAACAGTTAAAAGTTTCTCGCCATTAGCCAAAAAACCTTTGACTGAACTGCATCCAAAACATCCATGTTCACCATCAGTTGGAAATAAACGTTTCTCAAAACGCTCAATATCTGATTCAGACATGTCTTCAACAAAACGTGTAATTTCAGCCATTTGAAATTTTTCACATATTTATAACAGAAATGGGTTTAGCAAGATGTTACAATTTCAATTTTTTTATATATAAACAAAAAAATTGAATTTTAAATATAAAACAAATTAAAAACATGGAAGTCTCAGGCACATCTCGAGTTTTTCTATTTCACATTGGATATCATATGTGCGTATTGGATTACAACCGATGGAAATCAAACCCTCCATGGTTTCCTTCATTTTTTGTATCATTCTTCTTGTATCATCAGGGTCCATCCTGAATGAGTTCATTTGAAAGGCTTCAAACGATGTCCAATATTCTTCAGTTACAAGAGACCATTTACATCCAATGCACTTTTCTGTGAAAGAACTTGGCTTAATAATCTTATTAAAGAACTCACAACTCGGATTTTGACAATGACAGTCACAACCCTCAATACAAACATATTTGCAAAAAGGGGATTTGATCTTTTTGAGCAATCCATTCAGACCACACTTATTACATGAAGAGTATGTTTGCAGAAACTTACGATGTTCAGTGGCAAGATCACAAAAATGGGTTGTCGGAGGATTTTTGTACTGTTTTTCACCAGCATTATTATGAAAGAGGAGGAAACTCTTAACTGTTTCATTACATGTTTTACTGACACAAAAAAAAACACTAAAATTTGTGGAAATTGTGCAAAGACATCGAATAATGTAATTTATTAAATCCAAATCCAAATTGAACACGATCGCATTATCATTCAAACTAGTCATAGTCAAAACAAACAATACAAAAATCAATTTATAAAGAATCTAATAATGAATACAGATTTCAATTTTTTTATGTATAAATAAAAAATTGAAATTTAAATATGAACAAACATTAATCATATTAAAATTAAAAGCTATGGGCCACATGATATGTAATGAACATGATGTATTAAATGATACAACTATAAATAATAATCTTATAACATGTCAAGGTACCATAAAAGATATACACTTAATGCATAATAATAATTTAAAAATTATAATGGATGACAATTCTGAATTCATAGTACATAAAAATAATAAAAATAAAAAAAAATTAATTAAAAACAAAAAGTTATCATGTATTTGTAGTAATGATAGAAAATATCTTATTGATGTTTTGCCTCCAAAAATATTCACATTTTATGCAAGTGTAGCAGGCATATTTAGTATTACAGATGAATTCCCAGAACATGATATTATTAATTTAAAAAATGGAACAAGTGTAAATATTAAAAGGTATGAAATCATATTTATAGAAGGATCACCAAATAAAAGAGTTTATGTCAGAGAAGATTATTATAAAAATATAGATATTGGAAAATATTATAGTTTTGAATGTGTCGTGGATGAAGATAGAAAATGTTGGTATAGAGTAATAAGTGTGTATCCTATTACAGACGATGATAATGAAATATCAAATGATGCAAAAATTATCCATGATAGATACTATGATAAATAAATTACTTAATAACAATATTACATCTTGACATATCAATATTAGTTAAAGGCATTAAATTATTTCCCTTAAAATATTTTGTTATTGAGTTAGCATCATTATTTAAAATTAAATTTCTAATATTATTATTTGTTGTGTCAGTATCATGTACAATACTTACATGTGGTTTCCAAACACCAACACCATAACTGTGTGTGGGTACAGCAAATAAATATGTTGATGAGTTTGGTATTATAAAATAAACATATTGGTCACTTTTGTGTATTATAAAATCATTTATATTCAACATTTGTTTAATTTTATTATAAATATTGGTTCTGAAAGTTGTTATCATAGTTTTATTAGATGGTTCATACATTCTAACAAAAAACTTTTTTGTATCACCTAAAATTTCATAATTTCCTTTTTTGCTATATAAGTTTATATTTATAAGTGTTTTGTAATATGTTTTTATAATAAAATTTTTAAAATCTGTAGAATAAAAAAGTTTTGTATATTTATTGTCAACATTTAATATTGCTGTAAATAGAGTAATATGTGGTGTATATTTTGAGGTACCACTTAAAAGTTTCCTTCTTTGTATAAATCCATCAAGAGTATGCAAATCTATATTTGCGAGTACATAAAAATTTTTATAATTATTGAATAACATATTATAATATTATGAATTATTATAATATTTTCAACACATACATTAAACGACAAATATATAATTTAATTTTTGTAAGTAACTATAATTGGTGATATAAATATATTTTTATTTTTTATCAAATCATGATATATATACATATATTATGATTGATAATAAAACTTTAGATGAAATTTTGAGTAAATCAAAAATGTCAGTCAATAAAAATATACCATCCGGAAAATCACAACAAGTAATGGGGGGACAATCAAATGCTACTCTTGAAGCCAACCTTAAAAAAGCAAAAAGTATATCTATAACGACAGAAAAGGAACAAAAAAAATTATATCAAGAACAAGAAACAGATGAACAATTAAATGCTACTCTCAAACGAGCAATAAGTAAATCTGTAACTCCCAAAAAGGAACAAACAAAAAATATACCATTACATCAAGAACAAGAAATAAATAAACAATTAAATGTTATTATCGAACGAAAAAAAAGGGAATCTATAACTCCCAAAAAGGAACAAACAAAAATCGTACCATTACATCAAGAAACTGATGAACAATTAAATGCTACTCTCAAACGAGCAGCAAGTAAATCTCAATTTCCAAAAAATGTACAACCAACAATTGTATCATCACATCAAGATATAAAATTACATCAAGAAACTGATGAACAATTAAATGCTATTCTTGAACAAGTAATAAGTAAATCTCAATTCCCAAAAAATGTACAAACAGATATACAATTACAGATGGTCCTCGAACAATCAAAAAAATCAATTAGTCCTGGTGAATCAGTGAAAGAAATGGTCGCAAAAATAGAAAAACCTAATATACAACAAATTTCTGAAAAAAAAAATATATTTGAAAAAATACCAAAATCTCAACATATCATTCCGGGAATTGCAACTGATGAAATTGATAAATTAACGTCTATAATAATGGATAGTTTTTCATCGAGTACTAGTGAAACTGATAAAGCAAAAATAAAACAAAATTTGTTAACACTTAATGATACGATAAATAGTTATAATACCGATAATACTAAGAGTAATGTTGATAGACTCACAACAACATCCGATCAGAATAAAGAAATAAATAAAATTGATATATTTTTTAAAAATAATAATGGTGAAGAAATAAAAAAATTTATTGATAATATAAATAGTAATAAATCAGATAAATGGGAAAAATTCAGTATTATTTACCAAAAGATTTTTAAAATGCCTATGAATAAAGTTAGAATAGATTTAAAACAACATCTTTTAATTAAAATGTTAGGATTGACTGATTATGGAGATAAATTTAGAGTATCCACCATTTTTTTTTATAATGTTGCGAAAAAAACTTTGAATGGCAATGGGGAATTTATTACAGATAAAATCATTGTGAATATTTTAACGAATAAAAATGTGCAAGCTTCACTTGAATCACTTAGAGAAACTGACGTCAATTTAGTAAAATTATTAGATGATTATGATAACAAAGACAATTTAAATGAATTATTTAAAAATTTATTATTATTACAGTTTAATAGTTTTATCAATGAAATGAAACCTCATTGTTGGGAGGATTGTTGGAATGAATTTATCAATAAATTTACTATCCTATTCAATAAGAATTTAAAAAATATTACAAAATAAATTATTTTAATAATATTATTATCAAAATATTTGTGTATTGAAAATGTAAAATTTAATTATTATTCTTTAAGTGCATATATTTTAATTTGTATTTTAGGTATTTATGGTGAGCA
>Ga0315284_10005805_pt1 | contig 17549 bp, 12 predicted proteins | sample YL17G09_16_MG_FD_203696 | JGI IMG/M metagenome (GOLD analysis project Ga0315284, IMG submission 203696) | Sediment microbial communities from Yellowstone Lake, YNP, Wyoming, USA - YL17G09_16 | ecosystem: Environmental > Aquatic > Freshwater > Lake > Sediment | place: USA: Wyoming | collected...
TGTGGAGCAAGCCGCTTACGGAGGCGCTCGATGAGGCGCGGCATTTTGTCGCGCGGGGACACAAGGAAATCGTTCTGACCGGCGTGCGGCTTGGGCTGTACGACGGCGGGGGAGGGAGGTCGCTCCGCCGCCTCTTTGAAGCCGTGGACGGGCTCGAAGGCCTTGCGCGCGTGCGGTTCAGTTCGCTGGAGATCAAGGAAATCGACGGCAGTCTCCTGGACGCGATGGCGCGCTCGCGGACTTTTTGCCGCCATCTGCATCTTCCGCTCCAGAGCGGCGACGACGAAGTGCTTTCGCGCATGAACCGGCCTTATGGCGCGGCGGAGTATTTGCGCCGCGTCGGGGAAATCCGCGCAGTGCTGGGCCGCGTGGCGATAACCACTGATGTAATCGTGGGCTTTCCCGGCGAGACGAAGGCGCAATTTGAAAACACGCTTCGCGTCTGCCGCGAGGCCGCGTTCAGCAAAATACATATTTTCCCCTTCAGCGCAAGGAAGCCCACGCCCGCGGCGGAAATGCCGGACAAGGTCCCGGCGGCTGAAATCCGCGCCCGCGCAAAAACCCTTGCGGAACTTGAGAAAGAGTTGGCGGCAACGTATAAGAAGTCGCTGGTAGGGGCTATTGTGGAAGTCCTGGTGGAGGGACGCGCGGGGAAAATGCTTGAGGGCAAGACGCGGGATTACGTGACGGTTGAATTTGAAGGGAGCGAATCCCTGATGCGGGAAATCGTGCATGTGCGCGTGAACGAGATTGACGGCCTTCGCGCACGGGGGTCGTCCGTGGAATGTGCAAAGGACGCCAAATGCGAATCGAGAAACAAATCTTCAAGGTTGTCAAAAAGTCCAACATTATCCTGCTGACATCTCACGAGCGGATCGACGGCGACGGCGCGGGCGCGGAACTCGCCCTCTACCATGCGCTCATGCGAATGGGCAAGAAGGCGTGCATCCTGAACGACGGCGAGTTTCCGGCGATTTACCGCTTTCTGCCCGGCGCGGCCGATGCGATGGTCTGTCCAAATGGATGGCGTGATGATTTTGACCTGTGCATAGCCCTGGACAGCGGCTCCATCGACAGGCTCGGCAACGTCCAGAAGAAACTTCCCGCCGGCCTTCCGATAATCAACATTGACCACCATTACTCCAATACGCGGTTCGGCACGATCAACTGGGTCGGCGAAGAATACAGTTCGGCGGGCGAGATGATATACCGGTTCATGCGGGTCAACGATATTGAAGTTACCCCCGACATCGCCGCGTGCCTTTACACCGCGATCATTACGGATACCGGGCGGTTCTGTTTTTCCAACACGCATGTCGGCACGCACGAGGTTGCAGCCGATCTGATGCGGTGCGGGGTGGACCCGGCGGAAGTGAGCCGCCATCTCTATCGCGCGGAACGGCTGGAGGTTGTGCGCCTCAAGAACCTTTGCATGTCAACGCTCCAGGCGGCCGCGGACGGCAAGATTGCCATGATGCAGGTTACGGAAGACATGCACCGCGCCACCGGCACGAACTACCTCGACACGCAGGACTTCGTGGACATCCCGAAGGCGATTGCGGGCGTGGAGGTGGGGATACTCTTCCGGCAAATCGACCACGACGGGAAGACGCGCGTGAGCCTGCGGACGGAAGGCGGCGTGAACGCCGATAAGATTGCCGCGGAGTTCGGCGGCGGCGGGCACAGGCGCGCCGCGGGATGCACCTATGACGGGCCGATAGAGGCCGCGCGCGAGGCGGTCGTGAGCGCGGTAATTCGTCATTTAAGGGAAGCGGGGCTGTATGGAAAATGAAAAAAGCGCCGAAAAACGCGGACTGGACGCTATAAAGCGGCGTGTCTGGCTTGAGAAGAGTTTCGGGGTCGGCGGCGTTTACCGCGCGAAGAAAAAGGCGGAATTATCGACGCCTGCGAACGTTGACGTTAGAGCCGTGCGCCAGGCCGCTCTCGACGAAATTGCGCAGGAGGTCGCCAAGTGCCGCAGGTGCACGCTTTACGAGGAGGCGACAAATCCGGTCTTCGGCGTGGGGAATCCCTGCGCGGAACTGATGTTTATCGGCGAAGGACCGGGGGCGGACGAGGACTTGAAGGGGGAGCCGTTTGTCGGGCGCGCCGGGCAACTGCTCACAAAGATAATCCAGGCCATGGGCATGCAGCGCGGCGATGTCTATATCGCGAACGTGGTCAAACATCGCCCGCCGGGCAACCGCACGCCGACGAATTACGAAATTGTGCAATGCCACGGATACCTTGTGCGGCAGTTGGAAATCATCAAGCCGAAAATCATTTGCGCGCTCGGCCTTCCCGCCTCGCAGACGCTGCTCAAATCCGAAAAAAGCATCGGCGCGCTGCGTGGAAGGTTCTACCCTTACCCGGACAATCCGGAAATCAAAGTCATACCGACCTACCATACGGCTTACCTTCTGCGAAACCCCGCGGACAAGGGCAAGACCTGGGACGACATGAAGAAAATCCTCGCCGAACTCGGCCGCCCGGCGCCGAAAAGCAAGGGCAAAAGTTGAGGGTTCGCCGAAAACGTTGCGATTGCCGCGCAGTTGGTTTTCAACAAAAAATCAGCCGTTCCCTTGCGCGGGAGCGGCTGATTTTGTTTGCACGCCTTGTTGAGATTCCGCTTACTTCCCTTCGGCGGTTTGAGTGCTCAGGTAGAACGGCAGCGTCATCTGCTTTACCTGGTCCTGCGCCTCTTCAATCTTGTTGATGTGGTCGTCCTCATCCTTGAGGATATGTTCAAGCAGTTCGCGGGTTGCGCCGTCGCCTATCTGTACGGCGCACTTGATTGCTGCGTTGTAACTCCTGATTGCCCCGAATTCCGCCGCCTGGTCAAAGGCGAACTGCTTCGGCACGTCGGCGCCTATCTTGATTTCGCTCAGTTTGCTCACGATAGGCAGCCCTTCGAGGAAGAGAATCCGCGCGATGAGTTTCTCCGCGTGCTTCATCTCATCTTTTGCGCGTTTCAGGATAGTCTTGGCCAATCTCTCGTAGCCCCAGTTCTCATTCATCTCGGAGTGCACCATGTACTGACTGATCGCGGCGAGTTCATCGGCCAGCAATCCGTTGAGTAACTTCAGCAGTTTTTCATCGCCCTTCATATGTAACTCCTCTGTTAAGGTGAAAGAGATTATTGGCTTTCGAGCCGTCCGGCCTGTCAGTCAAACAGGCTACCATTTCCGCACGAATTACGCAACGTATTATACAAACCCCGCCAGGCAATGCAACAAACTAGCGCAAGGAAATTTTTAGTCACGCTGGCAGTGAATGCGTTATTGGCCGATGCGATGAGTAAGTTTTACCTGTCCCGCCTCGCCGCCCGCGGGCGCGCTCAAATGCGCGAACTCGATGAAGCACGCGCCCTGGTCGCCGGTGGCGCAGTAATATATCGTCAGGGCCACATCTATCTGCTTGGGCTTCTTTACCGTTCCGGCGTCGATTGTGAAAGTGACGGTATCGCCGGAGGTCTCCGGCGTGAACTTGCGGCTTACCCACGTCTCGCCGTCTTCGCCGGTAACGCGCAACTGCACAATCGGCTTGGCCGAATCGTTCAGGTGGTAGCCGGGCTTGAAGGCAACGGTCAGTTCCACGACGGAACCGGCCGGCAGATTCGCCCCGGCCGAATCGACGACTTTTGCGCCGGGCGGCAAATCGAATTGCTCGACCGTTGTTGCGGTCTCCGTGCTCGACATGTCAAGTTGAAGCGTCGAGACCGCCTTTGTTTTCAAGTCGATTACGCGAATCGCGTGATTATTGGTGTCGGCGACATATAATTTGTCACCCAGGACGCATAGCCCGCCGGGGCTGTTGAACTGCGGCGCGTCAGCCGTGCCGACGCCGGGCTTGCCGGTTCCCGCAAGAGTGCTGATGGTCTTTGCCATCAAGTCGGCGGCTTTGATTTTGTGATTGTACGTGTCCGCGACATACACGATGCCGTCCTTGTACGCCACGCCGAGCGGATGCTGCAAAAGCGCGCCGGCGAAATCTCCGTCCTTGTCGCCGAAGTCGAACAGTCCCGTGCCGATGAGCGTTCGCACCTCCTGTCGCGGCGAAGCCATATCGACCATTCTCAGCGCGCTCACTTCGCTGTCGGCGAAGTAAATGTTCGTCCCGTCCGTCGTCAGCCCGCTGGTTTGCGCAAGGCTCGACCGGAGGCGAGGGCCGTCAACGATGTTCTCGCTGCCGTTTCCTGCAAATGGCGCGACTGTCGCGTTGTCCGGGTTATAGACCCAAATCTGGTGCAGGCCCGCCATGGCGATGTAAATGTCCGGCTTGTCGTCAATGCGCAAGAGGTCCCACGGCGAAGAGAGCGCGGTTTTCAGCGCCGGGCCGCTGCTCGCGCCGAAAAATGCCTGCTCGCCCGTGCCGGCAACTGTCGTGACTGTCTGCTTCTTCAGGTCAATCGCGCGCAACGCGTGGTTGTTTGTGTCCGCGATGTAAAGAATGTCGCCGACGAGCGCCATGCCCTGCGGCGAGTCGAACTTCGCATCCGCGAACGCGCCATCACTTCGGCCCTGTTCGCCGCTTCCCGCGATTGCCTGGACTTTTCCGTCAAGGTTGGCAATGACGATTCGATTATGCCCCGTGTCCGCGATAAAGAGCCGCCGCGATTTTTCGTCCGCGAGGACTTTGCCGGGAAAGGAAAGCAGCGTCACCGGCGCCTTGTCTTTCTCCAGCGCAAGCGGTATCGGCGCCTTGTTAATATCTCCGTTGAATTTCTTGATAAGCCCCGCGACCGCCGTGTCGAAAAGATCGAATTCCGGCTCGCCGCTCGCGGCGAAGACGACCTTGCCCTCAGGGTCAATCAGCGCCACCGTCGGCCATGTGTTTACGCCGTAACTGTTCCAGATAGCGAAATCCGAATCGTTGACCACCGGGTGCTCGATGCCGTAACTGAGGATCGCGTCGCGGATGTTGTCGGTAACGCGCTCGTTGGTGAACTTCGCGGAATGCACGCCGATGACGACGAGTGCGTCCGGATATTTCTTCTCAAGTTTGTGGAGGGTGGGCAGGCCGTGCATGCAGTTGATGCAGCAGAAGGTCCAGAAATCGAGGATGACGACCTTTCCGCGCAGTTCTTTCAGGGTGAGCGGCTTCGCAACGTTAAGCCAGCCGTGTCCGCCGGTCAGTTCCGGCGCGGGCAGTTTTCCGGAAAGGTCAAGATTGTCGCGATGTGAATCTGATTTACTCATTTCGTTACTCGCAAAAACTCGCGTATTATTGTTATCGTTTTCGGCCTGGTTACCGCGCCGGTTGCAGTCCGCGGCCAGCAACGCCCCCGCGCTAATCGCCGCAAAAAGTAGAGCGCGCCATTCTTTGCCCGCGAAAAAGCCTCATATTAAATCCCTCTTATCTCGAAGGTGTGATCCATGGTTACAATTCTTTACGCGACTTCGTATTCTTCGCAAATAACGTGCCCGCCGAGGGAAAGCGCACATGAAAGTGGTGCCGCGGTTTACACCGGCAGGTATGGTTGTCGCTGAAAGTCTTAGCGCTTACCCTTCACGACGTAGTAATCTATGTACGCCGCGAGAGCCGCCACGGCGCGACCGGGCGTGTCGTAGTGCGCCACACGCGCTCTCTCCAGCCGGTCGAAAAGTTCCCGCCGCTTATCGGTGGGCGTTATCGAAACGACCATCGGCTTCTCGTAGCGGTCGTACAACTTGATGATTTCGTCCACCACTGCATCGGGCCTCATCGGGTGCGGCTGAACGCCCGGGATGAGCACCAGCGCGTCAACGTTGTCGTCCTCGAGAATATGCGAAGCCGCCTTGATGAAGCCGGCGTCCGTAACGCCGGGGCCTAAATCCGTGGGGTTGCCGATGTGGATGTACTCGTCAGTCTCGCCGCCGATGGCCTCAACGGTGGCGGGAGAATAATTCGCCATTTGAAGGCCCGTCATCTCCGCCATGTCCGCCGCAAGGACGCCCAAGCCGCCGGCATTTGAAATGACGCCTATCCGCCGCCCCGCCGGGACGCGCCCCTTGAGAAACGCAAACGCCTTGACGAAGTCCGCGAATTCCTCAAGCGTCAGCGCCACGACGAATCCCGACGCGCGGAACATCGCTCTTGCGGTCTCGTAGTCGCCCGCAATAGCGCCGGTGTGGCTCACCGTCGCCGCGGAACCGGCGCGCGACTTGCCGCCCTTGAGCACGATAACGGGCTTGGTCACGCCGCGCGCGGCGTTCAAGAATTTTTGCCCGTTAACGAATCCTTCGATGTAAAGCCCGATTACGTCCGTTCCCTCGTCCTTGCCGAAGTAGGCCATGAGGTCGGCCACGTCGATGTCAATCATGTTTCCGTAAGAAACGATTGCGCGGATGCCGACGTTCCTCATCAACTCCACGAGTTGCACGCTGATAGCGCCGGACTGGCTGAGCATCGTGAAGTTATTCACGTCGCGGCGCGGGATTTCGGTCTTTTCCGGCGCGAGGAAGAAGGTCGAGAATTTCGTCGGCTCATAATATACTCCCATGCAGTTCGGCCCGATGAGCCGCAAATCGGCGACGCGCGCGGCCTCCAGCATCTGCGCCTCCATCTTTTTGCCGTCAGCGCCCATCTCGCCAAAACCGCCGGAAATAATGATGGCGGTGCGGGTTTTCATCTTCGCGCATTCCTTTACGACGGGCGGCGTCAGGTTCGCGGGAACCGCCAGCACCGCGAGGTCCATCGGCTCGGTTATCGAGCAGACCGCGTGGTAGCATTTCAGGCCCATTAACTCGTCGCGCTTAGGGTTGACCGGGAAAATCTTCGCGGCCTTGCCGTCGATGAGCGACTTCAGGATGCTTCCGCCCATCTTGTCCGTGGTATCGGACGCTCCGACAAGCGCGATGGTCTTCGGGTGGAAAAGTTGCTCGAGGTTCCTCTCGTCCGGCGCGAGTTGCGCTTGCGGAATCTCGCGCGCCTCGCGGAACTTGAGGATCGCGTCAATCGGCACGACACGCCCGGCGTTCGTGACTACGAACGGGTTGATTTCCAACTCCGCGATTTCGAAGCGCCCGAGCGGCGACTTGCCGTCCTTTCGCGCAAGCGAGGCGATTTTCGACACGGCGTCGGCGACCTTCGCAAGGTCCACGGGCTTCGCGCCGCGGTAGCCCATGAACGATTCCGAGGCGCGGAGGGACTTGAGCATCTCTTCGATTTCGGCGTTCGACGCGGGCGCGGGGCGCATCGCCATGTCCTTGAAAATCTCCGTGAGCGTGCCGCCTTTGCCGACTGAAAGGACGTGTCCGAAAACCGGATCGTCAAGCAGGCTCACCAGCAACTCGTGCTCGATTTCCACGAATTCCATCAGGAGCACGCCGTCAATTCGCGCCGTGGGCGCGGCGGCGCGCGCGCGCGTCGTGATTGCGTCGAACGCGCCGGAAATGACATCGGGATGATTCTCCACGATTGCGACGCCGCCCATTTCCGTCTTGTGATGGATGTCGGGCGATGCGATTTTCAGGACGACGCGGCCCGGGTATTCCTTTGCGATGGCGCTCAGCCGCCCTCGGAGCCAGCGGCTGTCGGGGATGAGTTCGTGGTGCGGGATGTCGAGTCCAAGCGTCTTGAAGAACTGGTAGGACTCAAGTTCCGAGAGGAAATTCCTTCCCTCTGCAAACACCTTTTCAAGCAGCGTTTTCATTTTCTTCTCCGTCAGAAACGTAAACGCCAAGCGCCAAAGTTAAGCACCTCGCCGGATGACAGGCACAATCTACGAGCGGGCCTCGCTCCGCTCGGCTGCGCTCCGTAATTGTGCCAGTCACCGGCGGCGCGTGGCATTTTGTTAGGCGCTCTTAGTCGGTTTTCCGTTGGCACAATTATTCTGTTGCCGCGAGGCCGGTTTTGAAGGCTTCGATGTTTATCGGGACAAGTTTGTCCTTCAGCGCGCCCTTTATCGCATCAAGCCATTTCTCTTCCGCGATGTCCACGTGCTTCGCCAGCAGGCCGAGCATCGCCACGTTTATTGACCGGGGATTTTTCAGTTTCTTTACAAAGCCGTCCGGCACGGCGACAATCCGCCCGCCGGGACGCAGGTAGTGCTTCACGCGCTCAATCTCCTCGTTCTCCAGCGCAAGTATGAGGTCCGCCTGGCCTTCCTCGACGAGCGGGGAATGGACCTTCTCGCCGAAAATAACGTGCGTGGTAACGCTTCCGCCGCGCTGGGCCATGCCGTGGACTTCGCTCTTCTTCACGTCGTATCCGGCCGCTACCGCCGCGCGGGCGAGGATGTTGGAACTTAGTATCACGCCCTGTCCGCCGAGGCCGACGATTAAAATTCGGTATGTCTTCATCACTTGCTCCGTGATTTCTCTTCGGTGATTCCCTGCTCGAAGTCCGGCTAATCGGACTGGTCGGACCTGTCGGACGGATTAGTCAATCTTCGCTGTAGGCACGGCAACGGCGTCAAACTTGCACACCTGCGCGCAAAGCCCGCAGCCGACGCAAAGCAGGGCGTTGATTTCCGGCGCTTTCTTCTTCTCCGGCGTGGAGCGATCCACAATCGCCGGGCAGCCGAGGTTCAGGCACGCTCCGCAGGCCTTGCATTTCTCCTCGTCAATCGCGTACGGCTCCTTCCACGTGCTCCGGTCGATGAGGCGGCATGGCTGCTGCGTGATGACAACGGAAACGCCGTCCTCGTTGACCGCGGCTTCGATGGCCTCGCGCGTTTGCTTCAGGTCGTAAGGATCGACGACGCGGACGGACTGAACGCCGCAGGCTTTGACCATCTCCACGAGGTCGAGTTGGAACGTGTCCTCGCCCTTGATGGTCTTGCCGGTGCCGGGGTGCTGCTGGCCGCCGGTCATGGCGGTGGTGCGGTTGTCGAGCAGGAGCAGCGTCATGTTGGCCTTGTTGTAAACCGCGTCGATGAGAGAGGTAATGCCTGAATGTATGAACGTCGAATCGCCGATGACGGCGACCATGCCTTTCTGCTTTTCCATGGAGAGGACGTGCGACGCGCCCGCGGCATGGCAGATGGAAGCGCCCATGTCAACGCACGTGTCGATGGAGTTGAGCGGCGGCGCGATGCCCAGCGTGTAGCAGCCGATGTCGCCGGCCGTGATGAGTTTCAGCCGGTTGAGCGTGTAGAATACGCCGCGATGCGGGCATCCGGCGCAGAGAATCGGCGGGCGCGTTTTCGCGTCCTTTGATTCCCGCGGCAGTTGCGCGCCCAGCATGAAAGACCGCACGATTCCGGGGCTGAGTTCCCCGCAGCGGAATTCCTCCGGCTTGGCCTTTGCCTTGAGGCCGAGCGATTTGACGTGGTTCTCGATTATCGGCTCAAGTTCTTCTATCACGTAGAGCGTTTTCACCATGCCCGCGAATTTCTTAATGAGTTCGACGGGCAGCGGATGCGTGAAGCCTAGTTTCAGAACGCTGGCGTCCGGCAGGACTTCGCGGACGTACTGGTATGAGATGCCGCTGGTGATTACGCCGAGGTCCGCGCCGCGCTTTTCCATGACGTTCTCCGGGCAATTTTCGGAATAATCAAGCAGGGCCTTCGTGCGCTTCTCGACAACGACGTGCTTGAGCCGCGCGTATGCCGGCAGCATGACGAATTTCTTCGGGTCACGCTCGAACTTGTATTCGCGGTTGAGGTCGATGCGCTTGCCCGTCTGCACAAGGCACTCGGAATGCGCGATGCGCGTGGTCGTGCGCAGGAGCACGGGCGTGTCGTATTTCTCGCTGATTTCAAACGCCTTGACGGCGAAGTCTCGCGCCTCCTGGCTGTCGGAAGGCTCCAGCATCGGGACTTTCGCGGCGATGGCGTAGTAGCGGTTGTCCTGTTCGTTCTGGGAGGAGTGCATGCCGGGGTCGTCGGCGGTAACGATGACGAGTCCGCCGCGGATGCCGGTGTAACTGAGGGTGAAAAGCGGGTCGGCGGCGACGTTAAGCCCCACGTGCTTCATGGCCACGATGGACCGCGCGCCGCAGAACGCCGCGCCTATCGCGGCTTCCAGCGCCACCTTCTCGTTCGGCGCCCATTCGGAGAAAATCTCGGAGTAGCCGGAAATGGTTTCAAGGATTTCGGTGCTGGGCGTGCCGGGATAGGCGGCGGCGAAAACGCAGCCGGCCTCGTAAGCGCCGCGCGCGATAGCCTGGTTGCCGGATAGCAGTTCTTTCATCATGTTCCTCAAAGTCGCCGCGCATGCCGGACAAGATTCAGCCCACATAAAAAACAATCAGCCCGCGGGCAACTCAGAAGCGGACCATGTAGTGGGCCATTATAGATTAATTCTTGCGGTCATACAAGCCAAAACGCCGCCCAAGCAGTCAATTCTACGCCCAAGCGGCAAGGGATTCCGCGGGAAATATGACTATTCCGCCCCGGAGCCGGTGTTTTTTGCCTTGACAGAGAACTATGATATAGTATAATTTCGGTTGAGGCTCAAGAAAGAATTATGCTACAGGCTTTTGTTTAACAAGTGGGATTTCCTCCCACTTGATTTTTTGCAGCGCCTGCCTTGCGCCTGTAATATCGGGCGAATGGCGGCGCGGCCGATGCCGGACGAACGGAGCGTATATGTAGAATTCGTTTTCTAAGGTGTTGCCTTGTTTTCAGTACCGGATTTATCGAAAGCCGCGTTGGGGCGGCTTTCACTTACATAATGAGACAGTGGCGAGGAGCGCATGAACGGCGAACTGATTAGAATAGTCGAGGCCCTCCAGAGAGAGAAAGACATCGACAAAGAGGTGATCTTTCGCGGGATAGAGGCCGCCGTCGCCTCAGCCACAAAGAAACACTACGGCAGAGACACGGATATTAAAGTGGTCGTGGACCGGCAGACCGGGAAACTGACCGCGTTCGAAAACGGCCAGCCGATTGATCCCGAAGAACTGGGCCGGATTGCCGCGCAATCCGCAAAGCAGATGATGATTCAGAAAATCCGCGAGGCGGAGAGCGACGTCATCTTCGGCGATTTCGAAGCCCGCAAGAACACCATCATGACCGGCATCGTGCAGAGGTACGAGGCTGGCGGCCTGATTATAAATCTGGGCAAGACCGAGGGCGTCATGGGGCGCAAGGACCTTATACCGGGCGACTCATACCGTCCCGGCGACAGGATTCGCGCGCTTGTCATCGACGTCAGGAAAGTAGCATCCAAGGTCCGCATCATCCTCAGCCGCACCGCGCCAGAGTTCGTCGTGAAACTGTTCGAACTCGAAGTGCCCGAAATCCTGGAGAAACTTGTCGTGGTCAAGGCGATTGTCCGCAACGCGGGCTACCGCACGAAAATCGCGATTGAAAGCGCGGACCCGCGGATTGATTGCGTCGGCGCTTGCGTCGGCGTGCGCGGCTCGCGCATCAAGAACATCGTGAGCGAGTTGAACGGCGAAAAAATCGACGTGATTCCGTGGGACGACCGGCCGGAGGTTTTCATCGCCAATGCGCTGAAGCCCGCGGAAATCGCCGGGCTGGAGATTGACGAGGAATCGCGCGCCGCCCGGGTCATCGTCCAGCAGGACCAGTTGTCCCTCGCCATCGGCAAGCGCGGGCAGAACGTGCGCCTCGCCTCAAAACTTACCGGCTGGCAGTTGGACATCGTTACTGAGCAAGAGCGGCAGGCCGTTGCGCAGGCGCTCCTTGAGACGCTCAAGCAGGCGCCCGAAATTCCGGAGGACGTGGCGAAGACCATGTCCACCGCCGGCTACATGTCCGTTGAGGATATTCTCGCGCGCGGCGCGGAAACACTGAGCACGCTGGAAGGAATCGCCCCCGAAAAGGCGGACGAGATTATAAAGGCCATCAAGCAGCGTCTGGAAGCCGGCGAACTCAAGCCGGTCGCGCCGGTGATTGCGCGGCCCGCCGAGATCGCGGAAGAAGCCGCGAGCGAGGGCGCGGGGGGAATGGATGTGGAAGGTCAAGCCCGGGAAGCCGGAGGCGAAGAACCCGGCCCCGCTGAAGAAAAGTAATCATTATTGACGGAGGGCAACGCGTCGTGAATGTGCGCGTATACATGTTGGCCAAGGAATTCGAACTGGGCAACCAGACCGTAATGAACCAGCTCGGGAAGATGGGCTATAAAATGGCCAATCACATGGCCCTCGTCAGCGATGATATTGTCAAAGCGATACGGAAATTTTACGCTGATGACCGCAATTGGGATGCCGCGCAGGCCGCCGAACGCGCCGAGAAGGAGAAGATGAAGCCTCCCCGGCGGAGGATTCACAAGGCCGCCGCGCACAAGAAGGCGCCGCCCGCGAAGAAGCCCGCCGCGAAAAAATCCGCCGCGCCGCCGGAAACCGCGGTTGCAGTCGAGGAAAAGCCCGCAAAGGCCCCGGCAAAGCCGCCGGTGAAAAAGAAGCGTGCTGCGCCGGGCGTTGAAGCGCCGCCCGAAGTCGTGGTGAAGCCCGAAGCCGCGCCTCCGCCGCCCGCGCCACCTGCGCCTCCGGCCGAGGTCGCGCCGCCGCAGGCCGCCGCGCCTCCAACGCCTTCCGCTGCCGCGCAAGCCGCCGGCCCCGCCGTCCGGCCTACGATTGATACGCGGCAGCCGACGGTCCGCCACAAGCCAAAACGCGCAGCCGTGAAACTGGGGCGCATCGACCTGCGCATGCCTGTTGAAGAAGAACCCGGCCCCGAAAAGCCGAAGCCGGAAAGGCCCCAGCGGCCTCCTTTTCCGCGCCCGGGAGCGCCTTTCGTGCCCCCAGGGCGCGCCGTCGGCCTGGGAGCTCCGGAGGAAGGCGCGACGGCATTCCGCGGCAAACGCCCGAAATTCGGACGCCGCGGCCCGACGAAAGTCCACGTAACGCATGGCCCCGTGACGCCGGCACTGGAACCGGTCGGCAAGCACGAGCGCCGCTTCATCAAGACCTTCGCCAAGCAGAAACTCGTCTCTCGCCAGAAAATCCCGTTCCTGAAAGAGCGCGTGCCCCTTGGCAGAATTGCGCCGCTGGAAGCGCACAGGAGAACCACCGCCTTCATTGCGCCTGCGACCGTCGTCGTGCCGGACAAGTTCGAAGTCGAACTCCCCGTCACCGTCAAAGACCTCGCCGCGAAACTCGCCGTCAAGGTCAGCGATATCATCCGCCGCATGATGATGAACAATAAACTCATGATTCGCATCAACGATTACCTCGACGACGAAATCGTCCAGATGGTCGGCATGGAGTTCGGCAAGGAAATCATCGTCAAGAAGCCCAGGGAACTCGAACAGGCCCTCGACGAATACATCACCGAAAGCAAGCCGGAGGACCTCGTCACACGCGCGCCCGTCATCGCGTTCCTCGGACACGTTGACCACGGCAAAACTTCGCTCCTCGACCGCATCCGCAAGGCCAACGTCGCCGCGGGCGAAGCAGGCGGCATCACCCAGCACATCGGCGCGTACGTCGTCCGCAAGGGCGACCACCGCGTGGTCTTCCTCGACACCCCCGGCCATGAAGCCTTCACCGAAATGCGCGCCCGCGGAGCAAACGTAACCGACGTGGTCGTCCTTGTCGTTGCGGCGGACGACGGCGTCATGCCCCAGACGCTCGAAGCCATCAGCCACGCCCGCGCCGCAAACGTCCCCATCGTCGTCGCGCTCAACAAAATCGACAAGCCTAACGCCAACCTGCTCAAGGCCAAACAGCAACTCGCCACCGCCGGCCTCAACGCGGAAGAATGGGGCGGCGACACCGTCGTTGTCCCCGTCTCCGCCATGACCGGCCAGGGCGTTGACGAACTCGTCGAACTACTCATGCTCCAGTCCGACCTCCTTGAACTCAAGGCCAACCCGACATCCAACGCCCGGGGAACCGTCCTCGAAGCCAAACTCACCGAGGAACACGGCATCGCCGCCACAATGCTCGTCACAGACGGCACGCTCCACGACGGCGACATCATCGTCGCAGGCGCCGCCTACGGCAAGGTCCGCAACATGCGCGACGACAAAGGCAAACACACGGAAGCCGCAGGCCCCGCCACGCCCGTCGCAGTTTACGGCCTCTCGGAACTCCCGCGCGCGGGCGATAAATTCGTCGTCATAGATGACATAACCAAGGCGCGCCAGATTGCGCTCATGCGCACCCGCCGCATCCGCGAAACCGCGCTCATCGACCGCCGCACCCTCGGCCACGTAACCCTCGAAAACCTCTTCGAACGCATCGCGGAAGGCAAAGTAAAGGAACTCCCCGTCATCCTCAAGGCCGACATGCAAGGCTCCATCGAAGCCATCGTAAAATCGCTGAGCGAACTCTCAACCTCCGAAGTCCGCCTCAAATACCTCCACACCGCCGCCGGCGGAATCAGCGAATCCGACGTAATGCTCGCCGACGCATCCGACGCCGTAATACTCGGCTTCCAGGTCGTCCCCGACGCCAACGCCCGCAAACTCGCCGAAGTAAAGAACGTCGATATCCACCTGTTCCGCATCATCTACGACCTCATCGACACGGTAAAGGCTGCCATGAGCGGCATGCTGGAGCCCGAAGTCCGGGAAACCGTCACCGGCCGCGCCAACGTAAAGCAGGTCATCAAAATATCCCGCGTCGGCTCCGTCGCCGGCTGTGCCGTAATCGAAGGCAAAATCGAGCGCTCCGCCAACGTCCGCCTCATCCGCGACGGCGTCATCGTACAGGAAGGCAAAATCGAGACCCTGCGCCGCTTCAAGGACGACGTCCGCGAAGTCGAGAAGGGCTACGAATGCGGCATAAAGATAGCGGGGTATGATGATGTAAAGGAAGGCGACGCAATCGAGGCGTATAAAATCGAAAAGATAAAGCGGAAACTGTAATCGAAACCACAGATTTCACAGATTACACAGATTTACAGTAGTTGTAGCCGCACGGCTTGCCGTGCCAAAAAGATGTAGCCGCCCCGATTTATCGGGGCCCGAAGAAAAGAACGTTATAGATAAAGAACCGCCGGAAACCCCGGCGGTTTTTAATTTCCGCGATTTAGTCTTGCGTTTACGAGAAACACGGAGTACCCTTAACTAGCCCGCACGGGATTTCGGGTGGATGATGTGCAACATGTTGAACCAGCGGTAAAAGTATTATTCTGGGCGAGTCGAAGAAAGCCGTTGATAGTTCTACTATCGTGCGACACTTCTCCGATTCACGTCCATTGTTCGCGATAACCACTGGCTGTTAATTGGAGGAACCCGATGGTTCCCTTTACGTCACCGAAATATGCGCTTACGGCATTCAACTGTCCACATTGCGGAGCGTATGCGGAACAGGTTTGGGCAGAGGTGAGCTATTTTATGGGCGGCGGTTACCGTGATTTTTCGGCCCGGATCGCAATATGCTCGCACTGTCACAACTATACACTCTGGCACCGTGAACATTTGATTTACCCTGAGGGCTCCTCGGTACCGTTTGCCAATCCCGACTTGGGTGAAGATATCCTTGCCGATTATAACGAAGCAAAGAGCATTGTTGACAAGTCGCCAAGGGGAGCAGCGGCTTTGTTGCGATTGGCATTACAGAAGTTATGCTTACAACTCGGAGAGAAGGGCAAGGACCTGAACGATGATATCGGAAACCTAGTGAAGAAAGGACTTCCAGTAAAGATTCAACAGGCACTGGACCTCGTCCGAGTTGTCGGCAACAATGCGGTTCATCCGGGGCAGATTGACTTGAAGGATGATAGGGAAACGGCAAGCAGATTGTTTGAACTGATTAACCTGACCGCAGAGGTAATGATCACACAACCAACGCAAGTTGAGAAAATGTATGCGAGTCTTCCGAGGACAAGCAAGGAGCAAATAGCGAAAAGGGACAAGACGTGATTTAGCAGTAAGAAGCGCGGACTAGGGTTCGCGCGACTGTTAGACAGTTAGACTATGAGACTATTAGGCTAACAGTTCCGCCGTATAAATCGCAGTCCGGCCAACGGAGGGCATGAGATGAAAGACTTCTTCATCAGTTACAACAAGAACGACAAAACGTGGGCTGAGTGGATCGCGTGGCAATTGGAAGATGCTGACTATCAGGTGGTGATTCAAGCATGGGACTTCCTGCCCGGCCATAACTTCATCTTAAAGATGCAAGATGCCACGAAGGACACCGAACGGACTATTGCAGTGCTCTCGCAGAACTACCTCGACGCTGTGTACACTTACCCTGAATGGGCCGCCGCCATCGCCAAAGACCCTCAGGGAACGGCTGGCGCACTAATCCCCGTCGTGGTAGGGAAATGCGAGCCCGACGGCCTCCTTGGCCCAATCATTCACATTGACCTCCTCGGTCTGGACGAACAAGAAGCCAAGCAGGCTCTTCTCACCTATGTAAAACAAGGACGTGCAAAACCTAAAGTGGCACCTGTATTCCCCGGTTCTCATACCATCTCCGTGAAACCGCCCTTCCCCCCGCCAGCCGCCCCAGAAGAACCATCGAAAGCGAATGGCGACCTTGACTTGGAAGCATACGGCATCATCGATTGCCTCGCGGATATCCATGAATCATCCCAAAAACTGACGGCTTTGTTAAGTGAATATAGGGGCAAAACTGAGTCACTAAACATCAAAATTACTCAGGCAGCGGGTAAGATTGAGAGGGTAAAGTTATTGCCTCCTAAAATGATTGATCCCACATCAGTAAGAAAACTTTTCCGAGAACCAGCGGATGACCTGAAGAAATACGGTTCGTTTCTGGCGGACTTCAACAAAGAATATGGTAGTTCCTGGGATACTTTTGAGAGCGGATTATTGCAGTTGGTCAAGGATAATCGAATACCAAAAGATAATCAAGATTCTACACTACTAGCTCTCAAACAGATGAAAGAACAAATGGTCTCTGCGCGTGCGGCATTTGAATTAATGGCTAATAGTCTGGATACTGTCAAAGGATTCCAGAAGGATCTTAACAGGGCAGCTATTTTTGTTCAGCGAGAAATAAGGTTCTTCATTGGGATTATAGAAAAATCAGTTGCGACGATGGATGTGATCTTGAAGTAGTGTAATCTGTGCAATCTGCGGTTAAATATTCTTCGCCGACTTCGGCAAGCGTTTGACGGAGAACTGTGATGGAGAAATTGGCGGAAAGTATGAAGTATGAAGGCAAAAGGATGAAGATACAAATGAAAGAATCTGTGCAATCTGTGAAATCTGTGGATTGGTTTATGCGGTTGACTTTGCGTCCTTTGCGTTCCCCGATAAGTCGGGACTTCCTCCGGTCGCTTGGCGGCGCCTTCGGCTTCTTGGTGAGCAAAAACGAGAAACGGAAGCGCAAGGCGCGTAAACAGGGTCAAAAGTTCTTGCTTCCTCCCGCCGAGCATGGTATACTAAACATGACTATTACACTTTCCCTTGGCGGGACATGGACGCTGGTAACGTCCATACTCCTACCAGGGGTTATTTTTTGCCTGCAGTACAAACGTGGATGAGCGCCTAATCACAGCCCCGACCTTTCATCTGCAAATACATGAGGAATGCGCCAGAGGCGCATAAATATCGCGGCGGCTGTGCCACATGCGTTTACATCATCCAGGCACTTCTCAATGAGAATAGAAGGATGACTGAAGAGTGCTTTTTATAATACTCCCCAAAATCTGGACCACCTCTTAAGGTGGAGATGACCTCCTGATATAATACCAATGCGCCGGAGGCGCACAAGAAACGAGGAGGTCGAGACAT
>Ga0315284_10005806_pt1 | contig 17548 bp, 31 predicted proteins | sample YL17G09_16_MG_FD_203696 | JGI IMG/M metagenome (GOLD analysis project Ga0315284, IMG submission 203696) | Sediment microbial communities from Yellowstone Lake, YNP, Wyoming, USA - YL17G09_16 | ecosystem: Environmental > Aquatic > Freshwater > Lake > Sediment | place: USA: Wyoming | collected...
TGAAATTAGACAAAAGCGAACAAAAAAAGGTATGAGGTGAAAAGATGAAAGACTACATAGCTGTCATCGTTTTAAAGGCCGAATGCCCCGACGATGCAACAGAATTAATCCACGACTATCTCGGGACAGAAACCGAAGTTAGGGTCCTCGATGTTATGAAGGACAGTAGGTTGAGAGTTTGCCCAGAATGCGGAGGGCAAATTGAAATTTCAGGCGGGAACATCAACCACGTTTCGAGGGTTTTTGTTGTCCTTCGATGCGAATGTTGTGGAACCTGCTACCTGAAATCGAGAGGTGATTGAACGAAACAAGACATTTGCCCGAAATGCAAAAGCACACGAGTCAAGATATCCAGAAACATCCAGAAGGATGAGCAGACCGGACAGAAAGAAGTAGTCAACTGGGAGCTTTCCTGTCCAGACTGCGGTTATGAAACGGAGGATTGATTGAAATGCCGAAATGCCCAAAGTGCGGAGTGGATATTCAGTATCTTTCTTATCGCCAGCTCGGGACCCTTTTTTTTGATGTCCGGCTCGATAGCAAAGCAGTAGGCCTGCAATATGACAGGCAGGATGACGAGAGCAACGACGAAGGAGTATTCGGTTGTCCAGACTGCGGAGAAGACTTGTTCGAAGGATATAATTGCAGTGAAGATGCCCTCACTTTTTTGGGGGGAGGCAAGCAAGAGAAATTGGAGGTGAAGGAATGAAAGACGACAAAATCGAAAGATGGAAATCGGAGTTCTTGAAGCTCCCAAAGCACAGGCAGGAATCAATAATGAACATCATCCGGCTTATGCTCGACAGGGATATGTTTCAGGAGTGCGCTTTGTGCGGACAGGATATCCACAAGCAGAGCAAGCGGGACCAGATGAATGCTCTCGAAATGGAACACGGAATCTGGGTATGTAGAGGATGTCAGGAGGCCATTTACCTGAAATGGAGTGAATCCCCATGAAAGGATACGACTTCAAGTGCGACGAGTGCGGACAGCACATTGACTTCGAGTTTCGTGTTGTTGGAGACAAGACTGGTGATGCCACAATCGAAATCGAAATCTTTGGCTATGTCTTATGCACTGAATGTTGGGAAAAGAAACACCCAAGACCAGAAGCCGAATCAGATATGGATGATGATGAAGACGAGGAGGATGGAGATGGTTCGGATAACGAGAACACCGGAGGAATGGGAATATGAAAACAAATATGTTGGAAGCAACAGTGGGCATCAGTAGGAAAATAAATATGGGCAACTACGAGATGAAGGAGATTTTTTTCTCGGCCAAGATTGATGTGGCCAATCTCTCCCAGAAGAAGCGAGAACAGCATATAAAGGATTTGTTCGAACAAGCAGAGTTCGAAATCGACAAGCGTGTCGAGGATTTAAGGCCGGCCAAAGCCGGCTCTCCTCCCACGCCCTAATTTTTTTTAGATAAGTTTAAATACTCCCACTACCACTATTTAACGGGGGAGAAGCCAAACTTTCCCATGTGGATTTTAAGGACTTAGTGTCCAAACAAAATCTTGAATATTTTGGCATTCCCCCGTTTGTGCTTATGTTCGAATGCGACGAGTTCGCATCTTGGTGGGGTTCTCTTTCTGTTGAGCATCGCATTCAGCTTGTTGAGATTTACTACTTTAAAGGGAGCGAGGCCCCTCTCCATGCAATCTTTCGTGCTTGGAGGAAAATCCACAGGAAGGAAGGGCAGCGAGTCAAGAAAGAGATTCTAAACGCCATCTACAAAGAGCATCCTGAGCTAAAGGATGTCTAAAATGCCTTTCTTTAAGCTAATCTTTGCCCTGAAGCCCAGGTCTTTCTCTGTTTTTTTGGTGTCTGCGAGAGTGTGCTGCACATAGTTCTTGCTTGTGTTCTCGATGTAGTTCGGAGCCATGTCCGGAAGGATGTCCCCTATCTCACGGACCACATCATTCAGCGAATAGCTTCTGCCAGTCCCGACATTGTAGACCTCTCCAGGCTTTCCTTTTTCGGAGGCTAGGATGTTTGCCTCGACCACATCCGAGACGTGGATGAAATCCCTTGTTTGGGAGCCATCGCCATAAATCAGGGGGGCCTCCTTCTTTTGCATGGCCCAGACGAATTGGGATATCAGGTTAGCACATTTTCCTTTCCACTTCTCTTTTCTGCCGTAGACGGAGAAGTATCTAAGGCCGATTGACTCAACCCCAAAGTTCTCCCAGTAGAACTTGCTCATCCTCTCCATTCCGATCCGGGCTTCAGTGTAAAGGCTCGTTATCTTCGGGACCTGCTTTTCCTTATGAGGAGTTGGAAGGCCGTTGTAGATTGAGGAGGAGCTCGCATAGACCACCCGAGCATTTGCTGCCATCGCATACTCGAGCACATGGGTGAACTCCTCGATGGCCCTTCCTACTCTAAAGGGGCAAGACTCATAGTGAGGAGCGCTCGACCAAACCCCTTCGTGGAAGATGAAGTCAGTTGGAACGTTGTTGCTCTTGCAGACCTTCTCGATATCCTTCGATTGGGTATAAGGAGAAACAAAAGCATATTTTTCAGCAGTCAGATTCTTCATCGAACCAGTATGCATGTTGTCGATTATCCCGACGTTATGCCCTTCTAAAACAAGTCTGTCCGCAAGAGTAGAACCGATGAAGCCGGCCCCTCCAGTTATGACAACATTCGTATTCTCACCTTCTTCATCTCTTCGTCGACGTTATAATGAACAAAAAGCTTTCTCCAGGTCTTTCTCCACTGCGGGTCCTCACGCCTTAGGTGATTCCTTGCCCCACTGAGAAGGAAGACAAGATATTCAAGGCGGGGAATGACTGCGTTTCTTCCACAAAGAACGCACACTTCGACCTGCTCGTTATGTGTCCTCTCGCATTTGTAACAGACAAAAGAAGTCTTCTCCTTTTCGACCTTCCACATCTCGAACCACTCGAGAGTCTTCGGTATTCCCCACATCCACGACGGCCTTTCTTCCATACTCCTTTTTTGAAGCGCAACCTTTATATACTTTACTGAAGTATATTAGGTTTAACGGAAGCAACTACGAGGTGAAACGAGATGGCAGAATATATTGAAGGCCAAGTCTATCCCGAAGAATTGAAGCGAATAGGGAATTCCTACTACATTCTCATCGATGAAGACAAGAAGAAATATCTCGGCATCGACGGGAACGAAGAGAAGGCAAAACTCATAATCAAAGCTGATAACGGAAAGTTTGGAAGATTCTTTGGACTGGGCATTGACCGGAGAAGGTGAATTTCACGCCGGACAACGGAAGCAAAGACACTGCTGTAGGGTTAAATCCCGAAGTCCTCACGAAGAGGAACTTCTTCTTAGAATTATTCTCTGGTGAACTGCTGAAGCAATCTCCATCCCCAGAAATTCTCTCAACCATGCAATTAAAGGCCCAGACGCTTCTCGACGGAAAACAGTATGATGAATTGGAAGATTTGGTTTCCGATGTGAAAGTCCAGTTCCCTAATTTCTCCGATGTGATAAAGAGCGAACTCAGTGAATACACTCGTTTGATAAAGGATATGAAGATTGTCAACGAGCCGAGAAGGAAAGAAGCAGCAAAGTTTCACTCAATAATTGATGCCCTTCTCGAGAAGATTGACAGGAAAGAAATGTTTCAGACTATCTCAATCCCACAAGAATTAAGTTGGGCAGACTGCAAGAATTTGATGCAGCAACTTGTCGAGCATCTTGTGGACAACGAGGACAGCGAACTATTCCCGTTCATAATTTCAAACAATTTCTGTGAAATCGGAAGCGTCAACAGCCGGCTCTATCCGACGAAGAAGGACATATCTATGATGGCAGTTGCTGAAACTGTCGACGGAAGAACTGTTGTCGCTTTTCCTTTCGTAGATAAACTGGATATGAGAGCGCTTCCGAGCATCAGGTATATGCACTTTGGCATGTGGTTCTCGAGGTTCACGAGCGACTCGCAGCAGGAATATATCCTTCTCTCGAAGGAACCGTTGAAGATGCAACACGGTTCAATCAGTGGGATGCTGATCACATTCAGGGATGTCGAGAGAATTGGAAGCTCCGCAAAGATTCCCACAAACATCCCACTCATTTTTGTGACGGAGCAAAAGGAAGATGTAAAAGAAATCGGAGAAGCAGAAGTCAGGAACATCACACTTACTTGGAGGCACGAAGATTTGGCGAAGTGCATCTTCGGCCTCTATCGCCATCCTGAATGGTTCGAGAAGTTCATCCTTGCTTGGCTCTTCTCCGGAAAGGTGAATGACTATCCATTGAACATCGGATGGTTCTCGCAGGCCGGGACAGGGAAGTCTTATGTCCTCGACACAATCCAAGCCCAGTTCCATGAACGAAAGGGAATATTCGGGACAGGGACCTTGAAGGGGCTCGTGCCTAACTTTGGAGATTCCCTTCCTGACGAGGGATACATCTGCAAGTGCGACAGGGTTGCGCTGATTGATGAGTTCTTCTCGATAGTTCGGAGGGCAAAGCAGACTGGAGATATCGACAGTGGAACTGATATGCTCACAAATATTCTGGAGCACAGGTCAAGGCCCGTTCAGTCCGGAAGAGGAGCAAGCAGCTACATCGAGGTTCACCCGAGGGCAAAGACTGCGTTCATCTCGAACACGAGGAACTTTCACGGCCTTGAGAACATGGTCGAGATTTCCCACTCCTTGAATAATCCTTTCCTCTCGAGGATTTTGTGGTATTGCCAAACGAAACAGCACATCGCATTCATCGACGAGAACAGGTCGAAGGTGAAGAACCTCGTGCAGAATGACGCTGACAAGGGAATACCGAAACAGTCTGCGGAGTTCATGAGCATTTATGACTTCTTCAATTCAGTGACGTTGAAGCTTGACTTCGAGCGCACTGCGAAAATCATCGAGAAGCATAGGCCGATTATCCCAGAGGATTTGTATGAGGTCTATCGCAGGTATGACCACCATCTCGAATGTCTCGTCGACGGGATAGCAAAATACCGTTTCATCACTGAAGTGAAAGAAACTCTCGTGGTTGAAGATGCAGACTACGAAGAAGCCGAGATAATATTCTCGACGATAATTCACTCGTGGCTCGACACAGTCAACATCGAGGACATCACGACTATAAAGGCCCGAGTGAACTTCCTGAAGCCCGAACTCCGGAAGGTCTATGATATCGTCGACAGGAATCCGGGCATCACCAAAACAGGATTTGGAGGCATCCCAGAACTTGAAAACAAAATCAGGGAACTGGAGCATGTTGGATTGGTGAAAGCGCTTCCAGACGAGCGGGATATTCTGATCCGAAAGTTCTATCCATTTTGGCACATGTATGTGCAGGGGTGAGAATGTGCTTTGTGAGATTTGTAAGAAGGCGATGGACTACGACAAGGATGTTTGCTGCATAAATATCGACGGTTCTCTCTCGACTATTCACAAAGCTTGTTATGAAGAATGGTTGAGAAGCCAGGAAGAGTTCTATGCAAACCTTTATAAACGTTAGTGTTTAAAGATAAGTATGGTGATTAATGTGGAAGAAGAAATGACAGAAGCCGTTAGACTAAAGACATACAAGACAGGTGGGGACCGGCTCATAAAGATGAACCAAAAGAAACACACAGACTTGTTAGAACGTTATGTGTTGTTTTTCAAAGAAGTGAAAGTCCCGGTCTCAATCAAGGACATATCCCGGCTTACTGGAATAAGCCGGCCCACAGTGAAGAATCACCTGCAGGAAGCGATCAAGCTCTCAGGAAGGAAGTTCAAGGTCATGTATTTCGGGGCAGCTAAGGTTTTGGTCCCTGAAAATTAACGCTCGCAACACAAAAGCGAGGGAGTGGAAACATGCCAGCATCCAAAATGGAAACTGGGCTAATCCGAATCCCAGAAGACGTGTATGAGGCAACCTATTTGGGGGCCGATGAGATAGACATAATCGAGAAGAAAACAAACAAGGCAGTGCATCTCCTTGAGCACAAGTTCGAGGTCAAGGGACCTGAGGGCTTTGTGACGCTCAAGCAACTGTCATCCATCCAGATGACCTTAGGGAACAGGACTGGACAGATAGGAAAGGCTATCTCGGGCCGGGAAGTTCCAGTCGGGGAACTGTTCGAGTTCAACGACCACAAGGGCAAGAAGCTGCGCATCCTTGTGAAGGACAAGATCGTGCAGCAGGGAACCAAGAGTGACATCAAGGAATTCATGTCTTTGAAGCCAATCGCAGGGCCAAAGAAGGATTTTCCAGTAGGAGCGCCTTGAGTAAGGGGGGAGAGCCCCCCCTTTCTTTGCGCTCCAAGATACAAGACGTAAGAGATGCATTTCTATGATGCCAAGCACAGGAGCAATTTGTGGCTGTTCCCTTTTGCTGGACACTCTTAAGAAGCATAATGTGAAGAGGATTTGTGATCTCCCAGAAGAAGAAAGTGAAATGCTCAGGGATTATCTGTTCAATCCGGAACATCCCTGCTATTGGTGTGAATATGACCTCGAATAAGAAATTCCCAAAATGCGAAGAACTCGGAGCAAGAATAGAGGAATACTTCAATTTGCATACCGAGAAACCGTATTGGACGGCTTATTTTGAAGATGCTGAAAGGTTAGAGCAAGCCCTCTCCCAAGCTGAAAACAAGGGAAAATACGAAGAAAGGGACAGAAATATCAAATGGCTATGGAATCAAGATAATGCCTTATGCGATGAGTTTAAAAAGGAGTTTCCAAGAAAGGAGAAAGAAGAAATGGGTATGAATCTTCTTGTGAAAGCGGAGCAGTCGGTTCTAGATAAAGTCGAAATCAGAAAGCAAAAGGAGCGAAACGTCCAGCTCGAAAAGGAACTCGGGGAACAAGTTGGTCGTCTTAATGTATGCGAAGAAAAGAGCATAGCATACGAGAGGCAACTCAATAAGGCAGAGAGAATCCTGAACTGCGCAACTCACCATTTCACCCATAAGCTGAAAACCTGCTGTGTGGAGGCTGAAATCCTACAACTGGAAGAAAAGCTCAAAACCGCCAAGCAGGACGGCGCAAAAGCAGAACAGGAACGGATATTGAAGAGGCTTGATGATGCTGATTGTCAGTGTTGCGGAGATACCGAGAGGATAAAAGTGGAGCTGATGAAATGACCGACAAGCCCAATCTTTTGCTCCTGCTTTCGGTTTTTGTTTGTCCTATTTGCAGGGAGAAATGGGTGGATTGCCAGCATACGGTTCAGCAGATATTAGACGGAGCTTTCGAGCAGGGCAAGCTTTTCGGGATAGCAGAAGAAGCCAAACTCAAACAAGACGTGTTTGAGATGGGGGAGAAGCAGGGCAAGCTCGCAGAACGAGAGCGACTTAATGCGATAGTTGTTTTCGATAAAGAACATAAAATAGATTGGTATGCGTCGTATAAGCTGCTAAAATCCCAGCTAAACGAAGGTGAAAAGCATGGTGAAAAAGTTTAAGGAATTGGTTTTGGAGAAGGATACGGTGTTTGAAGAAAGCATCGAAGTGGAAACCTCAATCAGATGCGCAGAAAACAACAGGTTTTCCCTAAAAGTCATGGGAAACATCACCGCAGGGAACATCAACGCATGGGACATCAACGCATGGGACATCAACGCATGGGACATCAACGCAAGGGACATCAACGCAGGGGACATCAACGCAAGGGACATCATCTGCGAGTCAAGGAAAAAGAAATCAAAAACCAACAAGACGATAGCCAGAGTATTCGTTCAGGGACGCTCGAAATTAGAAAGAAAGGAACAGATGCCCGAGGCGAAGAAATGAAATTCACCTGCAAGATTTGTAATAGACAAATAACCGCCAATAGTATGAATTTCTGGGTGCATCTTGGCAGGGATGGAAAACAACTTAATAAACAACCAAATCACTACCCAGAGCCAGTAGTGTATTATGAAGCCTCTCAGGGCGAACAGGTCATTTACGAGGGAGATATAAAGCTGGACTCTCCCGAAGGTGGGAATCCGTCCAGGGTGAACCACCGCCCTTGCAAGGACGCTCGCAATCCCGAGAGCTTCGAAAACGGGGTTTCCATAACCGATAAAGACGGCATAGAGTGGGTTTATTTAAAGAAAAAGGAGTTGAGCAAATGACCGACAAAAAACCGATAATAACCTGTATGGAATGCGGAAAAGTGATGAGTTCTCCCGCTCAAATGATAGCCCACGAGGGTTTTCCTTGTGCGCTTCAACAGGGTTATAGACAAGGTTTCAAGGACGGCGCAAAAGCAGAGCGGGAACGGCTCCGAAAAGAAGTAAAGCGTCATTTCGAAGCGGGGACACTCGTATCTTGGGCGAGCAAGTTCGGGGAAACCAAGGAGTTGAGCAAATGACCGACATCAAGCTAATCCTCGGGGATTGCCTCGAAAAGCTGAAAGAGATACCCGACGGCTCGGTGGATGCGGTTATTACTGACCCGCCGTATGGAGTTAATAAAGCAGATTGGGATGGAGAGCAAGAAACATTTATCCTTTTAGGGAAAGCCTTTGCTGAATCCTCTCGTATTCTAAAAAAAGACGGTATTCTTGCTTTTTTTGTTCCTACGAGAAACATTCTTAAGTTTGGGGGGTTAGCATCTTCATATCTTCCTTATAAATGGATGTTTATTTGGAATTCTCCGAATAATATGATACCTGGCGCATTGGGGTTTTCTAAATATACCTCGGTTCTTATTCATTCTAATGGGAGCGTTTTTAGAAATATCCAAGACTCAAAGAGTGTTAGTTGGAAACCCGAAAAAATAAACCACCCAACAGTTAAACCACTTCCAATAATGGCGTATCTCTTAAAACTCACGAAAGAAGGCGACACCATCCTCGACCCGTTTATGGGAAGCGGAACAACGGGAGTTGCCTGCGCCAAGCTAAACCGAAACTTCATAGGAATCGAGATTGACGAGGGTTATTTCAAGATAGCCGAAAGGAGAATTGGCGAGTGGAAAGGACAGGAGCGATTGGAGTTGAGCAAATGACCGACAAAAAACCGAAAGACGCACATAAATGGCTGTTTGAAGATGCAGACGTGCTTAATCTCACGATGAAAATTCCTAATTTCTCGGATAGAGTGGCAATGAGAAAAATAATCCTAAAAGCAGAACAACAGGGTTTCGAGCAGGGCAAGCTCGCAGGGTTTAAAGAGGGAGCAGAATTAGTTTTGGAGTTGAATAAAAACAAGGCGACAATAATGGAAATTGTAGAAAAGATAAGGCTAAAATCCCAGATAAAGGAGGCGAAGAAATGAAATTTCAAATTGTAAAAAATGGACGTTGGACACAAGAAGCATTAGACGCTGGATTTAAGTGCAATCATCCCGAACATCAACCTAAAAAGCTTAAAGCCTCTCGGGGCGATAAGGGCGATTCGGACACGGCAAGTAAGCACAGCGTATCAAGTCCTTGTGATGAAGTTGCTAACGCTGGCGATAAATCACGAGTTAATATATTAGATGCTGAAAGCTCCGCTTGTGTTCGGCGGAGTCGCCCTCGCAATCCCGAGAGCTTTTGCGAAAAGTGCTACCACAACAAGGAAGCCCACGCCTTCGGAAACTGCGCTTACTGCAACTGCAAGGGATTTAAGGAGAAGAAAAAGGAGGCGAAGTAAATGATTCTTAACTTCACCTGCCTTGAAAAGAAGCAAGCCCTTCTCGACAAGTCCTGCAATCAGACTATTCGAATGAACATCGAGAAGTTCCTCGGAGGAAACACGGGAGTGAATCCTTTCGGACCTGACTTCGTTTCCCTTGAGCGATACGCTTCCAATCTGTTCAGAACAACGCTGAAGAACAGAAACGTTATTGACGAAGCAGACAACGAGAGCGCATTACTTTCTCTCCGTCCTCTCCACATCTGGTGGAACGCCCGCAATTTCCACGTTGAGGATATTTGCGAGTGCGGACACACAGAAAGCTGGCATAGAGAACATTGTTGCACATCTGGGAGCAGATTTAAACTCAAACGAAAAGGTCTCGGCAAATCCCAATTCCTCGGGATGGGGGAGATTACGAGCATCGTGAAGAAGAAGGTAAGCGAGATAACGGAAGAGGATGCGATTGCTGATGGGTTCAAATCAGACGGGCTATTCCCTCCTTCGTTGAGAGCAAGAGACAAGCTGAAATATTGGCTTCTCTCGCACAACAAGAACCTGAAGCTATCGGAAGATTTATATATAATAAGGTGGAAATGGTTATAGGTGATTGAGTGCGAGATGCAAAAGGTCATTTTGTGAAGGGGCATAAAGTTCCAGACGAATGGAAAGAGAACTTATCAAAACAGTTCAAGGAAAAGCCAAACTCAGGAACGTTCAAGAAAGGACACGCAGTTCCGCAGGCATGGAGAAACGAATATTCTCGATTAAGAACTGGAAAGAAACAAACAAAAGAGACTTGTGATAGGAGAGCCATTTCCTTGAAAAAAGCGTATGACACTGGTAAGCGCCCACGTCCTTTTGGAGAATTAAGTGGGAGATGGAAAGGAGGAAAAACAAAACAAGGCGACTACTGGAATGTGAAATGCTACGGACATCCACGAGCGGATTATCAAGGATATGTCAATCAAGCAACCATCATTCTTGAAAAGAAACTCGGACGTTATCTTGTTAAAGGAGAGGTAGTCCACCACATGAACGGTATCCCAGACGACGATAGACCAGAAAATTTAATGGTGATGACTAATCACGAGCACGTTGAACATCATGCAAAATTAAGGAGGGGGAAACCACGAGGTTGGTCGTGTTGTTCTCCTTCTACGTGATACGGTGGAGGTGGGTTGAGTGAACATAGCAATTTGCATTCCAACAAAGAGACTCGTTTCCTTTAGGTGGTGTTCGGCCCTGTTGTCTCTCGTCATGAAGACGATGGAGAAGCACACAGTCTTCCTGTTTTACTCCGAGCAGTTTCAGATTGACTTGGCGAGAACAGACTTAGTCCAGAAGGTTCTGAACATGACTGAGTTGTATCCCGGCAAAGAGGGACCAGAAGAGAGACCAATGGATATGGATTATCTGTTCTTTCTTGATGATGATGTTCGATGCCCTCCTTACACGATAAACCTTTTGGTTTCACTTCTCGAGGACAAACCGAATAGGAAAGTTGCAAGCGGGATTTACCCTGCTTTAAAGTTGGACACAAAAGAAATCTTCCCGGCAGTCTTCGATTTCCTTTTTGATGGGAGCCTCACTCCTACAAGAATCGATCCGGAGAAGATGGGATTGGTGGATGCTGACATGGTTGGCTTGGGTTGCTGCCTGATAAAAACAGAAGTCTTCAGGGAAATCACCGACAGTTGGTTCAGCTATCTTTCTGTGGTATCCGGTTCGGGTTCATTTGTTCACGGAGAAGACTACTTCTTCTTCAAGCAAATGCAGAAATACTTTCCGGGCCACAAGGTCCTCGTGGACTCAAGCATCTGGTGTGTCCACGAAAAGGGGATAGACTTGAACAGGGGCCATATGAACGGAGATTTGTTTGGGGGCCTTGCTACGCTCGATAGGAAAGAGGTGAAGTTGGATGGATAAGCCAAACGCACTGCAGGTCGAAACAGGGAACTACTGCAATAGCCACTGCACATTCTGTCCGGTTCCAAAGTTGAGGAGGGCTCGAGGCTTCATGTCCGATGAGTTGTATCGCAAGATAGTCGATGATGCAGCAGCGAACCTTCCGAAACTGGATCGCTTCCTACCCTTCTTGAATGGGGAGCCATTCCTTGACCCAAAGATGCTCGAGAGGGTAGCCTACGCAAACGAAAAGATACCCAAAACACAAATACACATATACACAAATGGAACACTGCTAACTCCAGAACTGGTGGACAAGTTCAAGACAGTCCGGATTGACCAATTAGTCCTGTCCTTGAATGCAGACACTCCGGAGACTTACAAGAAGCTTATGGGCCTTGACTTTGAGGACACAGTCAAAAAGATAGACTACTTAGTAAAGAACAAACCTGCCAACATGAAAATCACGATTTCCGTGATTGAGTGGCTTGTCCCGAAGATTGAAGTGTTCGGAATGTTGACACGATGGAAAGACAAGGCAGACATCATCTCGGTTCCACTGAAGAACTGGGCCGGGGATGACCGAGTTCCGCAAGTTTCAGAATATGCGATGACCAATCCCTGCTGGAGGCTCGAGCAGTTCTTCGTGCTGTGGGATGGGAAAGTCTGCCTTTGCTGCATGGATGCAGAAGGGCAGGAAATAATGGGGGACATGAATACCCAGACCATCTTGGAAGTCTTCAACACAAAGAAGTATCAGGATTACAGGGTTCTTCATAGAACCAGAAGAAGAAACGAATTGCCACTGTGCAAGAATTGTTCGACAGCATAAACGAGAGGTGAGATGAATGGTGAAAGTATGTGCGATAATCCCAACAGGAGACCACGCTCCAACGATATTCTGGACCTGCTTCTTGGCGTTGAAGGAATATCTTGATGCAAGGAAGGATGTTGAGTTCTACTATAATATCCTGACAACGAAGCCTCTTCATCACGCCAGGAACAAAGGAGTGGATATGGCGATGACACTCGATCCAGACTACATCCTGTTCTTGGATTCTGATTCTATCTTCGACAAATTCCTCTTCAACAAGCTTTACAAGCACAAGAAGGATATTGTGAGCGCCCTCTATTTCGCAAAGCAATATCCTTACCGGCCCGTTGCGAGAACAAAGGACAAAGACGGAAAGTATCAGTTCTTGATAGACTTCCCAGAAGACGAAGCGATAAAGGTTGCAGGAGTTGGGATGGGAGCCTGCTTGATAAACACGAAAGTCATCAAGGCCATGAAGCCTCCTCTTTTCTATTTCGACGCAGGATACGGGGAAGATATTTATTTCTGCAAGCAGGCAGAAGAACTTGGCTTCGAGGTTTGGCTTGACTGCGGATTGAAAATCAGGCACTATGGCGGGATAGGGATAGGGTATGAGTCCTTCCTACATGTCAAGAAGAAGCTGACAGAGAACCCTCCGAAAGGAATGACCTCCGACGAGATAAAGCAAAAACTCACAACGGTTGTCGAGTTCCAGAAGGATTCTCTTTTGCCTGACAGCGCAATGAAGGATGACTTCATACCGTCAAGTGTTATTGTCGACTTTGATTATTTCCGGAAAGCCTTCGACAGCAGGATAGTGAAAGAACTTATGGAGTTCACGAAACTTTCAGAGGAAGAAGTGTTGACACGAATGGCGACAGGGACCAAAAGAATTCGAGAGGAATTCCTTAGGCATCATCCAAAAACAGACGAAGAGGTCGAGAAGTTCTACCGTGAATCTGAAGAATACATCTGGGATTTGTCCGGATGGCACGCAGGTTCAAATAAGATGAGGGAGAACCGGACTATCGTTGGGCAGACTCGGCAGAAGTATCCCAATGCAAAGACCGTCTTGGATTATGGATGCGGTATAGGGGAGAACGGCCTCTTGCTCGCAAAGAATGGATACGACGTGACACTGGTTGACTTCGATACGAACACCCTCAAGTTCGCTCGGGAGAGAGCAAAGAACTATGCCGATAATGTGAAGGTCATCACGTTTGATGAACTCCGGACAAACCGCAAGGACTACGACGGAAAATTCGACATAATCTTTTGCTTTGATGTGTTGGAGCATCTTACTCCGAAACAACTGGAGTATGTCCTCGCAGAACTGAATGCCCTGAAAAGCAGAACCGGCGAATTGCTTTTCACTCAGGCATTCAACTGGGGGACAGGAGAAGGTGGTTCTCATCCTATGCACTTCGATATCGACGACGAAAGGAAAAGGATAATTAAAGAAGCATTCGGTTGGGATTTACAAGAGAAGAAGGAGGGATAAAATGAAAGCAAAATCAGTTCTTATAATGACGGATAGCCCGAACCAGACCACAGGATACGGGCAGGTTTTCAACAATGTGGCAAGGCATCTCACTGCGAATGGATACGACGTGAACTATGTTGGCCTTGAGCACTTCGGGCTTCCAATATGGTATATGGGAACAACAGACAGGATGCCTGAGAAGCCTTACAAGCTTTATCCCCGGATAGGGGATAATGCCTATGGCTTCGACATGACGGAGTATTACCTGAAGACTTTGAACCCGGACTACTTCATCACTCTCTGTGACATCGGGCTCCAGAATGGATACATCTCCCCAATAAGGGATAGCAAGTGGAGGGGGAAGTGGATCGCTTACTGTGCGTATGACACCGAGTCGTGGAATCCAAACTTCTTCACCCCGGCGCATACTCCGGATGCAGTCGTTGCCATGTCAAAGTTTGCCCAGAAAGTCATCACTGAGAACTCTGGGGGAGACATCAAATATATCCCTCACGGAGTTGACACAACTATCTTCAAGCCCCTCGTGCGGGAGAAGATAAAGGAAAGCAGTGAGCTTCCGAAGTTTGTGGTGGGGGCCGTAGGAAGGAATCAAATCCGGAAGATGTGGAGCAAGACGATTGAAGGATTCGGAAAGTTTGCAGAAGGAAAGGATGATGTCCTACTACTTATGCATACCGAACCGAATCCGGAGACACCTGCATCAGAACCGAGAACAGACGCAGGATGGTCAATCTTGGATTTGCTCGTAAAGCACAAACTTAACGGAAAGGCAAAGTTCACCATAACCAATCCCTCCGTCACTGGGAGATATCAGGTTGGGCCGAAGCAGATGAATGTCTACTACAATATGATGGATGTGTTTGGATTCCTCACTGGAGGGGAAGGATTTGGGCTTCCATCACTCGAGGCACAGTCAGCAGGTTCAGTCCTTGCGACAACGAACTACACGACAGGCCCGGAACTGTGCGGAGATCACGGCTATCTGGTTGATGTTGCTTCGAAGTGGACAGGGAGCATCGGGATAGAATGGGCAATAGCGAATACCGACCACTATGCCAAAATCCTCGAGGAACTGTATTCCAACAAAGACAAGCTGAAGGAAAAGCAGAAGCAGGCCCGAGCATTTGCAGTCGAGAACTACGACTGGGAAACGAAAGTCTGCCCGATGTGGGTGAAACTGCTCGAGAGTTTATGAGGTGATTCGATGGGAAAAGGAGAAATAGACTACGTTGTGAGATACAATCAAATCGAGAGAACATTCGACACTTGGCTGAGAACTGTGAAGTTCTTGGCAGGAATCAAGATAGGGGCAATCAAGGGAGAGATATCTATCACTAAGGTTAGGAGAAAATAAAAAAAGAAAAAGAGATTTCTCAGACTACTTTGAAGTAATCTGCGTGTCCGTTTATTCCTATGCCTGCTGGCACAGCTTTCTTGCTTGGTGTCACTGTCGTCTTGAAGAATTCTTCGACAAAAGGCACGACTGCCTGTGTCCAGACCGCATAGGAAGTAACGAGCAGTAAAGCAGCAAGTGCCTCTCCGCTCGGGGTTTTCCCAAAGGCGAACTCATAGACAACAGCGACTCCGTTGTTTGCGATGACCACAGTGGCAGCGACTGTGACTGCTTTTGCCACGATGTGTTTCACAAGTTCCTTTATTTTTTCCATCATTTCCATTCACTCACCCCATACCCCGCCGATATGCGTGTCCCAATAAATTCTGGAATTGTCCAGTAGCAAGCGCACACATCGGGCAGAGAGTAGTCCGGTATTTGACAAACCGCAGGAGTATAATATTTTCCAAATCCATATTTCGTTCTTGTTTCCCAGTAGCAGGGATACTTGGTCAGGAACTGGTAGTCCGGCAGGACATCAGCGCAAGTGAAGCCATACTTTTTCGCAGGAGTGCAGTTGAACAGGGGCCTGCTGCAGTTCTCCAGCTTTTTCAGTTCCGACCATAGCACAGAATTCTCGACGGAGAGATTATTGATTCTTTCGACCATTATTGCCCTTTCTGCTAGGGTAGCAGACAGATTTACCTCAAGTGCCGTTAGGTTCGCTGTGAGGTTAGGGCAGTCCGGGCATGGAGTGGTCTCGGATTGGGGACAGCTCGGGCAAAAGCAGCCCCCCATGCCCAGACTAAGCCCTAGCAGCACGAATATGCTTAGGCCCGAATTTCTCAACAAGTTTCCCAAAGGTAACACCCTTCTATTTCATCTACCACCGTTTCAGCATTAAAAATTATCTCGTGTTCCCAATAACGCAGAACCAACCAGCCGTTTTTTTGTAATATTTCTGAAACTTCTTTATCTCTCGGGATGCCATTAGGATAATTATGCCAGTAGTCCCCATCACAAAAAACTGCTATTTTTTGTTCAGGTAATATTATATCAACATTTGCCCCCAAAACAAATTTATTCGAAAGAAAATTTATTTCTCTCTTACTAAGTTCCGTTTTAACTAACCTTTCAATTTTTGTGTTCAAAAAGATTTTTTTAAGACATCTCCGTTTATCATATCCTTTTGTAAAGCCTAAGTTGTTTTTGATTGGTTTTCCTTTATTTGATATCGATATCTTTTGGCGAACTTCTAAAGGTCTAGGTTTTCCTTTTCTTGATTTCCCTATTTCTCTCATTCTATTAATATACTCAATTTTCTTTTCTGGATGTTTTTCAAAGAGATTTCTCATAATAAGACTAATCGGAAACTTATGACCTTTTATAAACCTTCCTGTTTCATCTCGATTTTCCACGTTTATCAACCTTTATTTTTTCTACTAGCTTTCCGAATTCTATTCCAGAACGAATTTTCCACATATATTTCGAGTTGAAGGCATAGTAAGAAGTGTATTCAGGGTGGCTTTCCAGTGTAGTTAGCGGAGCAGAATAATTGACGTATCTTTGAGTAGCTTCTATGAGCAGTTCTTTTGAGTCCTTAGATGGCTTGTAAGCTCCGTAGCAATGCCCCGTTTGTCCATACATCCCAAGATGAACCCTCGTTTTGTAGATAGGCACTCCGCACTTATCACAGAGAGATTTCCACAGGATTGCAAGGTCCTCACAATCTCCTTTCTTGAGAGCGATGGTTTCCTGTGGGAACTGCCAAAAGTCATTCCAGGGAGTTCCAAAATAATCGTCAGGCCGATAGATGGCTCCGAGCCCTGCGTCAGCGCCTATCCATGACCAACACGCTCCGACGATATCCTTCTCAGTCTGCGGGTGGAAGCGGTTAAAGATTTGGGCTTTCGCTTCGTTCAGGAGGTAAGCATCCGAGAAGATGAACTCCTGCGGATACATGTCGAGGTAAGTCTTTTTGCTGTATTCGTCGAAGATATACCTCTTCTGATAATGCTCCTGCGTCTTCGGATAATCGCTATCGAACAGGTTTGAGTCTGTGCTCATGCACTGTGAAAGCTGCCCGGTGATGTCGTTTATCTGCAAGTCTTTTGCCTTATTGGAGTCCTGAAGTTGAGCGACCAACTGGTTCAACTGATTGCTCGTGTTGGCGCATGAGTCGCTCAGGTTCTGATAGTAAATGAGTTTCTTCGAGAGTTCCGTTTTGTCGAGATTGGTGTTGGCTAAGATGGCTTGCAGGCTGTCCTTTTCCATTCGGAGCTTGATAAGATTGTCGGAAAGACTGTTGGCGAATTCTATTTCTTGGGAGCAGATTGTGCTCTTGAGTTGTTTTAGACACATGTTCACACAAGCTCCGGAGATGGCGATACAACTCTTACGAGAGTTTCTAATTCCACATCTACTTCTGGTTGAGTTAAAGTTTCC
>Ga0315284_10005807_pt1 | contig 17547 bp, 18 predicted proteins | sample YL17G09_16_MG_FD_203696 | JGI IMG/M metagenome (GOLD analysis project Ga0315284, IMG submission 203696) | Sediment microbial communities from Yellowstone Lake, YNP, Wyoming, USA - YL17G09_16 | ecosystem: Environmental > Aquatic > Freshwater > Lake > Sediment | place: USA: Wyoming | collected...
TCAGTCGCCCTTTTCCTGTTTTGCGCATAACGCGTGGATCATAGTCGTTCATGGAAGATAGCGAAACGACGATTGCGTGCATCCCATTGTTCGAAACTCACCTTCCCTGGGCGGTCGGCTGCACGCGGTTGTTGAGTTGCCACCTCATGAACGCACCAGATTTTTTTGTGGCGGGCAAATCCAGCGTGTAGGATGGGTGGAGCTTGAGCGGAACCCATCAACCCTTATCTATAAGAGAACCATAAGGCCATGCCTCAACATTCGATAAAATCCAACCTGTTTTGTTGATTCTTGACGGGCTGTTGCTCAAAACCCATTCTTTATAAAATCAAAGCATGAGACCCTTCGCTGCGCTCAGGGTGACATATGTAACTCTTTGAAAAAGCTATCATTCTGAACGTAGTGAAGCATTTCTTTCTTTGGCATTCCGTGGAGTCTGGCATTTGGGCAACAGCCCGTTGAGACCTGCCCCTAAATCCCTCGTAAAAATGCTTATATGCTCATGATATGCTTATCGAGTGATGTGATTTTTCGACACTTGGTCTCGGTAACCACATAACAGTCTTCCACCCCGATGAGAATTTTCTCAAAGGATTCCCACGCCTCGATTTCAAACACCATATTCGGTTCAAACGTGCGGTCCAGCACTTGGAGTGGCCCGAAAAGATGTTGCTCTTCACATTCCAACCCGATGCTGTGGCAAACGGCGAAAGTCATCCCGTCGGGTTTCAACTTTTTGTAGAAAGCAGTAGCATCCATGTTGAGTTGTTTTATATTCACTCCGGGTTTAATATGCTCTTCGTAATATTCCTGCAACTGGATGAGCCGGTCGATGAGCTCTGCTGCACCCTTCGGAACGGGCCCTAAAACGGCATGGCGATTCACATCCGCGACATACCCTTTATAAACCGCGCCAAAATCGAAACGGACAATATCACCCTTTTGCATGACCGTACCGATACCGGGGGCCTCAGGATCGGAGGCTCCGATACTCAAGGTCAGATGATCCCACGCTTCGGCACCTTCCTCTATCATGGTTTTGCGTGCCAGTTGGAGAAAATCATTATCGGTCATTCCTTCTTTGACGGCATCCATACAGACGGTAATCGTCTTTTCTGTGATTTGGGTGGCTTTTTCGATGCGGCGAATTTCTTCTTCGGTTTTAATCAATCGCATTTCCAGTAGCGCTCCGTCAGCTTCCACAACCTCAGAGGTGGGATTTTTCTGGGCCAGGTGATCGAGCAGATATTTCGGAGCCAACGATTCTACACCGATGCGTTTCCCTTCCAACCCCCATTTTTTTATTTTAGCCATTATTGCCCGGGAGGTGTCCTTTTGTCCGATCGTCCCCTTGTGATCGGCTACCCACGAAAATGTATCAACTCTTTGAAAGAGATCCCAGTTAAAGAGGGCAATATCACCATCGCGTTTCACCATCGCCACATTGGGATATTGATTGCTGAGTGCAAAGAGAATGGGGTTCGGCATGGCATGTAAAGTCGGTAGCCCGGTGGTGTAAAATACATTGACAGGCGTGGTAACAATCAACAGATCGAGATTGTGCTTCTCCAAGCTTTCTTGCATCCGTGTCCGATTAAAACCGATAGCCTTCATACGTTTTACCTCGGGAAGTCGTTTATTTGTAGGCACATGCTCAACGAGTTTTTCTAAAATACTTTTCGTGCCCATGGTCTGTGCTACCTTCAATACATCCTCCTGGCTAGCAACTTTCCCCGTTTGAGCCGATAAGTACCCCATCAAAACAGCTGCAACGGCACTTTTGGCTTGTTCGGGCGTAAATTCCGGCTCCTTGTTTTCCAGGATGCACCGCGCAAAATACTCATCCTCGTATTTTGCTGAGATGTTGTAGTACAGGGGAAAGGGAGCATGTTCAATCTCGGGTTCATACCACTTCTGTCTGTTATCGCCCATCGCCTCATGATAGGAAAAGATCCGCACCGGTTTTGGCCACATATGGTTTTCCAAAATGGTTCCTTTGGTTCCATATATTTCCAGGCTATTGAAGGGGGGAATGACTTGGGTAAAGCTGACGATAATTTCACCTACCACCCCTTTGCGGAAGCGAACCATGGCCAGGGCATTATCTTCCGCTTTCTCGGGTAGATTTATCATCTGTTTCGTAAGCAGCGTGGAGATAGACTCGACTTGATCCTCAAGAATCCATTCCAAGGTGGCGAATTTATGGGCCCCCATATCCATGAAAGCCCCGCCGCCTGCTTTGATGGGATCGCCTTTCCAGAAATCCGGCTGGCTGAGCCCTTCAAGTTCATACACCCCTTCATATGCCCTGACCAAGAGGACATCCCCGATCAATCCTTGCTGGAGTGCGTCATGAATATAGTGGTGGGCGGGCAAAAAGCGATGGTTTTCCGCGATCATGAATCTGACCTTGGCATCGCGGGTTGCCTTGATCATCATATCGCAACCTTCAAGCGTAGTGGCCATGGGCTTTTCGCATAACACATGTTTACCGGCCACGGCGGCTTCCACCACGAGTTTTTCATGAGAGGCATGCGGCACCAGGATCAAGACTGCATCGATGTCGCTGTGCAAAAATTCCTGCAAATTATTATAGGCCCGCATTTCATTGGCTTTGTATCGCTTCGCAACCTTCTCGGCTTGTTTTTGATTGATATCATACACCGCCACAAATTTGAGAAAGGGCGAACCTGCACATCCAGCGCTATGGAAACTAAACGCGCTCCCCGCGCCGATCACCCCAAATTTTACCTGCTCCATCTTTACCTCCCCCTTCGCGTTACGTTCGCCTATATCCTTGCTATGAAAAAGACACGCGGCATGCTTCCTCCGTGGGAGGATTTGGCTCCAGTGTGTTTGTATTATAGCACATATACAAGCAGCTGAATCGTTGCTCTGTTGTTTATTCGCATGGGAAAAACGAGGAAAGAAACCCTCATGCCTTGTCGGGTCATAAACATCACCTACACCCTGTAGACCGGGAAAAGCGGGACCGGGATTGCTTGGATCGATGCGCGGTTGTAAAGGTTGTGCTAATCCAGTGCTTCCCGTACTAAATCGACGATGGTACGGAATTTGATCGCATCGGACAAGATCCCGGAAACCTTCAAATCTCCACTCATATACGCCGCCGTCGCATCCTCTTGTCCCGTGAAAACCCCGGCGGTTACTCGCGCATTCATTTCCAACGTTATATCGGGCGCCTCGATGTCCCCAAGTCCCATTTCGAATTTCTGGTCCTTGATGGTCAGCCATACGTTGTCATGACCTTCCAATGTGAACTGGAACTTCCGGTCAAACCCATCGACTTCGTCCTGAACGTCATCCGTATGATTGGCCATTTGGGTGAATAGGGTGAAGTAATCCTGTAAATCTTCGACAGCGAAAGATCCATCTTCGATCTTATCTTTCATGCGCTCTTTTAATACTTCATCGATTGGTTGCGTACTATCCACTTTCCAACTCATAGTGATCTAACTCATCCCTCCTTTTATCTTATCTATTCTGGCATATAAAGAAAATATATCACTCGCAAGAGGGGACGTCCATAAATATAAGCAGGCATTATTTATCCCTCTTGATATCACTTGCATGCTCTCTATGGTTAGCGCTTTGAAAAAGCTGTCATTCTGACGTAGCGAAGAATCTCTTTCCTTAATATTCCGAGGAGTCTGGCATGTGGACACAGCCCTGCAAGGTCAGGCACCATAATCTTTCGCATGCCTCGCATGAATGCTGAGCAGGGGAAAGGGGGATGCATTCCTCCTCCTTGCTGCTTGAGAAGCCTCGCTGAGGACCGGGTAATTCATTTCGATAATTCATAGGTCTTGCCGGTTTCCAGCATCGCCATGAAGTTCTCCTTTTTGGCGGCGGCTGGGAGGCTGCAGGCCGTAGAAAGGATGTGCCCGCCGTCTCCGCCGATTTCATCGATGACCTTCCTGCAATAGGCGGCCACTTCCTCCGGCTTTCCAAGGCACATAAGTGCGGGATGAATATCGCTGGCAATGCACAGGTGGTTCCGCAGGTGCTCCTTGGCGGCAAAGATATTGGTGGTGCCGTCCAGCTCGAGAATGGCCGAGTTCCTGGGCAATTTCTTGAAATAGGGGATGTTCTTGTCCCAGCACGTATCCAGATGGAAGCTGATCTTTATTCCTTGAGCCCAGAAGGCATCCACAATCTGTTCGGTATATGGCCACCAGAAGCGCTCGAAGATGGTGAGGGGATAGAAAAAAGCGCCGGCTCTCTCTTCAGCCATCTTCATGATCTGCACACCGGTGTCCTTGCAGAGACCCACACCGAACGAGATGAAATCCTCGGTCATTTTCGCTAACGCCTTTTCCACCATCGCGGGTCGGTAATACAGGTCTTCGGTAAACTTCACCATGGAGCGGGAAAGGGATAAGGTGAAGAAGGGGTGGTTATTGGGTTGCGCGTAGAATATGTAAACACCTCTTTTCCTGTACTCCGCAATAGCTCGGAACGTCCCGTTTATCACTTCCGCAAAGAGTTTATCGTATTCTTCCCTTTTTTTAATATCCGAAATCCGGTAGATGAGATGATCGCTTACAAAATTGAACCAGCCGATCTCCGCGATGATTGCATAGTCTTCATACGTGGTGTACTCTGCCTCCAGAAATTGAACCTCCGGCGATGCCTCGGTCGGTTTCTTCACCTTAAACCCGCCGACCGTATATGCTTCGGACGTAAGGGCCGGGTTGGCCGCATCCCACCCGCCATACTCATCAAAAAATCTGAGTTCCACGTCCTGCTGGGCATCAAAACCCTGGTTCGCAATTTCCCAGAATTTCTGTCCGGTAAGCGCACACGCCGCCGAGGTGGTGACATCCGGCCAAATCGGTACACGGTCAGGTTTCTCAAGGTTTATGGCGCACTCCACTCTCTCGATTGCATTCATGGTTTCACTGCGCATAGTTTAATCCTCCATTATTGTTAGGTCTTATAATGTCACATGCCCGCCGTATAGTTGCTGCGGCCACCTGCATCGAGGAAATTCGGCCGCTCATTGAACACCGATATACAGCACATCGACTTTACGTGTCATTTGACTCCTGCCTGTATCATGCTTGTCCAAAATATTTATGAAACGTTTTTTGAAACACGGTTTCGACGATATTGAGCTCGACTCCATATACGATGATGTTGACCGTCAACAACCCCCTGAAAATTCCAGCGTGTAATTTCCCCTGGAATCGCGCCGCTTCCTCGAACGATGTAAGACTGAACATGAGATGTCCTTTTTCATCAGCTACGATCAGCCCCTTGATGTGGCCGATCAGTTCGCATCCGCTATGCTTCAGGGCATCGGTCAGTTCGGAAAGGAATGTATCTATTCTGGCCTTCAGTTCAATTTCCTGCATTCCGGCCTTGAATACGAGATTCACTTTCCGGGCATAAACGGTCGGATGCATGTGGTGATCATTGATCAGCATTGCAATTGATCCATGCGTATGTTCAGATGCGTTCGCTTTTCCAGGGAGATAGCATTGACTTGTGCCCGTGGGTTCAAGCTGCCGACATCCTGAATGATCCGTTCAACCATTCCCGGTTCCACCAGGTCGATCTTATTGACAGCTACGATGTCTGCCGCCTGGATCTGGGATGTTAACAGCGGGGTCATCATTTCCATCAACATCGTATAACGCTTTGCATCCACAAGGGTAATCACCTTGATATCGTGCACTTCCAACCGGCATTTGCGCACATTGACCACGATATCTGCCGGGTTAGCCGCACCGGTGGCTTCCAAGATGACAATGTCCGGGTGATAATGCCGGTTCAATGTTTCCAGTGCCTCGATGAGTCCCGCGGAAAGGGTGCAGCATACGCAGCCGCCAAATAATTCCTGGACCTTAAATCCCTCAAGATCAAGATAATCGCCGTCGACACCGACTTCCCCGAGCTCGTTTTCAATGATTACGATCCTCTGCGAAGCAGAGGAAAGCCTGCGCGCTATCTGCAGGAGCAGCGTCGTTTTGCCCGAACCGAGAAAGCCGGCAATTATCAGCATTTTCATTCGCGATTGAATTCATGGTCTGCTGGGCAGGGCTTTTTCTTCCATGATCTTCAGGCAGTAGGTCACGCCCTCCATCGCGTCTGTAGATTGAAAGTCGGCGCCGATATGATCCTTCAGCATGGGGGTCGTCACTCCTCCGCCCACCATGAGTTTGAAATTATCTCGCAGAGCTTCCTTTTCAAGGATATCCGTAACATGTTTCATGCTCGCAAAGGCGGTGGTAATGAGCGCCGAGAAACCCACAAAATCTGGTTTGACTTCCCTGATCGTCTCAATTACCAGCGACGGATCGACGTCTACACCCAAATCATATACCCTGAATCCTTGGCCATCGAGCAGCGTGGCAAAGATATTTTTGCCCAGGTCGTGGATATCCCCTTGCGGTGTGGCCAGCACTATTGTGCCCCGCGATTCGTGAGGACGAGCCAGGACCAGATGCGGTTTCAGGATAACAACAATTTCTTTGAATATCTCGGCCGCCAGCAGCATTTCAGCCAGGAACATCTCTCCTTCTTTGAATTTGTACCCCACAGCGGTCATTGCCCGGCGTGCATCTTCCAGAATTTCAAAGGAATCATCGCCGCGCGCAACCCTTGTTTTAACCGTGGCGAGCACTTCATCCCTCTTCAGTTCCACAAAACCAGTGGATAAATCTACGAGCATATCATTGCCTCCTTTACATGAACCTTTTCATAAGTCGAAAAACCCAACAAATGCAAATGTTGAGTGAATGAGCGCAGGAACATTGTTGGTTCCTAAAGTTCTTCCCTTAAAAAAATAAATATGGGCGTCCCCCTACATCGCACGTTCGTCGTTTCTCGGTGCCCGCATGCCGTGCATGAAGCGATGCGGCAAAGCCGTGTACGCTTGGTTGGGGCATGCAAACGCTTGCGCCGTTTCTGGCACTCCATACTTAACGGACCTCAGACCGCTTCGATCGTTGAGGGGGGCTTCGGTGCTATGTTGTATGTGACGCTGACGATGCCGGGCACCTCGCGGATAATTTCACGGGCGAGCCTCTCCAGGACATCGAACGCGAGCCGCGTCGGTGTTGCGGTCCGCGCGTCGATGCTCTCCCAGCAGCGCACCTCGATCTGTTGGCCGAAATCGCGCTTGCCGTCGCGCATGCCGGTCACGCGGTCTGCATGCAGGATCGCCATGTACTGAAATGCACCGGTACCCTTGAGCGACCGCTCGACAACGGTGGTGGCCTTGCGGACCGTTTCGATGCGCTCCAGGGTCACCGCTCCTATCACGCGTGCCGAGAGTGCCGGTCCCGGGAACGGGATGCGCTCGAAGAGCTCGGAGGGAAGACCGAGGGCCTTGCCTAACTTTCTCACGCCGTCCTTGCGCAGCTGAATGAGCGGCTCGATGATGCGGTAGCCGAAAGCCTTCTGCGGGTCAATCCCGAGCTGCTCGAAGACATTGTGCTGCCGTTTGATCCCGGCGATGGTCTCGTCGACATCGGTCAGGATGGTTCCCTGCAGGAGGTATTGCGCGCCGCTTTTCTTGACGATGCGTCCGAATACCTTGCGGTAGAAGGTCTGGGTAATGGCCTCGCGTTTCTCTTCCGGGTCCGTGATGCCCTTGAGCGCTGCAAAGAACGCTTTGCGCGCATCGACCACTTCGACCGAGACGCCGAGCTTGCGGAAGAAACCCGCGACCTGTTCGGGCTCGCCCGCGCGCATGAGGCCGTTTTCGATGAAGACGGTCTTGAGGCGCTTCCCCAGGGCTCGATGCCCGAGCATCGTGACCGTGGACGAATCGACGCCTCCCGAGAGGGCGTTGATCGCCGTTCCGTCCCCAACGGCAGCCTTGATCTCTTTGACCTTCTCAGCAATGAAGCGTTCGGTATTGAGCTTCTGCGCGGTGATCTCCTTCAGCATGTGCCAACCTCCTTCGCACCTGATAGTATTTCATGACGCCTCATCGCTGGTGCCTTACCGTAAATCTTGACATTGCTTTGAGTGAAATGTCAAATGCCAACGTAAAAAGCTTATGATCTCGGTTTTTTCTCTTTTTGTAGACCTACATGCAGGACAGCGTAGTGTGACTGTAATCGTTAACTACCTGCCACCCCCGCACGTGCCGCCGGCAATACCAGCAGCTCCAACCCCATCAAACCGCACAGGCCCACACCAACCGCATGGTAACGGTCATGCCCGCTGCAGAGAGAGGGGGCGTACTGAGCGTGAGGTTCTTGCCAGAGAACTCGAAAAATCGTATCTGGTCTGTGCCAACCCAATTCGGAAAAGAGCAGCCGATAACGTGGTGAATGACCATGCGCTCCCTGTCATTGACCTCATAGGTGCCAAAATAGGCTTGGAAGCCCTCGAAGGCGGACTTGACTTCTTCAGGATTACCTCTCAAGAGGTCCCCTTGAGCAAAAGCTGGACGATCGGCCCGCATGAGCATCCCGCACATGTTTCCTGCTGCATCATACATGAGCAATCCGACCGGATTTTTGCCCCATGGATAGCGTGCCTCCCCATGGGGAAGGTGGACCTCAAACTCTAGCAGCTTCCATGTGCCTACGAATTGTTCGCCTGTCACTGCCATAACCTCCTTGAGGGCACGGCTTGCATACGAGTCTGGTTCACGCGTTGAACTGGATCAAGCGTATGATGATTACGGTCGCAAAGGAAAGCCAGAGGATGACGGTGAACACGAGGGCAGCCGCGGCCCTCGAACTCGATTTGACTTGGTAAACGATCCATCCCGCAAGTAGGAGTGTGGCGATACACCCGATGAGACCACCCGTCGTGCTGTCGAAGGCAAGGCTGTAGAACGGAAACAGGGCACAGAAAACGACAAGCAAAACCACGAGCCGGGAATGCAAGACTGCTTTTTCGCTCTTGGACTTGATGATCAGCCAACGCGCAGTCGCCATGCATGCAAACAGGAACACCCACACGACCCCGATCATGTAATCGGGCGGAGCAAAGCTTGGTTGGATCACATAATCCCCCGAGCGGTTCCAGCCTCGAGAAAATATGATCGCGTTGACAAAGGCTGCAAAACTCATAGCCAGGACGATATTCGTCAAGAGGCCCCACATGTTATCACGATTTGCCAAGTTGATCATCGCATGCAACCTTTACCATTGGCGAGCATGGCGGGTCAAGCCGTGCAGCGGGTGTGCATGCATGGCAAGGTATGATGAAATGTTCACCTGCAAGGCTGCTGGCCGCTCACAGCGTGTCACAGGGGCTTGCAGAGGATCTCGTGGATGCGCAGAGCAGACATTTTGGTACTCGGTGCTGCCGTGGCGACAACCGCTGTATCGGCTCCCGCACCGCTACCTGCTACGGCAATGACTTTTTCACCCGGTTCAATGCACCCTCCATCCGTTGCCATCATGATGATCTCGACGCAGACCTTGGTTCCCTGCCCGAAGATGCGGAGAAGATTGGCCATGACGCGGGGCGTCTCGATGCCATAGAGGCCTTCCGTGTGAAACAGCATGGTCCCGAAATGAACCCGATGGCCTTTTCCTTGCAGTTCGGTTGTCAGTCCTGGCGGGAATGGCTGCTTTTCTCCGAAACCGTATTGCCAGGGAATCACCACCATGTTGAGACCTGTTCCCTGAAAGGACTCGGCGGCTGCCCTGGCCGTGTCTCCCCGGGTTGATGCCAGCACGACCTGGCTTATGCCTCTTGTGCGGGCTCTTTCTTTCACCTGCTTGAGGACGGCGGCCGTGTTTTCTTTGCCGGCCTTTTCGAAGTAGACGATCTGCTCTTCCATGGTATGCTCTCCTTTGCGTTCGAGGATTGATGCCTATCGATGCAACTCAGAAACGTGCATTTGCGCGCGTCCGCAGGATTGTCTGGTTCGGCATCTATTTCTTATCCAAAGCGGTGCGAGACTTGAGTTATCATATAAAGAAATCTGTTGAATCCAGCTCAAGCAGCATAAGCGGAACATGCTGCTGGGCGCCCAACACATCCGTATCGCCTGGACTTGCTGAGCTTTTCCACCGCTTTACGGTTATCTTTAGTGCAGAAGCCGGTTCAAAAAATGTAACCTCCATGACATCCTCTTCTTTGATTCCGTAAAGCGAGGCAATGCGGGCTGTTGTGATGAAGCCCCCATCCCGCACCTTTCTCAATGTCGCCGCATCTTTGAAAAAGACATCAAAGGTGATCTGAAAAGGCCCTGCATTTTTACTCCTTATTACCGTTGCAATGTCTTTCAACCTTAGGGGCGAATTAGGCATCTCATACCTCACTTATCTCAATGGGAAAATATTTCAGCGGATCCTCTGCCTCCATGAGATGATACATGCTGAAGCGGTATACCGGCCCCACGGGTATATCCTGCGGCGAGAACGGGAAAGCCAGATTCCCCGACGTTGATATCCTGCCCGGGAAGCCGTAATGGAGAATCACCGCATGGACAAACATGCAGATGCTCGTTGCCTGCTCCTGTGTTGAGGCGATCACCTCGATGATAAGGCCGACCTCGTGCGGAACAGCCACTTCTCTTTCAAGAGGGCCCATCACGCCATTTTTCCCGTAAACCCTGAAGTACAATTCCCAGCTTTCGGGGCTGAAATCGCTGAACTGCTCTGCGGATTTCCTCTTTGCGGCATAGAGGATCTCGTCCAGGTGGTCGATGACCGATGGATCGCGAATCCCGGCAACGCAGATGGTCCTATAGCCCACAAGCTCAGCCGCCTCGAGCTTTATCCTGTACACCGGATCGCTAATAAACTGGCTGCCGCTTACCCGCACAGATCTCTCCGTTTCCTGGGCAAATCGCACACTCTTCAGATCCACAATACCTCCCGGCTCTGCGAGGTGCCATGGGTCAGAGGCCTCATAGAGGCTGTGGGCTGCAACTGATTTCACGGTGCAGACCCTCTCAGGGTTCATCGGCTCGACAAGAAAGTGATCCTCTCGTAGCGTTCCCATGATCACATCGCTCCCGCTACCCGGCTCGGCTGCAATCGCCCCACATTCGAGTATCTTGCCCATATGTATCGCAAGCCCCTTGTCATACCGATTCAAAATCGGCAGGGCGGCAAACATGCTCGGATCGCTTGCGCGGCCGGCAACTATCACCATTGCGCCGAGCTCAAGCGCCTTGACAAAAGGCTCAACTCCCATCTGCGCAACGATCCGCACAGCCTTGTCCGCATCTTCGGGCGTCAATGCGGGCACAGGGCCTAAGGGCTTGATCTTCCCCTTGAGAAGCTTGTCCTTTACAACCTGCGCATCGATCTCTGCCTGTATCGCTGCCATGCGGAAATTTAAACCCTCCTGCTGGGCAATCCATTTTATGAGAATCGCAATCCCTGCGAGGTGGAGGTTGCCCCCCGCTCCTGCGGCTGAGCCTATAATGAGGGGTATTCCCGCCGCAATGGACGCCTTGAGAAGAGGCCTTAAATCCGCTTCAATGGTTTTGACAAACTGACCGAGTTTCCCCGATTCGGGCCCGCCCGACTGTATGCCCAGAAAATACGGCCCGGCGTCAGTGGAGCCGGCATCAACTGCGATTGCATGGGGATTCCTGCGCATACCCTCCATAAGGGATTCCTTCGGGAATCCGTATCCGAGTATAGCCGTTGGCGACAAAATCCTCATCTCATCCATTTTCGCTATTCTCCCTGCCCCTGGCCTTTTTGTTCCACTATATCCTTGAATACCCCGCTTACAAAAGGAATACCCAGCATTGCCCTTCCTACAAAGAGCGTGAATGTAAAAATAATGCTGCATGCCAGCAGGTGGCCCCCTGCTCCAGCAGGGACTGCTCCGACCGGTGCCCATGCGCTGAAAAGCACCGGAACCGCTATCTGGTCAATACCGATGCCGAAGGCAGTCACAGGGATTGAGCGCACGAATTGAATGATCTGCATAAAGGCGATAACAGCAATCAGCGGCGGTCTTATGCCAAACGAGTACAGCATTCCGGCAAGGAATAGTCCGTAAAAGATATTCTGAACAATCTTGATCGTGAAGAATGCGGCATACTGCCTTAAAGTGATGTCAATAAATGCGTTAAAGACCTTTATTATGCGGTAACGCGGCGGCAGGTATCTGAAGATCCTGGACGTCAGGATGCATAGAAGATAAAAGCCTATGCCTATAATGCCAGCCAGCATGACAGTTTCGACCTGATTCCGGGCATTGTCAGGCACCAGAGAAGAGGGGAGGAGCAAGCAGGCTATCGCCGCAAGAGAGCCCTGGGTTGCCACTTCATGGAGAAGCTCGTTCAGCATGATATTGGTGCCCAGTGTGTATGATATGCCGTAGCGGCGCTTTGCGTATATGACAAGACCTCCCAATCCGACAAGAAAACTGATTACCGTGAGCAGGTAGGTGGCAGCCTTTACCCTGATCATCTCCACATACTCTCCCACGCCTGCTATCCATTTGAACCCGCAGTACAGAAATGTCGATTCAAGGAAAAGCAGAATGAGCAAAAAGGGGATTGTGACAGTGAAGTAGAGGGCAAGATTCAGATTCCCGAACGCAGCGGAAATGGCTTTGATGTCATTCGTAATGATAATGAAGGCGATCAGACCTATTGACACCGCCCAGGGAATAAGGCCGCTGAGAGATTTCATGTGCCGGCTCCAGCTTTTCTACTGCAGGATTTCGATTTGATATCAAAACAAAAATTATGATTGCACATCGGAATATTTTCGTTAATGAATTGTACAAGTCAAGCCCGCGGGCGGGTGGCCGGGGCAAGGCTTGTTCAAAGAGCACTATCCTGGGTGGCACGGTCTAAGATGAAGTCTTGACCGTGGAGGTTGGTTCTGTCGCAATATTGTTTGAATATCAAATGATCGCGTGCCAACTGATATGGGAGCGAAGGATGTGCTTTGGTATCCATCTATTACCGGGAGGAGGACGGGCAAGATGTTGTCTTCGCCCGTGGCATCCACAACACCGTCATTCATCCCTTAGCCTAGCCACCCGCCGCAGGTGAGCGTGTCCACTGTGTGCAATATTTATCCCTTTGTTTTTCTTATTCCATTTCCACTGGGACAGACAGATCTGCAGACATGGCAGGTGTACAAGGAGTAACCTTTGCCTGTAGTGACATTTGACTTCTGTCTGCAAAATTTCTGTATCACATTTTTTCTACCCAGGGCTTTCCCGGGGCAGTGCTCTATGCACAGGTTACACTTCTCTGAACAGAATGTATAGCGGGCGATCGGATCTCCCTCCAGGGCTGCATCAATGAGTAGGGCACCGAGGGTGATCCGGTTGCCGAACACATCATTCGTAAGCAGGGTATTTTTTCCGCGAACACCCAGCCCAGCCAGATATCCAGCATGCCGGAGGGACAGGATCCCCTTTCCTTCCTTGGCATCAGCATCCCAGTACTCATATGGCTCGCTGGGGATTGGCACGGCGGTGGCGCCTGCATCCTGGAGCCTGAGCGCAAATTCACAGGTGACCCGGAAAACCTCTCGCAAAATAGTCTCGCTTGCGAAAGTATAGGGAACAGGGCTTGCTGAGGAGATGGCGCCCTCCGGGAATCTCTTTGCCAGCACAACAACCGCTTGCGTATCGGAGAAAATATCCTTCGGCCTGAAGCCCTCGGGAGCATCTTCGAACCTTTCAACCGGGGCGATCCCGCAAAGGTCAGCACCCAAGGCTCTAGCCATTTCTTTAATATGTTTGGCAGTCATCGTTTTCATATGATTTTTCCTCCGGCATAACATGCGTATCAGGCGCAGGTGCGATGGTCCTCGATAATACGCTGATGTCTGTGCGGGTTGTCCAACCCATGGATTTCCAGAAAGCAATGCCATCGTCATTGCTATTGAATATAAAGATATGGCATTTCTGAATGCCTGCATCTTTGAGCGCGTCGAGACATCTGTTCACGAGTTGGCGCCCTATGCCTTGGCGACGGCAGTTCGGATGAACAGCACAATGGTGAATGTATCCCCGTCTGCCGTCATGACCAGCCAAAACCGCACCGACAGGCCTACCATGGGCTTGTGCAATGAAGCTCATGCCTGGATTCCGGGCAAGATACGACATGATGCTCTCTCTCGAATCAGCTTCGCTTATGCCGATGCCCTCGCACTGTTTCCAAAGGGCGAGAACATCGTCGTACATGTCGATTGTAAAAGGCGATATAAAGATAATCACATCCTATACCAGCGAACGGCCTCGATCTAAGCTGCCCGCCGGCCTTGGCTCATTTCGATTCTCCTTCAGAAACCATCACTGGCAAGCCTCGATTGCCTTTCCGTACGCCTACCGGGTCAGCTTCAGCGAGATGTCGGGCGGCGATCTCTTCATTCGCCCAGTCGATACCCGCTCGCCTCCCAGGCCTCCCGCATTGCCGGATTCAGCTTGAGATACGCATCCACAATTGTTTTTGGGACACTGTTCAGAGGGCAGGAGAAGTTGATGCACCGAGAGCATGCATGCCTTTTCAAAGTGAACCCAGCGCCAATCGCCGCTGCCGCGGCAACCAGTGTCATACCGTACTGTTTCCCCAAGAGGAGAAACACGAATGGGTACCCTATAAACACGGCAGATCCCAGCATGAACTGGGCCTTCTCCAGAGCACGCATCGGTTCTGGATGGAATCTCCAGATCTTGTAAACCCCATAATTCGCGTGACAATGCAGCACCCGGCCTCCTTCCGCCCAGAATGGACAGTGGCTGCAAAGGATGCGCGCCTCCCACCCAAAGAAGAAGAACAACCAGTATGCGAGCCAGCCCAGGAGGTACCAGCCGTATCCCCCTTGAAGGAGCCCGACGAAAGTCGCCGTCCCAAATGGCAAGAAACCCAGCAGGAAACCAGCCAGGTCAATCGGCGTGTACCGGCACATCAAGGTGCCGGACATGCGGCATTCTGTGCATGCCGAGGGGGGATGCGAGATGCAGAGATCCTGGTGCTGGTCATGATTTAAATGCCTCATAGGCATGTCAATAGTTCCTCTCCATCATTACCTAATCGGCCAGCTTCTGCATTGATGCGACACCGCCATCCAACGCGCGAGGTCATCGGCCGACCGGAGCCAGGTCAGCGTTTAACTGAGTAAGGCCGGACGGCTTCTGGCGGTCCGACTGAAGCCTTTTTTAGGTGGCAATAGTGAAAATTCTATGACGCATTGAGGGTGATTTTCGTTTTTTATCTTTGCCATTGGTAATTTTTTAAAGCGATGGTGTCATTTCTATCAAACGCAACACCTTCGGATTCCAGCAGTACACGTTGAAGAGACCTTGCCCATGTGTTGGAGTGAAGACTGATGTGGCCTTGCCAGTTAATGACTCTATGCCACGGAACCTCCAATTCGTCGGGAAGACTGTGAAGGGCGTAACCGACGAGACGAGCATGAGCAGGCACACCGGCCAACCTTGCGATTTGACCACACGTTGCGACCTTGCCTTGGGGAATATGATTCACGATTTCATATATGCGAGAATAAATTGCACTTTTGCCCATAAACCATTTGCCTACGATGTATCTACAGCATTCGTTACGGGCTGTTTTCAGCCATTTGCCACCGAACAATTACTATACTGCAATGCTGCAATGAACTACCCCGCAGCAAGCTACGGGGTATCAAAAGCTTTTCTAAGTTGAAGAGGTTATTCGCAGCAAGCTGCGGGGAATTGACCCTAAACGAGATTAAATATCCGGATATGGTGCACACATGAACTGGGGTGTTAGATCTCTGTGGGCTGATTCCCAAACCAGCATCGAGACCGCGAGCACAATGACCTCCCAATGTCCTTACTGCTCGTAGTAGCGGAGCCGGATATTAGCCTGGTATGCGTCTGACGGTTTTGTCGGCGATGAGGTCATTGAGCTCCTTCAGCAGGATCCTCTCATGGGCGTCTATCACCCCGTCGGCATGTGCCAAGGTGATGATCTCCTCATACTCGGAGTTCTTGATGACATGATCGTCAATAGCCTGCTTGATGAGTTCTTCGAGTTTCTTCCCGCTTTTGGTCAACATGTGTACTCCCTTACCAATTGAAATTTTTCAGTTATTCCCTTATCATGCGTAGAAGAAGGTGTCCATGTTCATTGCGCCAGTGGAAAACAGCGAATGCTTGTATGCTGACAGGTCTTGCTGCTTGGATGAGTGGCTTGGGACGTTGGAGCAGATCTTTTTGGCCAACATCCTGCGTAGGATGGGTGGAGCGGGGTACAACCCAGGGGTTTTGGGGGACGTCCATAAAGAGATAAGCAAATATTGCCTTTCCTTATGATACCGCGTGAAAACAATAGGGTCTAGTCTTGCTTAATAACATTTTGTGCAGACTCCGTCCCCAATGGGTGCAGGAATGGGGCCTCACGATGGATGATGCCATATTCGATACCTATGGATGAAAAGCGGGGAAATGTCAACGAGGGAGCGGGAGGCGGTAACTGCGTCCGCAGGATGGGGCTGCTCCCTTTCCTTTCTTCTGGAGCGGCTGCATCCTGCGGACCCTTCACCCCCTTTCCCCGGCTGAGGGGGAGGTGAGGAGCCTTTCCGGGGGTAATGGAATGCACCCCGGGCAACCGAGAAGGTTTTGTATGGTACGCGTGGAACCGGTGTGGCACAAGGTGCTCGAAGCGGTGGGAGACCCGGCACGGACGGATATTATCTATGTACTGGGCGGGGTCGATACAGGCAAGACCACCTTCTGCGGCTTCCTCAGGGAGAAGCTCGGTCCGCTGGCCCCGACCGCTTTTATCGACTGCGATCCAGGGCAGTCGATAATCGGGCCGCCCGCCACGGTGGGGGGCATGCTGGCGAATGGCGAGATCCGCCTGTGCTTCGTAGGCTCGACCTCGCCGCTGGGGCACCTACTGCAGACGGTGAGCGGGATCAAGAAGCACACCGAGTGGGCGCTTGAACGCGGGGCGCGCAAGCTCATCCTGGATTCCTCCGGCTTCGTGTCCGGGGCAGGGGCTACCGAGTTCCAATTCCAGGCGATCGATCTCGTCCGGCCTACGCATATCGTCGCCTTTCAGCGCGGGCTCGAGCTTGAGAGTGTGCTGGCAAACTTCTCAGCTTCCCTGCAAATCCACCGGCTCATGGTGTCCAAAGCAATTATCCCGCGGACCGTTGCGCAGCGGCAGGCATACCGCAGGGAGCGATTCCGGCACTACCTTCAAAATGCCAGTCTACAGGAGCTCGCTATGGAAGGCCTGGGCGTGCACGGCATGGTGCCCGAGGAGCTCGCTGACCGCTCCCGCCAGCTTCTCGTCGCCCTGTGCGACAGCGAGGCCTTCGTGATCGTGCTGGGGATCGTCGAAGCCATCGATCCAGAGAAAGGGCGCATCACCCTCAACTCCCCGCCCTTCGATGCGCAACAGGTGCGTTCGATCCAGTTCGGCTCTCAGCGCCTCGACCGCTCGGGCCGGGAACTGCCATAATCCCCGTCGATCCTGCAACCATGAAAACCTCAACCCCCCCATCCCTCCTGAGTCTTCCTTGAAACCAAGGGGGGTCGGGAGGATTCAGATTTTTTATGTTGCCGTCTTCCCTTGAAGTCTTATAATCTTATAATGGGAGAGAGGGAGGAGACGGTGAAAGA
>Ga0315284_10005809_pt1 | contig 17545 bp, 35 predicted proteins | sample YL17G09_16_MG_FD_203696 | JGI IMG/M metagenome (GOLD analysis project Ga0315284, IMG submission 203696) | Sediment microbial communities from Yellowstone Lake, YNP, Wyoming, USA - YL17G09_16 | ecosystem: Environmental > Aquatic > Freshwater > Lake > Sediment | place: USA: Wyoming | collected...
GCGTGGCCCCATGTTGATGGGGTCGGCCTCGAACAGCACCTCCAGCTTGCTGCTGTCGAAGGGCCCGCTGCCATTGAACTTCGCCGCTTCCTGCGCTGCCTGCACTGCCTTCGCTGCTGCCATGGTTCACTCTCCATCCTGGATCTGACACGGGTTCCTGGGCGCTACGCCCAGACGCGGCTTACAGGTCTTCCCCGTGCCCATGCCGCCGACCCGGACGCCCCGCAAAGGGTCTCCAGGCCCCAGACCTTACTTCCTCCACTGCTTGGGCAGGAACCCGCCCCGGTTGATCCAATCGTCCAAAGCCAGCACCAACTCAGCCAGCCGTTGAGTATCAGTGGCCACTGCTATGCCACACTCAGGATCCTCAGGATCCACCTCAACCAAGGCTGCTGCTAGCTGTAACTGTTCTTTCAGGTTGGCATCAGGATCCATCCAATCCTCCTTTCAGATCACAGCCACTTGATGTGGGGCTTCACCCACTCGGGCACCACCCACTCATGGCCACAAAAGTAGGGCTCATTCCGACGGCACTCAATCCTCGGGGTGATGCCGTGGTCGTAGTCCTCGTCATTGAACCGAAGGCTGTGGATCACCAACTGGTTCCCCTTCACCCCCTCGATGTCCTGGTAGCTGGCGGTGTCCACGAGGTAGCGGAAGCCGTGCCCCTCGTCAGAGTTTCCATCGTAGCCGCACTTGGGGCAGACCAGCACCAGCTTGAGTTCTCGCTCCAGAAACGGATCATCTCTCCTAGCCACGGTCTTTACGATCCTTTCTCTGATGGGGGCACGCCCCATAGAACCCGATAGCTTGGTTGCAGTTGTGGCACAGTACCCGGTAGCCTCGCGGATACCCACGCTGCCTGAGCCACAGGCAGAAGGCGCTACCTGCCCGCTTGATGATCTTGCGGTGAGCACAACCACCTCCACCAACATGATCTATGGACAGGAACTCTATGTGGGCCTCCCCACAACAGGCACACCTTGGAGGATCACCCCCATAGTGCTTCAACGCCTCCAACCTCCTAAGCTGCTTCCACCTCTTGCCGTAGGCTCTCTGGTACTTGGATCTCCTAGCTTTCTTGGACAGGGACCAGCTACCACGATGCTTTGCGTCACCTTGGTGACGACAGGATCGGCATTGGTGGGTTAGTCCGTCCCACCTAGTACGATCAGCTTGGAAATGATCCTTGGTTGGTGGGAGAAGCTTGTGGCACTTGGAACAACGCTTCTTACCTCGAATGTAGCTGTTCTTTTTCATACTGGGATTGTACCACAACCAACAAATCAATCCCAGTTAGGTATGTATGCTCCAATCCGGCTTGGTCTTACCGTGGTTGATGATCCCACCGTTGAGGATTCTGGACCCGCTTGGCCTGTAGCACTCGAAGTAGAAGCCGTCCCAATCCTTGGCCAGCTTGAGGGTGGCGGTCTCCCAGAACGCCTGAGTGCTGTTGAGGGCGATCAGCTTGACGTGCTCGACGTTCTCCTGGAGCCGCCCCTTGCCGTCGGGGTCCTGGGCCAAGCACTCGGCCAGGAAGTTCTCGGTCACGTCCCCACAGAGCTTGAACTCCAGCTTGCCCTTGGCGCAGCCGTACAGCTTGAGCCACCGCTGGCGGCGCTTTTTGCTGAGAGACACCACCACCTCACGGTCGGTGCGAGCCGCCCCGAACCCCAGGGGCTGGGCCAGCCACTTGAAGTAGCGCAGCAGCACCCGCTGGGAGAAGTGGGGGATCTGGCAGCAGTAGAAATCCACCTCAGCCTTGCCCTGGCTCTTGGTTGAACCTGACACATTGCTCACGTTGTAGATCAACCAAGCGTAGCCGAACTGCTGCTCGACCCGACGGTAGCCGTCGCGCACGATGCCACCCCTCACCACCTGCTCGAACTCGTTGAGCGTCAGCGTGAAGTACCGCATCGGGCGCTCATAGTCGGCCTGCCCCTCGGCAGGCGGGCTCTCGAAGTGGAAGTCAAGCATGGTGTCCTTGTCGGAACGCCGCACCTTGATGGTCATGGTCTCGAACGTCAGCATGGATCAGTTCCCTTTCTTGATGTTGGGGTTCCAGTAGGCCAGGACACGCTGGACGACCATTCGTGGCGTTCCAGCGATCTCCAACTGCACCAGCATCATCTCGTGCCACTCGTCTTCGGACACATCCTTCTTGTTGAGGATCAACCTGACGATCTCCGCAACGTGGTCACTTTTCACCATCGCCGGGAGCACCCGCAGCACCCCCAGGATCTCGATCACCGTGTCAGGGGCCAGCCACCCCTCCACACAATCACTTCGGATCTTGAGCATCGCCTCGTCCCTGACCCAGACAGCGATCTCGGCATCCTTGGACCGCCACCGATCCGCCTTCTCAGGGGCAAAGATGTCCATGGACATATGGTGCTCACAGTAGTTCCCCGGCCCAAATTGGACCGACACTGCGATCCCATTCTCCAACTGGATCTGGAAGCCCTTGTGCTGCGTGATGGCGAATGGCATGGGGCCACTTTCCTTTCAAGATCAGAAAACAACAGGGATGCGGTCCTCGTTTCACTGGCCCCTACTGGCACCTCCACTGGTGTCCGCTAACGGTGTCCCCACACCGGCTCGATCCAGAGCTAGGGCCTTTCAACTGCCGGAACCACCCGGCTTCAATCGTAGGGGGTGGCACCCCTACTAGCCGCTGGTTGGGCGGCGCGGGTTGCAGGAGCCAGGATCGAACTGGCTCTGAGGCAACCATGCCCTGCATGTACTACTTGGCACCCACCTACAGACGGGCTCGGTGAGGCGTGTCCGGGAACTCTCCCGTCCCGGCATCATGGTCCCGGCCTTCAACGCCAACATGGCTCCAGCCGGGTCCAAGCTCTAGTTGAACCTCCAGTACGCCTCGGGCCGCTCAGGCGGGTCCTTCTTGGGGACCGGAGTGATGTAGACGTGACGCGGGTAGCGCCGCCGACCGGGACAGGGCTTCGCCTTGCGCGGCGGGCGCGGCGGGCTCAGGAGCTTGCCCGCCTCGTCGATCTTCATCCCGTTGTAGAACTCGGTCCCGCCCAAGTACCACTCCCGGTTGCACTGCGACAGCCGGGCGTTGGTGAACTGGTTGATGCGTTCCTTCGTGGTCACGGTGAACCACCCCCCATTGTCGAGGGTGATGGTGCCGTCATCGTGGTAGGTGACCACATCGGTGTAGTGATACCGGATGGCGATGCTGTGCTCGTCGATCCGGTGAAGGCGAGTTGACCGCCCGGTGCCCAGGCGACGCTCCACCTTCTTACCCAGGTAGGACGCCGCCGAAGCGTAGTCTCTGACACCCGTTCGCTGGTAGTGGGGCATGGCTACCCTTTCCTCTCTTGATCTCGTTGACGAAGGATCGAAGCCCTCACCCGTTGCGCCTGGGCAATCTCCTGGCGGCGAGCAGCCGCAACCTTGCGACCCAGCAGCCGCAGCTTCTTGAGGGTCTCCATCATCGCCTTCTCGACTTGCCACAACTCGTCCTGCAAGCCCTTGGTCTCCACCTACTCCCTCCGCTCGGGGGGTCGCACGGTGCGGCCCAGGGCCCTCATGATGTCGTCCTCGGACTTGATGCCCGGCACCCGCCGCCCACTCTCTCGGTGGACCAGCGCGTACTGGTTGAGCTTGTACCCGTGGCGAGCCGCCACCACCCGGTTGACGATGTTCCACTTCGCCGGTCCCGTGGCATGGAACAGCATGAAGGGCAGGGACTGCTCATCGCAGTAGAACACCTGGACCGGGATGCCCTCATACTCGGTGCGCTCGATCTTGCCGTGCTTCTTGGGCTCGACCACCACCAGATCGATGTCCCGCACCTTCTTCTCGCCGCGCCGGATCGATCCGGCCACGAACACCTTGTCCGCAATCGCGGAGAACAGTCTCCCAATGGCGGTGTAGACCACCCGCTGGGCCACATGCAGCGGCAGTGCCTTGCCCTTGCTCATGATTGACCCCTCCTGATCTTCGCTCTCTGAGGTTTGATCTTCTCGACTAGAAGATCACCACAGTAGCAGATACCAGCCCGTTTGAGCGCCTCATTCGGGCTGTACTCGTTGCCACAGGTAGGACACAGGAAGCGTTGGGAACGGGACCACCTTGGCCAACGTCCTCTACCACGCATGGTGCCCCTAACTGGCCAACAGCAGGCCCGTGATGCCCCCCTGGGGAAGCTCTCCCGGAGAGAACTCGGTGGAGTCGAACTCCCGCAGCCACCTCAGATTCGTGTTGAGCAGCACCCCCAGCGTGGCATGGCTGTTCTGGTCCTGCACCCACACCGCCACCGTGCCAGGGGTCCGCAGATCCGCCACCACCTGGGCCACCGCAGGATCGGTGAAGCCACACTGGGAGGCGAAGTTGAGCGCGATGAACTCCGGACTACGCTGAGTCGTCATGATGTACCTCTGCCCGCAATCCACGCACTGGTAGTGGTCGGGGCCCAGGTCCCGGTGGCGGCTCCCGCCGCAGCCAGGGCACTTTGGAATGCTCATTCTCGTGGAGAGATCAGACCGGCCTCGATGAGATCCGCTGCCGCTCTGCCGTACATTCCCTGGAGCGTCCAGGCCATGCCAGTGTCCACAAGGTACTGGAACAGATCGAGGGTCTCCTCCTCCGAGAGAGTGCCCTCCTCGTAGGAGATGATCTGGTTGAAGAAGTTGGCCTTGGCGAAGGTCTTGGGCATCTAGCCCACCGCCGGGACGCCGCAGTTGAGCCAATCGGGGTGGAACTCCAGGGTGTGGGCGGTCTTGAGATCCAGCAGTTCGGCGTGGAGCTTCCGCGCTTCCTCCAGGCCCAGGTTCACCTTGGCCTCATCCCACTCGGTACGCTTCTGCAACAGGATCGCATCGAACGCCTGCTTGCGGTTCTGCTTCGTGGTCTTCGTCATAGCTCACCTCTCCGTGGTCGTTGGCCCAGGCTACTACCCCGCCTTCCGATCTTTTCACCTGGGCATTGCGGGCCTCGCCCTCACCTCCGCAAAGGGTATCGGGCGAGCCAGATCCTTGTCTAACGGCTGGGCCACTTCGGCTGTGGCAGGGCCCGGTGATCGACTTCGCACCGGATCACCCTCCAGCCAAAGCTGGACCAGCGACCCGGCGTGAAGTGCTCGTGGGCGCACACCAACGTCACCTTGAACGGAGCCTTGTTCTTGATGGCGTCGGTGCGAAGGTGATGGTCCTCGCTGTAGACCATCTGGCTCACATCCTCGCTGCCCTGGGGGAAGCAGCAGTCGTAGCGCAGCATGTCCAGCGGGAAGTTGCTGGTCCCCGCCACCGTGATGACCACCAGCTTGAGCCTAGCCATTGGCCCTCTCCTCCGGGGTGGGCAGGAGATCATGCAGCCGCTTCTCGATCTCTGCCAGCACCACATCAGGCTTGGCCCGAGGGCTCAGACCCAGCATCCTGGCAGCGTGAGCCTTGACGCTGCCCCGACTGTTCCGCAACCCCCGCTGCTCCAGCTTGATGCCGAACTTCCACTGGAGGAGCGGCCACGCTGCCACCTGCCGTCCCGTGATGATCGCCATGCTAGGCTCCCTTCGTGGTCAACTCGGCCAGCTTGGCACTGGCCTCGCTGAGTCGGCCCGCCAGCGCCAGGGCCTGCACCGGGTTGAGCGGGCACAGGCTCTTGCTGTGGAACACGCTGTTGTCCCGCTGGTCCACACCCACCCGGTAGACGCCAATCTTCGGCTCCCCGTTGTTGTAGGTGTAGACCTGGACCGAGATCACTCCCTGGCGAGCCGAAACCTCTACAGGATCGGACTCCCACAGCACCTTGAGCAGAGCCGGATCGAACTCGGATCGACCGGAGGGCTTCTTCATCCCCTTGAGAGCGTCGAGGGCTTTGGACATTAGCGGACCTTGCCCCCGTTGAGATCCCGGACGAAGCGGACGCAGGTGAACACGTCCTCCCGGATCTCGGAGACCTTCTTGTGGGCCTTCCGCGCCCTGAGGAGCGCCTGGATCAGCACGTCCCGCTGGTACTTGGCCTCGCGGATCTGCTTGGCCAGTTCCTTCTGGGCCTGGAGCTTGGCCTCGATGCGCTTGTCCTCCAAGTAGTTGAGCCCAACTGGGCTACCCTTGTTCACCAACACGTCGATGATCTTTGCCATGGTCGTTCTCCCTTTCGGTTGATGCTACTGGTTGACTCCACGCTGGCAGCGTTCCGCGAAATACTTGGTGGCCTCGTCCAGCTTGGTGAAGTAGTGCCCCTGGCCCCACTCCCGGTCCCACACCCCGTCGGTGTGCCCCTGCCACGAGACCACGTAGCGCGACCCCTTGGGGTCGCCCTGCTCACCCCGGTCCACCAGGATGATGCGCCCTGGACGAATCCCCTCGATTGAGGGGGTGGGAAGATCGTAGTGCCCGATGATCGGGTAGCCATGGATGATGAACTCGTTGATACCGCTCACAGGATCACCTCCTAGTAGCTCGACGGGAAGGGGTTACCAAACCGCTCGGTAACCACCTCGGGGTTGAGCCACCGCTGGGCGACGGCGTTCCGGCTGTCCCCAACCACCACATCACCCGTCTTGGTGATCGTGACGAGACAGGTGTTCTTGGGGGTGGTGGCGCGGGTGCCACCGGCCTCGATGATCTCCCTTAGCCTCACAGCGTAGTTCATCGTGCTCTCCTTGTCTGATCCTGCGTTGAACTGCTTGGCCCCAGATAGGGGGATCGAACCCCTGGTCCCTTCGGTCGGAAGGTGTGGCCTCCTCGGAGCCCCGAGGGCAGCCCTGACGGAATGGTTGCCGTCCCCGCGCCAGCGGTCTGGGAAAACCCGAACGCCCACCCAGGTTTCCCAGGTGGGCGTTCCTACTCCCTACACTGTCGATCTTACCTATGCAGCGATGGACCAGCCCGCCGCAAAAGGTATCAAGGAAGTTCGATCTTACTTTGCGACGAACAAATGCCGAACCTGCCGCCAGCCCAGCCGCTCCAGTTCCCAGACCACCTCATCCTCGGTGAGTTTCCCGGAGGTAAGGCGCAGGAGAAGATCGGGAGGGATGAACCGTTCCGCCGGGGGCGTGCCGGTCGGCTCCCGCTTGACCTCACCCAGCGCCTTGCGAAGCTCGTCGGCAGTGATCAGTCGCTTGCTCATCGTCCCCTCCATTGTACCACAGCCCCTACGCCCGCTCCCGGACGAAGCCCAGCTTCGACAGCTTGTACTCGGAGAACTGGTGGTCACCAGCACTGAACCACTCGACGTAGGCGAAGCCCTCGTCGCTGCGGTCCCGGTGGATGAGGCAGCCGTGGTGGCTCTTGCTGCCCTTGCGGTAGACGACATCGCCCGCCTTCAACGTCCTCGTGGTCTTGGTCATTGTCGTTCTCCTAGAGCCAGCTATTGTGGTCGGCCTTGCGGTCAGCTTCCCTCACCGCCTCGTTGACCAGCTTGGTCAACTGCCGCCGATACCTGTCAGCGTTGACCCGACCCCGCCAAACATCCCTCCTCAGTCGCTCCAGGATGACTTCGATCTTGTAGCGGTAGTCCTCGTAGCAGAGCGCCTCATACTTGTCGTTGTACTCGTAGCTCGTCTTCTTGGTCTTGGTCTTGGTCTTGGTCGCCATTGGTGTCCCTCCGGTCTGATGTTCGTTCCCTAGAAACCCGAAGCGCCCATCCGGTTTCCCAGGTGGGCGCTTCTCTACCCCTCATTGTCGATCTTACGAATGCAGCAATGGACACCGCCCCCGCAAAGGGTATCAGCGGTTTGGTGATCCTTAGATGGTGGCTGCGCCAGAGGGGGGAAGGATGGGGCCCTTCGGGGGTTCGTAGAAGCACATTCGATCCAGGTGCGTTTGGATCTCGACGGTGCAGTAACGGGGACCGTTGCGGTTCTTGGCGACGAACAGCCGCATGATGCCGGCGTCTACTTCTTCCTTGGTCTGGTTGATGGTGATGGCAATGTCGGAGGTGTTGATCTTGCCAATGTCCTCGGACACATGCTCCTCGGTGTGGGTCTCCATGGAGATGGCAGCCCGCTGGGACTGAGTAGCCGACCACGTTGGCTTCCCGATGTCCACCGCCATGCCGCGTAGCTCCTCGGTGATGGCCGTCAGTTCGTCACGCCGCTCCTTGTAGTGCTGAGGAGGCTTCAACAGGTCCAGGTAGTCCACCAGTATCAGATCAGGATCAAACCCCAGACCCTGGCACTGCATGATGTGGGCGTGAATCTCAGCCACCCCGGCTCGTTTGGTGGGGAACTCCTTGATGAGCAGGGTGTTGCCCCACATACGCCCGAACTTCTCTAGCCGCTCTGCCAGGATCGCTTCCTCCATGTCCAGGTCGGCCATGGCGATGGTGGAGAAGCTGGAGTCATACCGCTCGGAGATGGAGTCTGCCGACATCTCGAAGGTGTAGTGGATGGCCTTGTGCTTGGAGATCACTGCCCGCTTGCCACACTGCCCGAGAGCGATGGTCTTGCCTCGGTTGGTCGGAGCCATCCACAGCCCTAGCTGCTTGATCTTGAGACCGCCACCAATGATTCGATCTAGCTCGGTGATGCCAGTGGGCATCGTGCCCTTCACCTGCTGCTCATGACGACGGCGCAACCGCTCGGGCCAATCAACGAAATACTGCACTCCCAGGTCCATGACCTGAGTGCCCACCTGGACTGCGGCCCGAATGTCGGTTTCGATCTCCTCGTACTTCTCGTCCTGCAACAGCTTGGGGGCCCGCAGCACTGCGGCCTTGATGGCTTGGTGGCGACAGAAGGTGGCCACCTCATTGGCGATGTACTCCCGGTCGGCCACCGGCTCGTGCAGCTTGGCGAACACCTCCCGGTAGGCAGGGATGTCAGCCTCTTTGATCCTGTTGATACCCTTTGCGCGGCAGCCCTTGAGCAACTCGTTCCGCAGCGCGTCGGGTCCGACCCGCATCTGGTAGTCCAGGTAGTAGTCTCTGATCTTGCAGAAGAACCAGATCAGTATGTCGTCGGTGAAATAGTCAGGCTGGACCATGGAGTGGGCCATGATCAGGAAATCGTAGTCCTGGTAGGTCAGGGCCAGGATGCGGATCTGGAAGTCCCTGGCGAACTTGAAAGTGGACACCTACCGCCTCCTGCCAGTATGGGGACGCTTCACCTTCCAGCCCTTCTCGGGCTTGCCTTCAAGTTGACCGAGGCGAATCTCCAACTGGAAGACCCGCTGCTCGGCTCGCGTCAACCGCTGCTCCATCTTGAGTTGATCCCCCCGGTAGACCAACATCACAGCTAGTTGCTTGACCGGCGTATCATCCACCTCACGCTTGTCGTCGGAAGCGTAGGGGCACGACTCCTGGGCCGCAGGCATTGGGACTCCTCTCAACCTTGGCTTTGATCTTCTGTAGCCGACGGAAGGTGCCCAGAACCTTCCTGGCGTAGTCCCCAGCGCGTCCGGTAGTGGACACCTGCCGCTCGCGGGCCACGCACTTGGGCCTGTTGGTGGGACAGGACCCATATCCCTGGTTGTAGTGCAGCAGCCAGTGATGGTCGTGCTTCTGGCCGAGACACCAACTGCGAGAAGCAGCCAGGATCTCCACCCCCCGTCGGATGTTCTCCTCCGGATTGTAGAGCTTCTGGCGTTCCGCTTCCGCCTTGGTCTTCTCGCAGGAGCGCCCCCGCAACTGGATCGCCATGAGTCCGTGAGAGCCCCGGTAGCAAACATTCTGCCTGAACCCAGACTCGTGGTACATCACAGCAGTGACCAGCAGGGGATCGAGATGGTGCTTGGTGCTCTGGGCGTCGATCCATTCGGCGTACTGGGCTCCGGTAGGATCGAACAGACGTAGGATTAGAATGAGGATGTGCAGCATTAGACCACCCCCATTCTGAGATACTTGAAGGCTGAGTACAGCCTGTGGGGATCATCATCCAGAAACCCAAGGGCCAAGTTACATCTGTGGCACAGCAGCCCACGAATCCTGTTGGTCCTGTGGTCATGATCAACGTTGAATACGCCGGTCCTACCCCCAGGGCTATCTGTAGAGCAGATGGCGCACTTACCACCCTGCTCCAACAGAAGTTGGTTGAACTGATCCTGAGTGATCCCATACATTCTTCGCAGGTTACTGTCTCGACCCCACTGCTTCTGCTTGGGATTCTTCCGGTGACCATGGTTCCTGTAGAACTCACGATCATGAACACGACGATCTTCGACGTGGGAGTGGTAATACTCCCGACCCTTCCTGCGGCACTCCTTGGCATGGGACTGATAGTACGCACGCTTTCGTGCCAGATCATCCTCTCTGGCAACTTCGGTTTTTGATTTAGGCATAGGGCTAAGTCCTTTCGGGCTTGGCCATGCCCCGTCGGCATCATCGGTCCCGTCCCATGTACGTGATCGTGGGCAAGACCTGATTCCTCCTCCACCGTTGACGGAGCTTTGACCGTTCGTGGTAACGACCTAACAGGTAGCCCGCTAACAGTAGGGCAACCCCAATGCCGCCTTCGAGCAACAGGAACTTGTCCATGGAGATCAGTTCCCCGCCTGGGCCTCCCGGCAGGCTTGGGTCTCCCGCTCCCACTGCTCCAGCTTGATGGCGTGCATGATCCCGAGGACCGTACCACGACCCACCCCATGTGTCACGAACGTACCCTCTGACAACGACGTTGGTGCTCTACCAGCGGGTCCATGAGGTGCTCAGTTGTGACTCCCCGTTTGATCCTACCCCATATGGTCCCACGATGGGTATGAAGACGCTTCGCAATCTCAGTCACAGTCAGGCGCTCGCCATTGATCTTGAAGTACCTAGTGTCCGGTTGGTTCCTACCCTGTTCTACTGGAGTTACCCACCGACAGTTAGAAGGGCAGTAGTTTCTATCTGATCTTTTTCTATCAATCTGAGCGTTGGGAAATGGACGCTTTCCCATGTCGGTCATGAAGTTTTCAAACCCGCACTTGCCGCGCCAACGAGCACAAACTGTGATCCCAATAGCCCCATACCATCTGTGGGAATGAGCATGGGAGTTGTAACACCTGTAGAGCATGTCCATCCAGGTGTGAAACTCTGGAGTGTTGGTAGCCCCATGAGTTCTAGCTGGCATCAGCCCCCACTTCCCTACAAACACGAGTCTCTAGCTCCCAACGCTCACGCTTGATCTGGTGCATAAGACCCAAGATCACACCCCTGGTCTTGTACTTCCACAACTTCGGATCGTCGTGGTTGTCCTTGAGCATCTCGTAGGTCTCTTGATACCCGTTGCGGCCAAACACCTTGAAGTTCCGGTAGCGGCAACGCCGCTGGCAACCCTCACAACGTTCTTTGCGCCAGACATAAGATCGATCCCCCCGTGCCATGATCACAGCATTCCTTGGGCCTTGAGCCGCAGGAAGGTGGGCTGGTGCTTGAGCCACCCGAGATCAAAGTATCCCACTCCCGGACGAGCAAAGCGCCGCAGCACTTCCTCCTCCGAGAGCTTCCACACCCGGCACAACTCCTCCAGGCGAGCTTGATTGATCTTGTCGATCTGGTTCAGGTCCACCTTGATGGTCCGGGAGATGCACTGCACCCGCACTGGTAGCTTCTGCACCTGCTGGAGCTTGAGGTACTCCCGCACCCGCATCTCCGCTGGGAACTTTGATCCTACGCTTCCGATTTCCTTCAACCGCACCGCCCGGTTGAACCACTTGTCGAACCAGTAGAACTGGGCCTGGATGTAGACCGGGTACTCGACCCCCAGCCGGTCAGCGATCTGGACAGCTTTCAGCAGGCAGCGGAAGGCCAGCGGGTGGTCCTCGATCTTGTCCTTGATGATGCGGAGCGCCGGCTTGTGCCAGTAGGTCCCCAGCATGTCTTCGTAGGCGTAGAGCATGGCCTTGGCCTTGGCCCGCTCGGGGTCCTCAGCCGGGGACTGCCCCTGGGCCCGAGAGCGAGCTAGCTCCCGCGCTAGGGTGGCAGCTTCCAGTAGGGCTTGTGATCGACGAACGGGCTGGGCTTGGGATCGGGTTCTGGTGGGCTTGGGGGCAGTGGCTCGGGCTGGGGTGATCCTACTCTGGGATCGTAGTGGGGCATGGCCGGCACGCTCAGGTCCCCGCGCCACGTCATCTGCTGGGGGTTCATCCCGCCGAAGGGTGGGAAGTCGGATCGGATCTCGGTCTGGAACTTCCAGGGCTGGGTCCAGGTGGCGCTCACCCGCAGCTTGATCCGCTCGAACTCGGGGTACTCTTGCTGGGCCCCGGCCAGCATCGAGTCCGCGAGGTTCTGCATGATCGCCTCGGCCTGTTGGGCTGGTTGCAGTCTGGCCCCGATGCACCACTCCAACAGGTTCTGACCGAGGTACTCCAGCAGCCCCTTGCGAAGCTCCTCGGTCGTCGGGCACACCTGCCCCAGCACCCCCGGTGGCAGGCCCAGGAAGCGCCGCTGGAGCTTGGGGATCTCCAGCAGCGTCGCGTCCTTCAACTGCCCCACCCGCTCGACGAGGAACCGCTCGTCGGAGTGCGGGCTGACCAGTGGGAACTCCACCAGCACCCCGTCTTTGATCCTGTCGGTCTTCTCGATGAGCACCTCGGCCAGTTGGTGCCGATGCTGCTCCTTGACCCGGAACTTGATCACCCGTGGCTCGAAGCGCGGGTAGCTCCTGGTCTGGCTGCTCGGGGCTACTGTCTGCATGAGCACTGCTCCTGGGCTCACCTGACCGAATGGCCAACTGGCCATGTTGATCTCCTCTCTCAATGGTGCTACCCGTACTAGGTACTACCAGGGATCGCGATCCAGGTAAGTTGTTTATATTATTTATAATCTTCTTATATGGGTGAGAAATTGAAGTAGTTGATCTTGGAGGATTTGAAACACATTCCCCGAAGGGGAATACTGTTTTCTGATCCTTACTTGAGATCCTCGGCTCTCTATGAGGACAGAGAGGGGTAGCCAAACGGGCTACCGGGTGCCTCGGCTCCCCTTGGGGATGACCTAGCACCTTGAGCGCCTCGGCCAACTTGTTTGATCTTGGGATCGACTGAGAAGTGAGGGAGGATGGGGGAGGGCTGATCTCTACTTGAGTGGTCCGCAATGGGGTGCGAGACATCTTCTGCCCTCCCTGGAGGCCAATTGCCCAGGCAAAAGATCCCCTCCAGCCCCGGTCGCGTCTGTTGCTGCAACGGGCTAGGAAGCGGAAACAGGAGCCACCGGGGCTGGGAGCCCTCGGAGGTGTTTCCGGGATTGAAGGGGATCAGGTAAGCTTGGGTCAGCCGCCTCCTATTTCCGCGTTACCGCCTAGCCCAACGGGTTTTGCAGATGCAAAGTCCACACTATCCTGGTGGGATCTGGGTGTCAAGTTTTTTGCGACTGCGCTTCGTGCTTTTTCTCCAACTCCGCGAAAGCTCCGTTGATTCTCTGGAGATCCTCCGTGTTCCCCCCACGGTCAGGATGGTGCAGCAGGCAGAGGGCTTTGTACGCCGCCCGCACCACCTCCCAGGGAGCCGTGGGAAGCACGCACAGCACGCTGTAGGGGCCCTCAGGAGCCCGCAGGGGCCGCTCCAGGGTAGGCGGGGCCTCCGAGGTGCCCTTGGCCGCAGCCACGAGCACCTGGACCCACTCAGGTAGGTTCCTGTAGTCAACCTGCGCGAAGTATCGGCGGGCGAAGTTGAGAGCCAGGGGGAGCTTGCTCAGGTGGACCCGCCACCGCCGGCTCTCCGGGTCGTACTCCCGGTAGGCCATAGGCTTGATCCCCATCTTGAGGAAGTCGGTGAATCGCCGGTTGTGGTCGAAGGCCAGGGTGGCGAACTGCCGCTCCTCATCCCAGGCGGTGACAGTGAGCGTCTGGGTCATGGCCAGTTTCTCTTGGCACAGGACACCTGCCCATCTGGGTTGAGCATGGTTAGGATCAGCGGCTTCTTCTCGATCATGGCCAGCGCCAGCGTGTGCTTTGTCCCTGGAGAGTCGCCATCCCAGAATATCAGGAGCGCGTCGCAGTAGTCCACGATCTCCTTGTTGCGGATCAGGCCAGCCTCCCGTCCCAGGCTCTGCCAATCAGCCGGGAAGATCCTGACCGGACAGCGAAGCTCACGAGCCAACCGCTCGGCCTCACGGTCTACCCCAGGGGCACCCCCGCTGACCACTTCGCAGGGGAGCATCTGCCCCAGGGCAGCCCGTATCAGGTCCAGCCGCTTGAAGCCTCGTGACCCTACGATGGCGATCTTGTCCATGGATCACTTCTTTCGCACCAGCTTCGCTGCCGCCTTTCGCAGCCGCTCCTTGTCCTGCTCCTCTTGATCCCTGATCTCTTGCATCATGTCCAGGTCCACGAACTTCTCGATGGCCACCTGGATGATCTTGGTGAGCACGTTGGGGGGCAGGGCATCCACTTCCCAGGAGACTGCCCCATGCTTGGCCATGTAGTCGTGGGCCCGAGGGTCCGTCCGCTTCGCCGGGTTGGGGGGCGGATTGTACCGCTGGACTTGATCCATGGTCAACGCAATCTTGATCACCTGCATGTCCTTGAGCCCGAACATCTCCAGCCGAGATTGGATGTCCCGCACCATGTCTTCACCAGAAGGATCATGGTCCCCCAGGTACAACAGGATCGGCTGCTTCACCATGTCGCCGGGGAGGTAGGTCTCGCCCTCGTCCTCCATGAACTCCACGTCCTCGATGGAGGTGCCAGGGTAGCAGGCACGGATGAAGCGGTCGGCTGCCTCGTACATCGCGCTCTGGCTGGAGTAGCCTCGGTTGACCATCATGGTGACGTGGTACTTGGACGCCATTGGCTGGAGCACCCCCGCCAGAGCGTCCTTCTCCACCCACAACTCGACGTAGTGCTCCTGGCCTTCCCACCGAGGCAGGCGGTAGGCTTGCAGGGCGGTGTCCACCAAATCCACGATGTCATCCCACTCGGAGTTGACCCTGGGCTGCCTCACTCGATCCTCGATGGCATCCCAATCCATGAGACCCGAAAGCCGGGCGTCGCTCACCAACCCCGAGAGCTTCTTGTAGGACTTCTCAATGTTGGGGATCACATTCTTGGTCACCAACTGGTAGTACAACTGGCGCAGCGTGAGTCGCAATCCCTGGCTCTGGTAGTCAGCGATGATGGTGTTGCACTGCTCCACCAGTAGCCGGGACTCCACCCGCAGGTTGACAGGTCGGAACTCTTGCTTCATGACAGCCTCCTTGCCGCCTCCTCAATGTCCAGATCGCCCAGGATGTACCTGCGGCCCGTGTCCCGGCAGACTTCGCCCACCACCCCTGATCCACACATGGGATCAAGTACCGTGTCCCCAGGGTTGGTGGACTGCTCCACCAGGAGCTTGATCAACTCGTAGGGTTTCTCGGTGGGGTAGAACTTGGCCCCCTTGAGCATTCGGATCTTGTAGATGTCCGGAGCTAGGGCCAACTGCATCTCCAGCAGATCCTCGTGGTTGATCTCCTCCAGCTTCCCGATCACGTCGGCTGGGCCAGCATCGTTGAGCCGGCGGTGCTTGCCCTTCTGGAGCACCTTCTCGGCCATGAGGATGAACTCGTGGCGAGCCCGGTAGTGGTAGCCCATGCCGGCCAGCAGCTTGTCCCAGATGATCCCTTTCCAATACTTGAACTTGGCTGCTACCAGTGGCCCGCCCGAAGGGAGGTTGCCAACTATGTTAGGGCGATTTGGGCTGCCTATGTTGGGTCCCCGCGCCACCCCTCCCTTGATGTACTGATCCGTCTGCGGTGAGTACCCACAAGTCACCAGATCGCGGGTCTCCTCGTCGGAGAACATATAGAGGTGGGTGCCCTTCTTGAGCACCCGGTACATCTCGCGGAACAGGTCCCAGTACCGCTGGTTGGGGAAGGTCTGGAACCACTTGTTGCTGCTGCCCTTGCTCTCCTTGAGCCGGGTGGTGCTGCCCATCGCCCGCCACTTCTCCAGCGATTCGTAGGCAGGATCAATGATGATCAGATCCACTGACTCATCCACCAGGGCCGTGAGCAGCGCCTCAGCATCGGCCTTGACCAGCCGCCCATGGGGTGTAGTCTGCCAGGGCAGCATCCCGGCCCCCGTAGGTAGGGAGTGGAAAGCGTTGGGCCGATGTGGCACTCTCATGATCTCACCTCAACTGGAGGACACTACCGTGAGTTGGCTTGACAGCAGCTACTTCACCGATCCCGTGAAACGGGAATCGTTGGTCACCGATGACTACCTGTCCCCCGACCAGATCACCACTGCCACGGTGCAGAACCCTCGTTGGCAGCAGAAGCTGGGCAACAACTGGCAGGGACACAAGATCAGCCAGTTCGCTGACCACCCGGAGTCGATAGCGTTTGCTGAAGATGTACGCGGGTGGCAGTTGTCCAACACCGGCTGGGAGCCCGACGGGGTGCTGGGCCCCCAGACCAACGAGGCCATCCGAGGGGATGTCTTCATGGCCCCGGCGGGCAAGGACTACTTCCTGATCGACAACGTGTACCTCACGTCGGAGGGGCTGCGGGTTGTGACCCCCGAGGAGCCGGGAGCCCTGATCACGGATCATGTCTATGCCACGGGCAACACCAGCCCCGACCTGTTCGTGGTCCACTGGGATGGCTGCATGAACTCCCACTCCTGCCATGATGTGCTGGAGGCACGGAAGCTCTCGGTCACCTTCATGCTCGATGAGGACGGCACCGTCTTCCAGGAGATCAATCCGGCTCGCCAGATCGCGTGGCACGCTGGGACGGTGAACCGGCGGTCCTGGGGTGTGGAGGTGGCCAACCCGGTCCTCCCGGAGCGCAACAGCCGCTGTGACCATCCCCGTCCGCTCACCACCATGAAGGTGCGAGGGGACACCCACTCCATCCTGGGCTTCCAGCCGATCCAGTTGGAGGCCCTGGCCGGGCTGATTGATTGGTCCTGCGACTACACCAAGATCCCCAGGCAGGTGCCCTGCTACAAGGGGCAGATTGGAGTCCTGCCCCCGGCTGAGTCCTGGCAGCGGGTGGCCAACAGCTACATCAAGGGACCCGGTGACCACTGGAACGTCAACAACTTCAAGGGCATCTGTGGTCACTACCATCAGTCGGACACCAAGTGCGATCCGGGGATGGATGTGTTCGGTTTCCTGATCGACCGGCTGGGCCTCAAGGTGGTGGAGGTGGGTTAGCACCCGCCTAGCTCCTTGATCCTATCCTTGATCATGGACACCATGATCGCCAAGCCCAGCCGGAACTCCTCCACACTCTCACAGGGGACACACCCCGCGTTCTCGATGGCTTCCTGAGCCAGCCTCTCGAACTCCATCGTGGTTTCGGGTTTCATGGCTAGTTCTGCTTCCTTTTCTTCTCCTCTTTGATCACCTTGATAGCCAGACGGATCACCGCCTGGGTGGCATCTTCGAGGGTGATGTTGTGCTCCAGCGCGTACTTTCGCAGGGCTGCCATGGTGGTGTCGCTGACTTGGATCTCCATGTGCTGGTAGAGGTTGGACCTGGGCTTGGCCATGTGATCCTCACCTTCCTTCCAAAGCAGCGCGTACCTCTTTCAGTATCTTGAGGTTCATCGCTTCCAGCAGACGCTCTCGGTAGGGAGCATCCTTCTCGCCCGGCAAGCGGGGGCACCGATTCCAGAGGCCACACCTGTCCAGGGTCTCCCCACTGGCCAGGTGCAGTGGGAACCGATCTCTCCA
>Ga0315284_10005811_pt1 | contig 17543 bp, 12 predicted proteins | sample YL17G09_16_MG_FD_203696 | JGI IMG/M metagenome (GOLD analysis project Ga0315284, IMG submission 203696) | Sediment microbial communities from Yellowstone Lake, YNP, Wyoming, USA - YL17G09_16 | ecosystem: Environmental > Aquatic > Freshwater > Lake > Sediment | place: USA: Wyoming | collected...
TTCCACTAAAAAGCCGGATTATACCCCACCCGCCTATACCCTGTAAACACCCTCATTTTACGATTTTAGCCCCTTTAGGTCAAGTTAATTTTGGTAAAATCAGGCGTTGGCCTGGGGATAACCCATCCTCACCGTCCTATATTCTCGCGGGCGGAACACTGGAAAACCGCCTTCGCTGCTGCGAGTCGGACAAAATCAGATTCATTTTTTAGCAGTTCCGGGAGGAACTTTTTCAAGCTTGGCGTCCGAATTTGACCTGTGGCTAAGGCTGCCAGTGTATTTATACGGGCCCGTTCTTCCTGGTCTGTTGCGGCCGCGACACTCTTTGTGAGGGCGTCTAAAACAACCTTTTCGCCCGTCGTATCGCCCAGCATGCCGAGTTGTTCCGCCGCGACTAAGCGGACCTCCGGCAGGTCGTCTTTGAGCATTGTCAAAATGGCGTCCCTCGCCTGAGTGTTGCCTAATGCCCCCATCGCCCGGATGCCGCAGACCCTGTCGTCTGCGTATGCGCTTATGAGCAGCGCCCAAAGCTTCTGATAGATTCGCTCGTCCCCGAGCCGGGCTATGGCCTCAATGGAGTTCAGGCGAACCCTGTCGTCCGACGCCTCGTCTCTGATTGCCTGGTAAAGCAGCGGCAGGGCGGTCCTGTCGCCGATTCTGCCCAACAAGAAGGCGGCGTTCGCTCTGACCTGCTGGTTGCTGCCGCTTATTGCGGTGTGGAGCTGCGAAGCCGGCGCGCCGCGGGTTAGCTTGCCGATGGCGTAGGTAGCGGCGAGCCGGACGTTGTAGTCCTGGTCCTTGAGCAGTTGTGTGACGTCGCTTTTCGCAGGCGAGTAGCCGGTATCGCCTACCGCTACGGCGGCTCCAAACCTCACCGGCACATACTCGTCTTTGAGCAGTCGCCGAACTTCCGGCATAAAATCGCGTGTCCGGCTTATCGGAATACCGGCAGCCATCTCGATGGCATTGGCCCTGATCTGTGGCTCGCTGCTGGCAAGGGCCTGCTGAATAATCCGCGTCGCCTGCGCATCAAGATTGCCCGTCGTAAGGTCATCGACGTTTTGTTTGCCTGCAACAGCGGGATTACACCCGCAGAGAATAAGCGGGCTCGCGAACAAAATTATAATAATACGGGTGATGACGAATTTAGTTCCTTCTGGCTTTGTCATTTTAGTTTGGTCGCTTTTCTGTTAATGAGTCGTCCTACAACCTGCGCTATTATGAGTCCGGCCAGGCACAACTGGCAAGCAAAATCCAGCCATTGGCCATATTTGCTGAAGAATGTGATTCTCGAATCGATGGGGATTGCGTCGGCAAACCAGCCCCCAACGCCCTGGCGGTCAAATGCCCTTTGCGGCAGGTTTCCCGCCCGGTAACTGTCTTTAATCCGGCCCAGCGTATCAATCAGGCAACTGATTCCAGTGTTGACGCTTCGCAGGATGGCTATTCGGTTTTCTACGGCTCTAAACGAGCATACGGCGGTGTGCTGGGCAAGTTCGCTGCTTGGAAGCACCTTGTCATTTTTGAATCTCACAAACCACCCGTCGTTGCTTATGTTTACAAGCCAGTCAATTTGTTTGCGTCCCTGTTTGTCGAGTGCGAATCGTCTCGCCATCGCCGGCACGGCATCCTCGTAGCAAATCATCACGCTGAATTTGTATGGCCCCGGCTGCATTTGAAATACCGTGAATTCGGTGCCGGCGTCGATTGTGTAATCGAAGTCGTATGGCGACATCTTCAGCAGCAGATTGTGAATAAAAGCAATGTTATCAAAGGGCAGAATCTCCCCGAAGGGAACAAGATGAATCTTGTTGTACTTTTGTGGGGCCTGGTTGCCGTCGGGGGTGTACAGGAATGCGGAGTTGTATTTTTGCGCAATCCGGATATCGAAGTTGTTCTCGATTCGCGGGTTGCCGCCGTATGCACCCGCCAGCACGTAAGCCCCTTGTATGGCGTGCTGACGAATTGCCTTGTCGAAGAGCTTGTATGAATGGGACTCGTCTAACAGCCGCAGGACCTGTGAGTCCAGTATCGCCTGCACCATCGTTTCGGGCCAGACGATAAGTTTCGCCCCGCCGGCGACGCATTGTTTGCTGTTAGTGAGCAGCTCATCGAAAATCTGCTCTTCTGCCGCGAACGACTGCTTCACCGACTGCGGGATATTCGTCTGCACCGCCCCAACCATCGGCCCCGAGGTAATGCAGTTGCCTGATTGATTGATTCGCCATTTCCCATAAGCGATTGTTCCCACAACCGCAGCGGCAACGAGTAGAATTGAAAAATACGGAAAGAATCGAACTCTACTCTTTTCTGAATTCTCAATTCTAAATTCTAAATTCTTCGCAGTTATTATTAACTGCGATATCAACCCATTCACCATCGCCGCCAGAAACGAAACGCCCCCGGCCCCGAATATGTCCGCAATCTGGATTAACGTCGTGTTTGCGTATTGGCTGTGGGCAAGATGATGCCAGTAAAAGCCGCCTAAGAAAAGCCCCTGCGATTGTTCCAGGCCAACGACAAGTATCGGCACAGCGATAATTAACGGCACTCGTTTTATCCTGCACCAGCGAAATGTTATCGCCAGTATCGGCCAAAGGAGCGCTGTGTAAAGGCAAAACGCAATCCAGCCGCTTACCGTAACAAAACTTATCCAGTATATATTGCCAAGCCAGTAAAATGCCCCGACAACATAAGCGACAAGGCATAGCGGAAGCGGTTTGACTTTAGGCGAACAGACTAATATGAAAGGCACATACGCCACCCACGCCAATGGCCAAATACCTATCGGCGCCTGCGCCAACGTCAGCATCACCCCGCTGGCGACAAAAGCGGCAAAAAGACGCAAAATGCTTTTCGTGTCCTGCGTGGTCAATCAGTCAGGCCCTTCAGAGCTAATGCAATTTCGGCGATGTCGTATCGTTTACCGTTATTCGTTCTTATACTGAGCTGGTTTGCGAAATGTTTCAGGAGCATATCATTTGAAAGTATCTCTTTTTTGGATTTGCCGGTGTCTGGTATGAGCCGCTTCAATTCGATTATCTCTATGGTGTTCAGCCCTGCTTTTTTTTCATTGCTGATACCAGTATCGAGTTGCGCCAGTCGCTGTTTTGCTTTTTTGGCGTAATCTCCGGAGATTTCGATTCCAGCGTAATTTCTGCCAAGTTTCCTCGCTGCCACTGCGGTCGTGCCTGAGCCGACGAACGGGTCGAGGACGCAATCACCGGGGTTGGAGCTTGCGGCGATTATTCTCATAAGCAATCGCTCGGGCATCTGGCAGGGGTGCCAGCCGGTGCGCTCCTTGAATGTTCCGCAGATGCGTGAGTCCTCCCACACGTCGTCGGGCATCTTCCCCGCCGGGTTGGCTCGCCTGTCGTCATAAACCAACTGCCTGTCGGACGGCACACGAACGGCATAATCATTGAAGGTGAACTTCTTCGGGTCGTTAACAAAGTAGAATATATGCGTATGTGAGCGGGCGAATTTGTCTTTCGTCTGCTGGCCGAAGGTGTAGTGCCAGATTATCCAGTTGCGCATCACCAGCCCGATTTTGTCGGCGGTTCTCTTGATTTCAGCGGCGTAATCGTCCCCTATGGCGATATAGAACGAGCCATTCGGCTTCAAGACCTTTTTGCAGGCGGCCATCCACTTTCTTGTCCAGTCGATGTATTTGTCGCCGGCAACCTCGTCATTATATTTGTCGTATTTGTACCCGATGTTGAAAGGCGGGTCCGCAAATATCAAATCCGCAAACGGCTCGCCGACTTCACTTAATACCTCTATGCAGTCGCCGCAGATTATCTTATTGATAAATTCCTTCATACCGGCCATTTTAACCGTTCTCCGTCACCCCGACAAGTCACGGCGAAGTTTACCCGCCATTCTTCTGGCGGGCGAAGAGCCCGGAACGGAAACCTGTCTCTACGCCGGGAAACCGACTGTCTGGGCGTATAGCACACGCTGTTCAGCCCGCAGTTTTAACTCCGTGGCCAGGCCCGCCTTGTTGCAGTTGTGGAACCAGGCGGCCAGACCCTGCGATGCGGCGAACAAGTAAACATTTGCGGCAATGAGGCCAGTGGCGACGTTGTAATAGGACTTCTGTATCTCAGGGTCCTTCAAGCCCGGTTCCTGAAGGCGCGACTTGCTGTATTTGGCGATATCCACGACATAAACCAGAATCACCGGGGCTTTAACCATTGCGTCTCTGCGCCCGTGAGCGCCGACTTTTGCGCGCAGGTCCCCTGCGACAACGGGAGTCAGTCGGTGTCCAGCCGTCTCGTAGAGATATGTGCCTTCGGCCATAACGACGTAAAGGTCCATTTCCTGCGAGTTACTGGCCGATGCAGCTGTTCTTCCCGCCTGACCAAATGGCCCGCTCTCGCGATTCACGCCGAATGCCGCCCACAGAAGATTAGATAGTGCCTGCGGGGTAAGTTCTTTTGCGCTGATGTTGCGGATGGTCCTTCTTTCTTTCAGGGCCGCCAGTACGGTTTTGCCGCCGTCCGTCTCAGGTTTCACAAGAGTAATCGGTTCCAGACCCTCGATGGAGTTGGACGCTGTGTTTACGTCCGGGATTGTGTTGGCGTCCTCAGTGAAGCCGGGCGCTGCGGCCGCCAGCGCCGGCACGCTTTTTAAAAATGTTCTGCGATTCATATTGTCCTCCAGTCATTCATTTGTTTGGCATTATAAACCTTGGAAACTAAGCACACCCGCCATTTTTAGCGTCATTTCATTATTCCTGTTTTCTCTTGCTCCCCAATTCTACCCAAACCATAGCTTTTTCCAACCCCAAAATTTTATCCCCGGATGGTTGCCTCTCTGGCATCGCGTCATTCGTTTTGAATTTTTATCTGTCCGTGGCGGATTGTGCTTTTGTTAATTGGAATTACTCTGTAGAAAACGTCATTCCGAGCGAGGCGCAGCCGAGCCGAGGAATCTGTTTTTCAATAGATTTCTCCACTCCGATCATTAAGGGCTTCGGTCTTGTGTCTTGGGTCTGAACTGTCCGCTGCATGTTGAACGCTATTCCGGAAAGTTTAACCTCGCGAAAGCCCCGTGATACTTCTTCGCCGCCTCGTCGTATGCCTTCGCCGCATCCTCCTCTCTGTCAAAGTTGCCGAGGAATATGCTTTTCCCATGAATCTTGATTCTGCTTACCCATTCACCCCTCCTGCGATAAAAACAAACACCTTTGTATTGCGATGAGCCCCCCTTTGTCTTTTGTCTGTTGCACGAATTCTCCGTCGGCGTCGCCAAACGCAGGTTCGACCTCCGATTATCAAGGTTATCGCCATTCCTGTGGTCAACAAGAACGCCCGCCGGCGCCTGCATCATCTCCCTGTGCATACTCATTAGCCTTATCTCATCGGGGCTGACTTTCACGCCCCTCATCGCATAGAATTTCTTGTCTCGCCCACTGATGCTCCATTTCAGATTGCCGAACCGGTAATAATCCTCCTTGTCGAGGATTGTCCATTCCCCCTCGCCTAAATATATCCTGCGAAAGTCATAACCATACCTTCTCCGCCGATACCACATCGCCGGCCATGCACAAATACGGTCTAACCACACTGGAATCCCAATTGTCAAATTAATCTTCATACCCATTCCTCGTTGTTTTTTTCCCTACGAACTATGAACTAACGACTAACGACTAAAAACTAACGACTACGGAGGAACCCACAAGGTTCCTCTATATAGTGGCGCGAACTTGCGCGCTTTTGACGAAAACTAAGGGATTTCCTGATGGTAAAAAGGGGTGCAAAAATACGTAAGTCTTTATTACATAAGGATTAAAAATTTTTTGAAAAAGTCGGTTTCTAAGGGTTTTCGACTTGCGCGCTTTTGCCCAACAACTGTATGAAACAAACGTTTCAAACAAATGTATGAAACAACTGTATGAAACAAGTGTTTGATTGCCGATGCCCTTTATCCCCTTTCCTTGAAGTATTTAGCCCTGCTACTTGTGGCAGGGTTACCCAATGAACGCCCCCTTCGGGCGTTTGTATATAGCCCCGGTCTCTGGCCGGGGTTGCATACGTGAGGAATACTTAACCATTTACCCGCCTTTGGCGGGCAAGTTCCAATTCAGGGCAATGAATTCTTCGGAAAATTAGTACGACGCCCCCAGAATTATGGTAAATTTCATCCCAAATGTACTTGAAATTCACCATTCAAGCCAATTTGTAAGTTAATTTCGTGGTAAATAAGGATCGCTTCGAATTTCCCTTGAAATACTTTGCCTTTTAAATGACCGGAAGCAGTCGTCTGTGTTTGAACATGCATATTCATCGGCAAAGGTCCCTCTTGCCATGTTGAAAGATTTAATACCATCTCACCTTGGGGAAGGATGTGACTGGTAGATGATGTAAATACTACAGGATTATCAATGTCCTCCGAAATAGTATCACTTTCGCTGAGCAGACGCATAGAATCCAATCCAAGTTTTTCATTTAGACGTTGAAGCGACTGAAATGGGATATCAGTTTGAATATACGCTTCTAACTTACCAAAGTCATTGCGTTTAACATATCCTCCTATGATAGACATTTTGAGGCCTATTAATGGTCGTAGATTCAAAGTATTGCTTCGATAAATTATTGAGCCGTGTGTGATCTCTACAATAGTCCCTAGTCCTGGACCAATAGGAACACCGACGCCAACCTCAGGCATTGGTAACAATCCAATTCTTACCTTTATCGCTTTTTCAATCTCATCTATTGCCTTAGGTATTATTTCAATTAACTCATCAGCTTCGTCGTGTAAACTATCATCAAATTTTTCAGAGCTTAACGCCCTTTGGACTTTAAAGATATAACCTCGACATCGACCGAGAAACTCCTTAGTTATCTTGCCTACATCATCATGATAGAAAGGGCGATTATTTTCAAATAAGTTCTTAGCTTTGTTAAAGGCATCAATCGCAACACCACATCTATTCTTGTATACATCGCAAGGCGATTTTCCTTTCGGCATAATATCAAGTGTTGGTGTAATGATTATTGATGAACGCACATCAACAAGTGCTTTCCAAAGCTCACTATAGAGTTGGAATTCTTTCTTTAACTGAAGCTTCTGGTCATTTTTAAGTTTATCAGGTACAAGTTCGGTGGAGGTATTTGGCTTCTCAACTGTGAGTTTCTTAAGTTCAGATACAAGTTTATTGCTTTGGTCTGTATTAACCTTTTCCAAATCTTTATTAAGCGCATTCAACACTTCTTTGTCTACTCTTATGTGAATATCTCCTCCTGCAATAATGTTATTGTTTCCTTCGACGTTTATTGCTGTTTGACCTGATCCTTCCTGACGAATTTCTTGTTGCGTTTTGCGAGAGTCGACTTTTTTCCCGAAGAAAAATTTGAATAACCCGCCGATTATCGCAATCGCAATTGTTATGATTGCTCCAAATATTGCTGTTTGCCAAGCAATATCAAGATTCTTAAACCATTCTATCATTAACGCATCTTTCTTATTTTCACTCGAAATCCGGAGCCACCATACTTATTTCCTCGTTATTTATAAAGACATTTTCCGTCCAGCAAAGTTAACGGGCAAAGGTGCTTTTCTCTCCAATTTTTACCACGAAGCCCCTAAGACACTAAGTTTCATTTTCGTTGTTAATAAGACCGTGTTAATCAGTGTTAATCAGTGTCAAAAGAGCTGTATTCCGGCCTTAAATCGGCATTATACCGCCAAACCCACTATAAATCCTCCTTTCCTTCCCGTCAATCAATAATGACGAATCATTGTTTCGGCCTGTCCCGGCCAGTTTACGGAGCGGCAATGTAGTTGACCTTGCCTGCCCTCGAGGTGAACTTCCTTGAATGGTCAAACGGAGGGTGGACGAAACGTGGGCCTGGCGCATCCCGGCGCGCCGGGAGAGCAAAGGCCGCGTTGAGTACACACTGCTGGCCGAAACCTTCGTGTTTCTTTGTGCCTTCGTGGTGAAAAAAATCTGTGTACTTGTCCTGAGCAGTTGTCGAAGGAATCAGTGTGAATCTGTGTAATCTGTGGTTAAGAAACCTTTGTGTCTTTGTGTCTTCGTGGCAGGTTGTTACGGCTTGCCGGCCTTTTCGGGGCGAAGGATGAATTGCTCTGTGAACGTCCTGCCGGACAGATAATCGGCGAAGGCAACCTTGACGGTCAGGGGTTTGTCAAGGGTCTCCACCTTGCCGGCGACGTCGAACGTAAGCCGGTAACTGGTCGCAACGATTGAGTCGAACCAGAGTTTTTTAATCTCGTTCGGCTCGATTCGCCACTGGCCGATAAGCGCTTCGCTTTCCTTTTTATTCAGGTCCCACAGTTGAACTTCGACGGCGCCTGCCGCCTTAATCACGTCGCCGGTTTCATCGACGGGCTGAACATAGACAACCAGCTTTTCTTTCGTCCCATCTTTGTCTTCATCGTAGAGGTTTGTGAACCTGCCGATTTTTACCGCCTGCAGATGATAAACTGCATCTGCTCTTTTATCGACCGGCAGGTTGGAAAGCGTCTCGACCTGTTTTTTGAGCCGCTCATTTTCCGTCCGGGCTTGTTCGAGCTGTTTTTGCAAATCTGCTTTTTGCTCCGTGAGCTGCTGAACCTGCTGCGAAGGCGAGGATTTCCCCGGCGTGCCGGCGTTCTCGCAGCCGATTGTGAAAACCAGCACGAACAATGAACAACTGACAACGAACAATGAACTACGAACTAAGAACATCATTCACAAATCACTATTCTTTATCGGCGTTTTTGACTACTTCAGGCGCCTTTTGCAGTATCCTGTCCGCAAGCCCATACTTTATCGCCTCCTCGGCATCGAGCCAAAGGTTCCTGTCGCAGTCTTTTTCGATTTTCTCCGGCGATTGTCCCGTGTGCCGGGCAAGTATTTGATAGAGCCGTTCGCGGAGGCGAAGGATTTCTTTTGCCTCGATATCTAAGTCCGTGGCCGGGGCAATCAGTTCGCCCGATATTAACGGCTGATGAATAAGGACCCTGTTGTTTGCCAGCAGGAAGCGTTTCCCCGCCTTGCCCCCCGCCAATAATACCGCCGCCGCACTCATCGCCGCACCTACGCAATACGTCGCCACGTCGCACCGCAAAAACTGCATCGTGTCGTATATCGCCAGGCCCGCCGTTACAGACCCGCCAGGCGAATTGATGTAAAAATGTATGTCGCTTTTGCTGTCCTCATTGCTCAGAAAAAGCATCTGGGCAATAATCAGATTGGCCGACGTATCCTCTATCGGCCCGCTCAAAAAAATGATCCTGTCCTTGAGCAGCCGCGAGTAAATATCGTATGCCCGTTCGCCCCGGCCGGTCTTTTCGATTACTATCGGCACTAAATACTGGTCCGCTGTCATAGTTTCGCTCTCTCTGTGGTCTTGCCTGCCCCCGCATTTCTCTCGTCTCGGCGAAGCACCAAGCCGTAGCCGGATTGGCGGGGGTCCGCCTATGGCGGATTATTGTTTCTTTTCGCCTGTTTTTTTCTTGTCTGGGTCTTCGAGTTTCAGCACCTCGTCGATGAGGCCGTATTGCAGGGCTTCTTCCGCCGTCATATATCTGTCTCTTTCGGTTTCCGCTCTTATTTTCTCAACCGGCTGCCCCGTGTGCTTGGCCAAGAGCTGGTTTATCATCTCTTTTGCCTTGAGGATTTCCTCCGCCTGGATTTTTATGTCTGCCGCCTGCCCATAGACCCCGCCCCACGGCTGATGGAGCATAAATTTTGCGTGCGGCAAAGCAAAGCGTTTGCCTTTTGTCCCCGCTGCCAGTATTATAGCCGCTCCCGACTGCGCCCTGCCGATGCAGTAGGTGGAAATGGGGGAGGTAATGAACCGCATTGTGTCGTAAATCGCCATTGTGTCGTCTACACTTCCGCCGGGCGAGTTGACGTATAAGTTGATTTCGGCGCTGCGCTTCTGGTTTTCGAGGTAGAGGATTTTCATAATGACCTCGGCGGCACGGGCGTAAGTAATCTCCCCGATGAGAAAGACGATGCGATTTTCCAGCAGCAGGTCGTCCAAGCTCATCTGGCGAAATTGCTGGTAGTGAGGACCTCCAGGCCCATACTGGTCGGAGGAATGGGCGATTTTAATACGCCTGTCAGGGTCGTTAGTGAACATCAAGCTTTCCCTTTAATCTAAGTAGGGCGGAGTTTACCCCGCCGATTACACTGATACACACAAGGAGTTTATCGGATATTCTCGCTTTCATCTTATGTTTTTTCAAGTGGCAGAAGTGCTATTTTTCAGTTTTTTCTGTTCGGGTCCCCGCAGCTTTTTTGCTTCGTAAGGCAAAAAAGAAAAGAGCGGGGATTTCGCTTCGCTCAAGCTTATATTTTTTCAAGTGGCAGTTTACGTCTTTTTCAGATTTTTCCTCATTCGCGGGGTTGGGAGGGGGATTTTGACACGGATTCACACTGCTTCTTTACCACGAAGGCACGAAGAAACACGAAGGTTTCGGCCAGCAGTGTGTTCTCGACACGGCCAATTCTCCCCCGGCGCCGGGGTGCGATTGGCCGATGTCTCCGCCCACCGGGCAGGAAAACTGCCCCGCCTTACAGGCGTCCGGCCGAAATCGCTGAATGATCCGCCGGAGGCGGATAAATGCCGATTGTTGGTTTTCAACTATGGACAAACACCAGTAGGTGTCAATACCACCTAGCGCAGATAAGCAAGTCGGCCATAAGAATCGAGGAGGTTAGTTTTCAGTAGGTGGCAATGCCACCTAGCGCAGAGAGATGGAGGGTTTTTTTAGACATAGAGATTATTCATTTCTGATTGGGTCCCCTGTTGTGAGGCCAAACCTCTGCCTACGACTTGCAGGGGCAAGGAAGCAGATTCCCCCCCGACAGCAGAACCAAAGCAGCTTGGCTCCCCGCCAACGGCATGCGGGGATCTGCCCCCCTGCTGATTCGCCCCGTAAAGCGGGACTCCGCTCCGCTACGAAATCGAATCCCCAGAAAGGGACTACGCTTCGCTACGCAAGACGCCCTCTGGAATCCCGATGGTTCAGGATTCCGAGGACCAAAGTCCCGGAAATCCTTTGGATTTCACGGGGCTGGGGGTCTACCCCCTGCTGATTCGCCCCATAAAGCGGGACTCCGCTCCGCTACGAAATCGAATCAAGACGCTGGGGGTCTACGCTTCGCTACGACGCTTCGCTACGACGCTTCGCTACGACGCTACGCTTCGAGGATCTGCGCTCGCCAGAAAGACGGCGGGTAAACTCCGCGTCAATTTCGCCCGTCTCGCCGCGGTGTCAAGCCGAGGCAAGCGGATTTATCAAAAAAATCGGGGCTTGTTTTGGGGGTGTGGGGGTTGCCTCGCCAGAACGCTTTAGGTTTACACCCTTGAGGAAGCTTAGTTCGAGCGAGTTATCGTTTTCTTTTCTTGCCTTGTCCTGACAGTTTGGCTTTTTCGGCAAAGCCAGAAGTTTGGCCTTAATCGGGATCGGTCGATTCGGATGTTGGCAAGCTATTGAATTCTTGCGGAGTCGGTAAATGAATGCCAAATTCTTGTTCAAGTTTATCATTTGATAGATAGCCGATACGTTTGCCTTGATGCCCAATGAAAGTTATTGCATATGGAGCCAGAATTGAAAACTCAGGGGTGCCGCTGTGGACAATTCTAATCTCGTAGTCATGCTCAGAAATGCGGCTGATGACAGCTAAGTCGCCGGGTCTTGCAAGCTTTGTATGACGGTACTTAGGTGTTCCAAAGCGAAAATCAACATTATTGCCGGCTTCAAAGGTTACACGAGACCCTCTATCTACAATCCCTAGTTCAACATAGTGCAGATTGATAAGACACGAATTGGTAGTTTTGTAGCCTCGTTCATTCAAAACGGTAAGCGGAGGAAAAAAGTCATAGCAGTCCTTACTTAGCCAGAAATATTGAGTGCCCCTTCCTTGCACTGTACCAGGGTCAGCATTTATCCGAGCTGTGTCTGAATGCCCTAATATGATAACCATTGTCATGAACTGAGTTTCATCCAGACCGATACGTTCCTCGTACTCGTCAAAAAGCAGGCTCCACGCTGGAGCTTGTCTGTCGGCAAGTGCTGGACGATAGATATCCCATCGCTGTTGCAAAATGGATTGTTCAAGATCCGACCACCTAAAACTGATGTGTGCTGTAGCCTCCGTATCGAGATATATAGCAGACTCAACGTTCTGAGACATACCTACGCCCGTAAAATTGCCAGAAGTAACGATAAGGTTATTTTCGGTATCAGCAGTTTTTCCATAACATTTCGTATGAAAGAGTCGTTTTCGATTCACAATGTATACCTCACAACCACAATCCAACAGTCTTTCTACCAATTGCGCGCTCGTGAGGCGTTGCGAAGTGCTACCGCCAAAAAAGCTGACTACTCTTCCACCTGAATCCACATGGCGTTTAAACGTAGAAAAGAAGCGAACTCCGCCGTTGTAGTTGCCAAAACCTGAAAGTAAGTAGTAGGTGCCTCTCCCAAAGTGGTTTGGGTGAATCCAAACGTTCTCCAACAAACCGAGGAGATTGTTACAGCATCCTGTTTTGTAGACATCAGGTTGTAATAAAAACTCGCTCATTTACACAGAACCAATAAGACCTCGTTTTGAACAGCATTGGCATAGTGTATTCCATATCGATTATACGTCTCAAGTTGAACCGATTCGACCAAATTCCAACCCGTTGATTTTGCAATTTCGGCCAGATATGTCGGCGTATCAATTATTTCAGTGACGCCACCTATCGTCGTTCGGTTGGTACCAACAATAAGAGCATAATAGCCTCTCCGCTTCATCACCTGTAAGACAGTTGCAAACGTTTTTTTCATGTCTACAAAGTAACGATAGAGAAGTCCCGGTACAGCTCGGCGTCGGAAGCCATCAACATTTGACATTTGGTTTAAAAGTCTCTCGCAAAGTTCCACCGCAGTCGGGGGTAGTTTTGCATCGTCGTTAGTAATTGCTTTGCGCAACAAACAGAGTTCGGCATCTGATGTCTCGCGACTTCCAATAAGACTTTCTTCCGCACTACGGATGTTCTCGGGCGAAATAAGGTCGAGCCATACCAAGCTTAGGCGTTGGGTATCAATGTATGGCAAAGCTGTAGCATAGGGTGGGCTAGTAATTGCAAAGTCCGCAGCAAGCGGGACGGGTGACTTAGATATAACCGCATCAAGATAACGTCCATCAGCAAGAAATGCATCTGCGATCGTCTTCAATGAAGGAAATACCAAGCGGGTGTGACGGAGTGAATCAATCATACGCGCTATCGCGGTGCTATAAACCGACAAAATCGGGGTTGTCGGCAAGGGCGTGATACGACGGCGGATTCTTAGATCGGAGGGTTCTTGGAATGAGTATTCACGCAGCAAATTACTAAGAACTACCTTGAAAATAGGTGCGGTGTCTCCAGATATTTGCTCGATAGCTTTTTTTATGGATTCAATCTCTTGAAGTATTTTAGAGGAAAACCATCTCTGGAGGTAAATTAGACGCGAATTCTCAAGAACAGGGCATTCGCAGGGTGCCTTTGCCAACCGAATAATTTTGTCGGCGAGGTTATGCAAGAAATCGGGATCGGCTCTTAGCGCCATTAACTTTGCATTGGTAAGGTATGTCGCAAATGGATTCAAGTCCCACCCATAGGCATGATACCCCGCAAAAACGGCCTCAACAATCGCTGTGCCACTTCCACAAAAAGGGTCTATGATTTGGGCAGTATTGGGAAGAGAGAACCAGTTTAAGATTCCCCTGACAACTTGGGGATTGAACTTGCCTTTATACTCATGCAGTCCGTGAACGCTATAGCGAGTTGATTGCTTTCGGCCATTACCATTTGTTGTAGTACCATTTTCCAGCAATCCTTGGAGGGTCTTTCCACTAAAATGCCCATGAGCTTCATAATTAGCGAAATAGACAAGACGATTTAGGTTCTCTGGTTTGGGTTCCCTAATAATGAGGTCTACTTTCTTTAAGTTAGAGGCGTACGATATTAGTTTAGGCAAGGCTGCTATCTCACGCAAAGCAAAACGTTTTTCGTAAGGGAAATATTGGTATTTGTGCCAGTAGAGAGAAACTGAACTAGTTTTTTGTTTCAAAGGCATTCTTTGAAGTACAATTATATTTTCGGTTTGAATTCTGGAATGTGCCAAATTGAAAGACTTTCTTGTCAAAGCAATATCTCGGGGTAAGATAGCTCTGACCTGAAAACCATAAGATGATGCAGCCTCTAACAAGAGCTCTGTGTTGTCAATAATTTGCCCGTGTATCTTGGAGTTCCCGAGAACAAAACAAACATATGCATCTTGAGTACAGATTTGGGTAAACAGTTGGAAAACCCGTTTCATCTGGTGAGTAAAATCATCTGGACCTTGGCCGTTCTTTTTAAAAAAATGCGGGCGGGCCCCAATCTCTCTTTCTTTTACATAAAGAGGGTCGAAACCTAACCACCACATTCGGTATTTGTGATATAGCCAATATTCATAAGCGTTGGGATATGGTGGTGAACAAATAATCAAACCAACTGGTTCGGAGAAATCAGCGGGCGTTACAGTAAAAATATCCTTATTAAGGACGGTAGCATCTGGAAGATTAATTTCCTTTGGGCGGAGCACCTGAGCATATCGTTGGCACGTTTTCTCAAAAAAACTGAAAACATCGGCACCCGTAACCAATTTAGCAACTGCGGCATAACGGGTATCACTATCTTGATTTGACACGCGAACTATGATGCTTGAAAGAGCCAGTTGCAGTGCTTCACGGAGCGGCCGTAGGTGAACTTGTTTGATTTGAGCAAGAATCCTTATGATTGCTTCTTGAATTGGCTTCTTAAACCAATGGTCTAAGTTTGGAATATTTGGAGGAACATATTCTAATGAGTTTTTTTGGGCTTTGTTGAGACACTGTCTTGCAATCGATAGTAAATCGTTTGGGCAGACTCGCGTTGCAACACGAGAGATAAGACACGCTATAGGATTCAAATCGATTCCAACCGACCGACACCCATACTCTTGGGCAACAATCAATGTTGTGCCATATCCACTAAATGGATCACATACAATCGTGTTTTCTGAAATAGCTAAATCTTTAATGAGGGTTCGCGGAATTTGGGGAATAAACTTGGCTGGATACGGGTGAAGACTAAAGATATCATTTCCGCCACCTTTTTCGGGGAAACTCCAATCGTGTCGAAGCAATCGCGGAAGGACATCATCAGAATTTTTTTCGAACCGTTTCCTTGTTTGTTTCCCATCGCAAGCAAGACTGTATTTTTTGCGGGCCTCCCGTTTTTCTACGACCTTTAGAAGGTAGCCTTCCGATGTTTGTGAGTTGTTATTAGTGGCAACTTTATAAGTTTTTTCATCTACCCTTGTGATGGTTACAATATCATCAATATTAAGTTTGTGATATTTTACAAATTCCTTTACCCAAGCTCGGTTCCTGAAAATCCATCGAGGTTTGCCGGTTTTTCTGTGTGTAGGAATGTCGGTTTTGATTGTATGCAGCAGGCCATCGGCTTTTATAATAATTTGAATGCCTAATCCTTTGGCGCGAGAAGGACCTCCAAAAACGTCTGGTGGGAAGAAATTCTTGCCGCAAGAACGTATGTTTAAATTGCCGTATTTGTGAGCGGCGGCGGTCAATTGAATCACCCGTGAATCCATTCTGTCAGGCTCCGTTTAGAAATTAAAGGTACGATGTATATGGTATAGAAATTGTTGGCGACGTCAAGAGGTTTAAGTTAAACACTTATGGTAAGGAAGATTGTGGGCTCCGTTGGAAGAATACAGAAAAGGAACCTTAAATTGCCCCCAGTTTCCGATTGTATTTGTGGCGCCTGAGGAGTAACGCTTTGCCTGCTCGAGAACATTTTGAGGATTAACCGCGACTTTCTTGGCTTCGATGATTCCAAGCAGTTTACCTTTTACAAAAAGAGCGTAATCCGCAGGGCCGTTGTCAGTGGGGTATTCTTCGACGGCATGACGTGAGAGAATGGAGGTATCCATTCCTTCTTTGAAAGGGATAATATCCCAGGCAGGACAAAGCGCCTTTAATTGCGCATCAATCCTTGTTTTTCTTGTTTTCCATTCACTTTCTGTCATTTATTTGCATGACCTCTCCGCCAAAAGATTCTTTGTCCATTGTCTGTCAAAGGTGGTAAAGTGTCAAGGGTGCGCTTCCGACTTCGCTTGCGCTTCGCTGGACAAGTCGCCAGACAGGTGAGCAGTTGATAGTTGAGCAGGTGAGAAGGTGAATGGGTCCCGGATTTGCGAAGCCGGAGTAGCCTGGGTCCCCGCCAACGGCGTGCGGGGATCTACCCCCTGCTGATTCGAAATCGAATCAAGACGCTGGGGGTCTACGCTTCGCTACGACGCTTCGCTACGACGCTTCGCTACGACGCTTCGCTACGAGGGACAGGCGGGGCTAAATATAACGAAAGATGGGCAGACACGGCGCGAAACGCGAGAGGCAGGCGGATGAGGAAGAAGGGCGGACACGCAGGTCCGCCCGTACAATATCAAGATTTCTTTTTTCGGGTGGGAGGTTTGGGGCCTGCGGGTTTGGGCGGGGCAGGCTTTTTGGCTGATTTTTCCTTAGCAGGGGCCTTGGCAGGGGCATGTTTTGCAGGGGCGGCGGCCTTTTTTGCCGGTTTTTTGGGTTCGACTTCGCTCACCACAGGCGGCTTGGGTTTTGGTTCGGCCTCAGATTTCTTATGCCTTACAGGATGGGGCTTTGGAGCTTCCGGCTTCGCCTCGACCTCGGTAATTTTTGCCGTTTCGAGCAGTTTGGCGACGCATTTCTCCTCCCGCACCTGTAATTTGAACTGGTCGAGAGAGCCATCACGCTGCATTTCTTCTCTCAGCCGCTCCGGGCGTATTTTTTTCTGGATGGCCAATTTTGCGATGTGGCCATTGATTTCCTCCTCGGTTGTCTGGATGCCGAACTTGTCGGAGACCTTGTCCATTATAAAGTATATTTTTAGCTGTTGCTGGGCCTGTTGTTCGGAGCTGGACTTGAGCTGCTCGATATGCTGGTCGATTAGCTCCCGCTGTAAGCCCTGCATCATAAGGTTCATGTATTGTCGGCGCAACAGCGAGACGGCCTGGTCTGCGACGACCTCGACCGGCAAATCGAAGGTTGTTTTGTCCAAGAGGTATTTGTAGATTTGCTCGGCCATATCGGTTTTCGCCTGGCCTTCCAGCCGGCTTTGCAGCCGCTTGCGGATTGCTTCCCGAAGCTCGGTTTCGCCGGCGACGCCGCATTTGGCTATGAGGTCCTGGTTCAGTTCCGCGGGTTTTAGCCACTTGATGTCTTTGACAGTAATCCGGACGTCGATTTTCTTGCCGCGGAGGTCTTCTTTGAAGTATGTTTTGGGGACGGTTACTTCGACGTTTTTAACGTCCCCCGACTTTGCGCCTATCAGAAGCTGGTCGAGTTTCTCGACGGGAACTTCGCCGACAAAGCCGTTCGGCTTGACTTGTACCTCAATGTTATCGAGTTTTTGCTCCTGCCCTTCGATATTCAGCAAACAATCCGCGATGACCTGGTCTTCAAGTTTGACCTTTCCGCCTTCTTT
>Ga0315284_10005812_pt1 | contig 17540 bp, 9 predicted proteins | sample YL17G09_16_MG_FD_203696 | JGI IMG/M metagenome (GOLD analysis project Ga0315284, IMG submission 203696) | Sediment microbial communities from Yellowstone Lake, YNP, Wyoming, USA - YL17G09_16 | ecosystem: Environmental > Aquatic > Freshwater > Lake > Sediment | place: USA: Wyoming | collected...
AGCCTTTGGAAACAGCATAGTACACATATCTGCTGAACCACGGTTCGCAGGCGTTCGGATCAGCCGGATTGTCATCGCAGTTTGGGTCTGACTCCGGCACATCCGTGAAGGGGACGCCTCCGATGCTTTCACAGGCATCTTGTCCGCATCCGAAATAAGGCTTTAAAAGATCAAATATCTCGAAAGCCATACTGAGGGCGTCTTTACTGCTCCAGTTATCCGCTGTCCCGTATTCCTCCGCCAGTCTTGTGTATGCTGTTATCTTGGCGAACTCCGCGCGGTTTATGGTGTCATGGGGACGGAAATTGCCGGACCTTGTATCCCCTGAAACAAAATGCTCCTCAAAAAGCCTCTGGATATGCGGATAAAACAGGCTGTCTTCCGAAATATCCGGGAAAACAGCGCACAATGCCTTCGGGGCAAAATCTGCGCTAATAACAGCTGCCGACAGGACCATGATCGTCAGGAGGGCTTTCCTGAATACTTGCATGGGAGGAAATGAATAATAAGATTTTAATCTTAACGAAACGACGCTTTTTAAATTACAAATTACAAGCTACAACCTACAAAAAAATTACAAATTACAAGTTACAAATTACAATTTTTGTTTTTTCCGCTTTGTAATTTGTATATTTTTTGTTAATTGTAATTTGTATAAAGTTTGGGTTTTGTAATTTGTAATTTTTGTCATTAGGTAGAAAGAACCGCATTATTCACCTCTTCAAAAGTGGTAAGCCCTTTAAGCGCCTGCAGATATCCATAATGAAGGATCGGAAGCATGCCATTTTTTATAGCAGCCTCCTCAATCTTTGTTTCATTTCCGTTTTCAAAATTAATGATCCTTCGTATTTCATCATCTATTTTCATAACCTCAAGTATCGCCATTCTGCCTTTATAACCCGTATCATTGCAGTTTTCGCATTTATGTCCATTCGCGCCGGTAGTATAAATCAAAGCCTTCTTCACTGCTTCATCATAAAGGCTTTTAATATTTTTTGAAGCTCCTATGAATATATCTGAAATCCTGTCCAGAACTTTTTTTTCATCAGGGTGTATTCGGCGGCACTTTTCACATACCCGTCGGATAAGGCGCTGGGCGACTACAAACTTTAAAGCAGAGCTTATAAAATAATATGGCACCTTCATCTGAAGCAATCGGGTTATCGAAGACGCCGCAGTATTAGTATGCAATGTGGAAAAAACCAGGTGCCCTGTGTTAGCGGCTTCAAACGCTTTCATAGCAGTTTCTTCGTCGCGCATCTCGCCGACCATTATGATATCGGGGTCCTGCCTAAGTATCACACGTAATCCGGCGGCAAAATCATAATTTATCCTATGAAAAGTCTGAGACTGGTTGACCAGAGGGATTTCAGCTTCTATTGGATCTTCAAGAGTGATGACGTTTTCGCTCACCCTGTCTATTTGCAGAAGAAGCGCGTAAAGAAGAGTGGTCTTGCCTGAGCCGGTTGGTCCTGTAACACATACAAAGCCGTAAGGATAAGATATCGCTTCCTCCAGATATTTAAGGCTGTAAGGCAGAATATCAAGTCCGTATAAATCGCATTTTTTTACATCGGGAAGCAGCCTTAAAACAATTTTTTCTTCCTGGGAATTCCTGACAGTGTTGGGCATAAATGACAAACGGAAGTTATAAACAACCCCATTCAATTCAAAAGATATCCGGCCATCCTGTGGCAACCTGCGCTCATCGATTTTTAAGCCCGCGTCGAGTTTCAGTTTATTTACTATACCCCTGTAGATTAGGATGTCCGAATAAAAACCGACATCAAAACATCTTCCGTCAACGCGATTCCGTAATTTAAAACCTATCTGTCCTTCATCATCCAGGCCTAAATCGATATGCACATCCGAAGCGCCCCTTTCGATGCATTCCTTCAGCATTTTATAGACAAATGAATTAGCGTTAGAGGCCTCATTGTCCTCAGAATCCAGTACAGCGACATTGCTTTTAGCGTCGGGTTTCTTTATTTCATCCACTCGCAGATTAGAAAGCTTATTATAATTTTTTTTGATGTATTCAAAAGTAAGCTTGGAAATAATAAATTTTGGCACTTCGTTAAGATTCGCTTCCTTTACCGCTTTTTCCAGACCTTCATGCGATGGATCAAGGCAAAGCAGTTTTTTTCCTTCAGCATCATTTATCAGGCATGATCCGAAGCTGGCGATATTTTTAGGTGAAAATGCGCCATCGTTTATAACGGCAAAATTTTCCTTATGGTCAAAATATGGCATGCCTGAGATATGGGATATAAGATTAGCAGCCCTTTCTTCCAACTGAGGATTTTCATTTAGGATGACCCTGAACATGGACAGCCCTTGAGATTTTGATTTATTTTTCAGCCCTTCAATATCTTTTTCCGATAAATATTTATTATCCAGAAGATATTTAACCACTTCATGACAAGTTTTTTCCGAATATTTAAAAGTGTTTTGCATGTTAATGAGTTGGTTTATGTAAAAGTTTTATATTTGGTTCACTTATTAAAAAACATTCCAGTACCACCTAATAGAGGTGGTAATTTAATTGATGTTGTACCATTAGATATTTTGACCAATGCCGAATCATTGATATTAGGATAAGATAATTGCGTTGAGTAATCGATATTAGAATATAATTTTTCGATTGAGCTCATGTCATTTTCTATAAATGAAATAAAACAATAACCATTATTAAGCATATCTTTCATTTTTTTGGATGAAATATAATATGTAACGTCATATCCATTTACTGACATATCAACTTTATCAAGATTTAGCCTGTTAACCATCATTTTATACAAATTAATACCATTAATATTTTTTTCTGAGGATAGTATGTCTTTAAGAGATTTAATATCTGTTTTTTTAATGAATAAGGCAATTGATTCCTTATTTTTCACAAACCCTTCTCTCATTATTGGGACAAGGTGATCTTTAAAAGTGATACTGTTTCCTTTCTCAATCACTGATGACAATTTAAACGGACGTGATAAATTCAGGCATTCTTCTTTTATGGTTTCATATTCACTATAGTAAACTTTTGAAGCATCATTTCCATTCTCTTCTGCCATATCCTCAGGGTTGCCGCCCATGTCTTCAGAAATTTCCTCTTTTTTATTACTAACATCAAAGATCTTATCGACAGGAATAATAAGGATCTTCGATTCAAAAAGAGTTGTTCCGCCAGGCTCGTCTTTTAATATAATTTTGTAGAAATTTTTTCTAAGAAAATCTGGTACAAAATAATCCCATAATTTACCGGGCGACTGAGGTACGCATTCAAATGCAACCTTATCATCAGAACGCTCAATTTCTCTCAAATTATCACATTTCTCCACCCAAACTGCTTTAACTAGATTTAAGTTTTTTCCAGTAAATGTGAAAGCGGTTTTTATACCGGATGCGGCTATAAATGGTTCCATTTTATCTATCCTTACTTCATAGTCTGCTGAGAACTGTATGGGATGCGAAAAATTTTCACCTTCAGAACTAAAACTTGTATTAAAAGTATAAAATCCGTTTATCCTTTTCCCATTAACGTCTTTTATGGTATGAGGCAGGCGGCATGAGAATTCCCTGTAATCAGGTGTAATTTTTTTATATGCAATTTCTGTACAGGTGTTTAAATCGAACTCCAGATCAGCAGGGAGGTATTCACCTTCAATAATAAAGTCGGTTATTTTACCAGCAAGCGGATTAGTTGCTTCAGCTTTTGTGATAACAGGTTTAACTTCTTCTTTATCTACAACCAGCTCAACTGCAAATTGAAAATCAGGCTTTCCTGAAGAAGAAAATTTAATAAAACCCGACATTAAACCCTTTACGTTTATCATATCGCATGAAAACTGCTGTTCATCAGGGTCTCTTTTTATCCACTCTATTTTTTTACAACCAGGAAGTGTAACACTCAAATCATCAAAAAGACTTTCTCCTTTAATAGTAAATATTTGGTTTGTGCCCGCCTGAACAACCAGAGGGGAAAATGAATGGATGGCAGAAGGGCTGTAAGTTAACCTGTAAGGTACTTTGCCATTATATTTTGCCCAATGGTTATTAGGGTCATATATTAGGGTGGCAGAAGTATAAGGGCTATCTGCAATAGACATATTTGTATAATTTTCTGCGCCAATAAGAGGCTCAGGGTTTTTAGCGTTATTTTCCTTATCCCTCATTTCAAAATGAAGATGAGAGCCAACATTAACGCCGTCAAAAGCATAACATTCTGCACCTTGTGTATTACCTGTATTGCCCAATAGTCCAAGAATCTGACCCTGTCTGACACTATCGCCTTCTTTGATGGCAAGGCTTCCATCAATCATGTGGGCGTATCGTAATATGGAATTATCATCATTTTTAACATAAACATGAACACCATAGCCCTCTTTTAGTTTATACTGAATAGGATTAATTGCCTTAATAGCCACTCCACTTTTTGCCGCAAGTATCGGTGCGCCATATGAATCACAACGATCTGCTGTGTCATAAGCGCGAAAATCCAAAGAATAATAATAGTCACCCTGATGCGTAGCACTGCCACCATAACCATTTGTTACATAAACTCTGCCCTTAGGAAAAGGAAGAACATTATCTTCAGCAGAAGAAATATTAATAAAAAGAAAGAATAAAAATGTTATAATTAACAATTTTTTCATTGATCTCGGAAATTAAATCCATCTAAGACATCCATTAATAAATTGCATTCAGGATAAGGTATGCCACTTTGGCTAATAGAATAGATTCCATCATTTCCCTGAATCCAAATAGAATGTTGGACACCAAATGCCTCATGTTCATATGTAATGATGTAGACCTCCTTAGTGTTATATTCTAACGGCTTGATTTCATATCTAACAACCTCAGACATAGGATCAGATTCATATTCTTGTTTATCTTTTTTAAATGCAGTCATTACATTTTCACCCGGCGTTTTTGCTACGGCAACATTACAGCCATCTTTATTAGAAATATAAACCAGTCCTTTTTCAATTTCTCTTGTGTAAACATCCAATTCTGGATTTAAAGTTAAGGTATATCCATCTTTTTTCGCGTCTACAAATATCTTTCCGTCATCAGTTTTACTGATTTCCACATCTTCCTTAGGCGCAGGAGCCAGACCTGTAAAAAGAGGATCATCCATTCTCACATAAAAATCCTCAGGTTTAGGTTCAGGTGATAGGTCATAAATGTAAAGCTGAAAAATTTTTACCGCCGAAGGCGCTGCAAGTAAGGCAAGAATAATAATTATCCCTATAATAAAACGTTTTTGTGATCTTTTTTGCATATTCAATGTGATTATTTTATGAGGGGAAGGTAATTATTATTTTACCATATAATCTTATTAACTTTAAGTTCCAAACTCCAAACTCCAAGTTCCAAACCCTATCTGTCTCAGGCGGACTAATCGATTAATAGCCATCTAAAACTTCACCTGTTGAAGGATTGACCTGCCGCCACACATTATAGTCATCGGGGACTTCGGTATCGCCGGGAGGAGGGACGACATATTTACGCATATCTTCAATAATATACTCGGAAGGTTTATTGAATTCTTTCGGGCTGAATTCCAAAAGCGGTTGGCGTTCCCAAACTGTATTATTGGCTATTACGTCGCCCAATACCCTTAGTTGCTTTCTGCTTTCTCCGCTTTTGAAAGTATCTCTTGCCAAAAGCATTACCTCAAGATCGGTAACTTCTCCGTTAACATAAATGTTGCGGGCATCAATACGGACAGATGTTATATCATTATAACTGTCCCCAAGGGAATTCCCGTACCTGATATTCGCGTTGATATATACATCGCCATCGGTATAGATCCTTGACCTGCCTCCGTTAAAGACCACTTCGTCATCAATTCCCGCGTCACCGATGACGATATCTCCGCTGTTTTTCCATATAACATTATCGCCGAGTTCAACAGTGTCGGATAAGTAGGAAGGAAGTTCATTTTCTTTTACTTCGCCGAATTTTTCGCGAGTGAACATATCTTCATAATAATCCCTCGGGTTTTCCTGCCTGTCATACACGTCTCCGCGCTGTAAAAAAGGGAATTCAGCGCCTTCCGTAAGCCAGTCATCACCGGATTCCGATGTAAATGTTCCTGTTCCGTTTTTACCGAAGATCATGTACTGCGCGTTGGTTTCACCTGGCGGAGTGTAAAGCGCTGAAGGAGTAAAATAGTCGCTGACTTTAGGATTACCCAGTTCCCCATAATTAGCATACGTATAGATATCGTTTGTCAATTGGTCATTTGTGCCAATATGTCCGCCTTTTGTTTTCAGCCAGGCTGTAGATGTGTAAACAGTAATATCTGCATTATCGTTGTCTTTCAGTGGCACATTTACGGAAGTATCTCTTCGCCACTCATAAATAGGCCTTTGATCATAACAAGTTTGCGGATCTTCTTCTGAGCCGCATTCATAAGGACAGAAATCTATTTCTCCAATTTTTTCATAACGATACATATCTTCAGTAATGTTGGCGGTGACAACTGTGGATACTATTCCCATTGCTCCATTCTGGAGAGCTCTGCTTTGAGTAAAAATACTTGGTATCTGTATATATTTTATATGTTCTCCATTTTGCATGATATGTTCTCCATTTCGCATGTATAAGTTCACTTCCGAAGTGTCGCCGTATTCGTAAACCGGCGTATTGATTGTAAAAGCAAGTTTGGGCGCGTTTTCCGGCAAGGTAGTGTTTACATTAAAGACAATAGGCGAACTAAACGGCGGACAGCCATAAATATCCTCACATCCGCCGCCATAACTGTTATATGCGTAAGTGGAAGCCCCCCATATTTGAGGATAAAAATATGGGCAACCATGGAGACTAGTCCAGTTGTACCCGCCAACTGAAGATAAATCAGGAAAAGTGTTTGCCTTTTGCCTGCCTGTATATGTAAGGGTATACAAAGTTTCTGTTAGATCCGCTTCATCTGAACGGGCGGTCATGCCGTCGGCTGAGTTCAGTATAATATTGGGTTTTTGAGTGATATCCACTATAAAATCACCCTCTTCGCCTGCCAGGGCAGGATCGATTATATGGATGATCGGTTCGCGGTTTTGGACAGTGCCGGTAATTTTTCCGGAATAATTAAATCCGATATTTTCAATTTTATTAGCCCCGCCGTAATCCATGTCTACCTCAACGACCATTATTGCTATAACGAATTCATTTGGATTCAGGTCACCGAACGCGATTGAACCGCAGGAATCTTTGCATGTCGTATTTTCGGGGAGATAGGTTATAAGGTTCACATTATTCTCGGCTACACCGCCAAGGTTTTTAATAATATAACCGTATGCTATCGTATAACCTGGTCCCACTTTGTTTCCGGGCACTGGCAAGGCTTCCACTGTTACCTGTAGCGCGGGTGCGGGCTGCCCCGCAATCTTATTTTCAATCAGATTGCTTACCATTGGGATAGCGCTAAATTTATCCAGAAGGCTTGCCCATGCCACAGTAAATACTTCATCATCTAAAATATCTTTATTAACCTGATATTCCGCCTTGAAATACATCTCCGATTCCGGTTCGAGGCTATCAATCTCATATCCGACTTCGAGAGGACTTATGTTATTAATGTCTTCGATCAAAACAGGGGGCGCTGAAAGACTGTCTTTTTTGTAAGCGGAGCCCAGGACATAAGTCATATAATCGGGACTGTCCATCAGAACAATAAGGTCGTGATAAGTTATACTGCCATCATTTTTTATATGCACCTGATAGGTAACAAAACGGCCTTTTTCAATAGTATCCTGCGCATCGTTAAAATCATTTTCCTTATCGCCGATTTCAATAGACAGATCAATTTTCAAATCGTTTAAAAAAGCGCTTGCGGAAACAGAATGATGAAACAATATTATTGAAATCAGAAAAACGCCGAATCCCGCGAACAGCATTCCGCCACATCGTTTAATGAACAAAACAAGTCGGCTCATTAGTGCAAATTAAACTATAATTTCGGGGTGGCTGTGGGATGGCAATGAAAAGGAGGATATAATAAATAAATTGTTTATATTTGTCAATCGTTTCCGACTAAAATTTATACCCAACTGACTAATGAGAGCCATTGGTCAGCCTACCAAATTATAGGCAGAAGATCAGTTTACTTTTTTCCTCCGCCTTATAATTCCATAAACAATACCGCCGAGGCCTAAAACGCTGACGATGCCTATAGCACTCCATTTCATCAATTTTCTTCTGAAAAGGAGCTTAGATACTGCGGATTCCGGATCCCAGGTATATTCCTTAGCGTATTTATCTATGTCGCAGGGGATAACATGTGGGTTATTGTAGCCACCAATGGATTCATCTACAACTAATTGATCCAATTTAATCGCTTCCCTTTTTGTCATTGTTTTATTGGGTTCTAATTTTACTGCGTCTTTCCCAAAAAGATTGTTGTTTTTGGCCAAAGCGGCATATGGGGCATTGGGCAACATCGGGTCAGCGTAATCCGGCCATCTGTCCTGGCAGTCTATTTTAGCCGGCTCATATTCAAAGCCACTGAATATCATTGAAATCACTTCAAGTCTTGTGACAGGCTCTTCCGGCGCGCATTTGTTCCCGCCAATAAGCTGGAGGCCGTCTTTAAAACCCTGAAAAAATAATGGGGCAAGAGTATCTTTTATATCCAGATCACTGCATGGCCAAACAGCATCAGCAGGAATAGCCGGAATATTTATGAGATATGAAAATTCCATCATATTTCTTCTTGTCATCGCTTTGTCCAGATTAAGATTTCCGTCCGCATCACCTTTCAGCCAGCCCTCCTTCTGCCATTTTAATATCAGACCGTAATCCGGATCATCCGGCTTAAGATCGGGGAAAGGGGAGGGGGGGTCTATTTTTGTTATTATTGCTGTCTTTGTTTTAGCATCAATTACCCATATGGTTGATATATTATCATCCATATTATTAGACAGTATCTCCAGGTCATAATTTGTCTTCCAATTATATTTTTGTAAATATTGATGAAATTTATTTTTTAACCCTATAATATCACTCGAAAAAAAATATAATCCTTTATCATCCATATGGTTATATATTTCAGGATCATCCTTAAAGTCATATGACTCAAAAAAAGATTCCAGGGCATCAAGTTCATAAACAATCACATCACTCCTTTGTTCTAAATCAGAAAATACCGCAAGCATTTGACCCGTATCATTCTTCTTAAAATTGTCATAACAGAGATCGGCATTCTGATTATAATTCGGGATAATAATCTCAGTATGCTTATTTTGATGATTATACATATATAATTTCATGCATCCCCCGCTAAATATTACTGAATCCCCAGTGGATGTAAGTATTGCATCTTTTTTTACCACACCTTTTTTAAGTTCCACCCTATCTTCCCCTTTTTCAAAAACCAAATTAGTTCCATTCCACAACAGAACAGAATTTCCTTTTCTATCTATAACTTCACTAGAAGCATGGACCGGAATAATATTTACAATTTGAAAGACAAAAAATAGCAAAATGCCAATAATGAATTTGTATATGATTTTCATATCCTTTCGTGTTAGTAATTATTCAATTTAGTGATATCAAATTGGGGACCTGGGTCATATTTACCTGTGACATTATGATGACCATAAATACCATAAAAGTCATCTAATTTTTCATTATAAATCTTACGGCTCTCGGCATCATTTGGGAAAAAATAGAGTCCAACATTGCCGCTAGCTGCCTCTCCTCCATAAAAAAATTTGTTTGGTATATCATATCTTTCCTCAAGATAATGAATCAACGAAGAAAGACCTGAATACTGCTGATCACCAAAAGCCTGCCAGGTTTCATAAGATGTATTATTAAACTCTCCACCCCAGGCTAAATTATCTTTGTTATTCCACACTTTCCATACTTCGGTTTTGCAATCTATAACCTCCTCACTGTTGATATCCATTTTGCCAGCCACAAGCTCATTTTTTACTTCTGAACACATGTTTCCGGGTTTCCATTCCACGTTTTTAACATCAGTGATTTCTGTTGTATTATTGTGCGCATAGTATTTATTGTCATTTTTATTGAATTGAGCTATTCCCCAATTGGGAATCTCTATGCCAATTGTAAATGCGTTTCCATCTTTTCTTATACATTTCATGCTCTCCCTATATCCGGAATGACCAGCGGCTAAAAAATCAGGGGCAGCTTCAGCAACACTGCCTGATTTGTCTACCACGAAATGAGCGCTAGCCTCTACAATAAATGCATCCTTTTCTGCTTTTGCTGAATTTTCACTATTTCCAGCAGTAAAATGTAGTATAATCCCTTTTACCTTTGCCCTTCCGGGATCAACAGTCACCGTGGAACCTACTTTATCATAATCATTGCATGCAGTTTTAATAATATAATTTGTTTTTTCTCGTGGCCAAGAAATGTCTGACCAAAGCTGATTGGTATTTTTGTAATATGTATCCATGGCTTTCCCATTTATTTTCTCCGCATGCACCGAACTTGCTACCACAAACCCCCTATTGCCGTTATATTCCGCCGGATACCACATATAGGTCTTGTAAGTGTCCACGTATTCACCTATCACAGCATGACCGAGGACGGTAATGGGAGTGTCAGGGTCGGAAATTTCTGTCCAAGTCGGAGCGATTGGCTTATCCTCTAATTCACCTTTTTTATTTTTCACTTTTCCCATTTTCAGTACCGGAAATTGCTGTAGCCACGTACTGTCTGCGCTTGTCCTGAAACCCCTTATTTCCTCCTTCACCGCCGTCAGATATACCGCGTCGATGTTGGAAGCGGATTTTCCGTTTAACATAAGCCTTATCTGCGCACGCGCAGGCTGGTATGGCGGAACATCAATGATAAATGTCGCTGTCTCACCCGGCAGGATCTTTTTTTCCGTGAATCTGAATTTTGTATTACTAAGGATCAAACCAGGTATGTCTTCATTCCGGGAAAATCCTCTTGTCCTGCGTTCCATGTTCCTGGCCGCCAGCCATACAGTATCCGGAGTGAGGAATGTGGTTTCCTGTTTCCATTCCTTTCCGCCGGCATTCTTTACACGGACCGTGAAAGCCTGTGTGCCCGGATTCTCCGCCTTAATCCATGCAGGCGAGATGTCCGCGATATCGTAACTGCCGTCCGCAATGCTGGCAGCTTTGGTTTTATCCTCTATCATTTTCACATACTTTGCAGGATTATCTTTTATATCCTTAACCTGCTTAACCGTATCCGTACACACATTACACACATTCTCCACAGGAAGTTTTATTATTCTAAAATATGTGCTTATATCTGGGGTCGCCACTTCCTCCCTCCTTACAACAGTATTTCCCTGTGACGGATTTAAAGCATTATCCTCCGCCACCGCATCCCTGCATGCCGGTGTCATAAGCTTGTCACACGGGAAACGGCAGATAAGGTCTTTGTTATAATCCGTGTACTGGTAAAATTCCCCGTCCCCACCCTTCCTTGCTATAAGAAGACTGAACTTCGTGCCCGCGGGAATACTGCCGCACGGCTCACCGTATTCACCGGTAAGGGCTATATCTGTGCTGGCTGTGATCACCGCAGAAGGAAGGCCCTTTTCCGGAAGCACAGCCTCCTGTCCGGTTTTCGCTATTGCTTTTTTAATATTTTCTGGCGGTCTTACGGAATCAGTAAGAGGTGTGTATGGCGCCTCAGGGTCATAGACAGGCCTCTTCGGAACAGCCTGAGTCACTGGTTTCTGCGCAGGCGGCAGTTCAGGAGCCGGTGCTCCGGTATCACCATTATCCCCCCATACGGATTCATCACCCCCCTGCCTGTTATAAAGAGGGGTCTTTTCGTACACAGGCATTTTGTAAGAAGGCACACCGGCAGGTGAATTGCTGTTCCCGGCTGCTGTATTTATTGTCGCATCCGCAGTATCCGGACGCACAGGACTGTAAGCCGTAGTTATGGCGAAATACCTCGGAGTCTCACCGCGCGTCAGCGGCCTTTGTAAAAAGTGCGCCCTCTCCGCAGGCGTCCCAGCGCTTCCTAACACCTCACACCTGTTCCCGAAAAGGTCCAGCCTGTCCGCCAGTAACGCGTACTTCAGGAGTTTCTCCGCGTCCGCCGTGTTGCCTCCGTTAAGGTCTTTAATATAATTCTCCGCCCCCTTCAGGCATTTGGGCGTATATGAACCAAGTGACACAGCCTGCTTTAAAAGCCTCTGGTATCTGGAATCGCTTTCAGGAAGGATGTTCCCGTTATCCGTAATCATCATCTTAAGGGCATGAATGCGCAGTATATTCTGCGTCGGCCTGTAGGAACGCGTCCCGTCCGGATCCGCGTATCCTTTTATATAACCTTTCGAAACAGCATAGTACACATATCTGCTGAACCACGGTTCGCAGGCATCCGGATTCCCGATGTCATCCATGCATTTAGGGTCTGATTCCTTTACATCAGTGAAAGGAACCCCTCCTATACCTGTACATGCCCCCTCAGTACATCCGAAATAAGGCTTTAAAAGATCAAATATCTCGAAAGCCATGCTGAGGCTGTCTTTACTGCTCCAGTTATCCGCTGCCCCGCATTCCTCGGCAAGCCGTGTATATGCCGTGATTTTCGCGAACTCGGCGCGGTTTATAGTGTCACTGGGGCGGAAAGTGCCGGACCTTGTGTCCCCTGAGACAAAATGCTCCTGAAAAAGCCTCCGGATATGCGGATAGAAAAGGCTGTCTTCCGTCAGATCAGGGAAAACTGCCCCTGAAGCCTTTTCAGCGATGCCCGCGCATACAGAAATAACCGCTGACAGCACTATGATAGTCAGGAGGGCTTTCCTGAATATCTTCATGGGTGAGGATAATAGATACAGTTTTCAGATTGTTTTATTTTCTTCATTTATTTCTTCCCTTTCCCAATCCGCCTCATAACCCCATACACAATACCGCCCAGACCTAAAGCGCCCCCGAGACCGATAGCCCCCCATTTCATCAGTTTTCTTCTGAAAAGGAGCTTGGTCACCGGTGATTCTGGATTCCAGGTATATTCCTTAGCGTATTTATCTATGTCGCAGGGTATAGCAAGTGAGGCGCCATAACCATGTATTCCATCTTCCACGATTTTTTGTTCCAATTTTATTAGCTCCCTTTTGGTCATCGTTCTATTGGGTTCCAGTTTTATTGCTGCTTCCCCAAAAAGGCGGTTACTCTTTGCCAGAGCGGCATAAGGAGCATTGGGGAGCATCGGATCTTCATAATCCGGCCATCTGCCCTGGCAGTCAATTTTTGCCGGATTAAGTTTAAACCCATTAAAAAATATTGTAACAACTTCAAGACGTTTCATTGGTTCATCCAACTTGCATTTATTACCATCAACAGGTTGAAGCCCTCTTTGAAAAGCTATGAAAAAAAGTGGCGCAAGTGGATCTTTTATATCCATGTCACTGCATGGCCAAACAGCATCAGCAGGAATAGCGGGAATATTCATAATATATGAAGATTCGAGCATATCCTTCCTTGTCATTACTTTATCAAGTTTTAAATTCCCGTTAGCATCTCCTTTGATTGTGCCATCCTGATATTTTTTCAATATAATCGCGTAATCCGGATCATCTGGCTTGAGGTCTGGGAAGGGTGAAGTATTTATAGGATTATCAGTACCAATGGGTATTAATTTTCTTTCTTTTATATCCACTTTCCACTTTTCAGATCCTACCCCATAGCCGAGCAGGTCAGTTTCAAATGAGAAAGCTGTATCCGAGATCCATCGCATATTATCAATATCGTCGTTTATAAGACCCCATAAGGATTCCTTGTTTTTAGTCGGAATATTCCCACTAATAATTCCATTTCTAAGCTCTTCTTCAATATCAAATGGTTTTGTTTCAGTATTTTTAAGATTAAAAATCAAAACATCTAAAAATCCAGCACTTTCACTGCGTTTAACGATAGTAACATATTCCCACTTTGGGGATGGCTTAATAGCTTCAACCATCAAACCGTTATCAGGATTATCTCCTGGGTCGTTAGGGTCAATAACAGAAGATTTAACATTACCGTTTTCAAAATATTTTACCATTTTATTCCAGTGATAATCCCGTTCTTTTGTGTAAAGGAGCTTCAGTCCGTCCGGTGAAAGTAGGGCTATATCATCATCTTCCCACTTTTGTTCGATTATAGTTTTCGTACCGCCTCTGTAGTAAGTCAATCCCCCCTTTTCATAGATAATTTTAGTAACCCCTTGTTGTGCAATATTTTTAGCATGGACATCTATTGTAAAAGGGGACAATAAAATTGTAAAAAAAATAAGGCGGATAAAAAATTTGTAAATTTGTAATATCATAATTTAGTTAATTGAAGATATTAAATTAATGCATTAAGCCTAATGCTCCGATATTCAAATGGGGACCAGTGTCATATTTACCTGTGACATTATGATGACCATATAAACCATAGAAGGAATTCAATTTTTTTATTTCTTCCTTTTCCCCATCCGCCTCATGTCCCCATACACAATACCGCCCAGACCTAAAGCGCTGACGATGCTTATAATCCCTATTTTAATCATATTCTGCTTATTTTCTTCCGCTTCCTCCAGCTTTGCCTTTGCGACATCCGCCTGAAATTTCTTCAGCGCCTGCTCTTCCGGTGAGCCGGGTTTCGGCATGGCTGGCTGTGGGGTGTAGCTGGGGTATTTAGTTTCGTATGCTTTGATGGCGGAGGAGAGGGATTGGTTTATTTTAGAGGATTCTTTCGGATATTCCTTTTTAATCAGAATAGCTTTGTTAGCGTCAAACTCCAATTGTAATGTAGGCTGATTTTCTCTTTTGATGTCGTAAGTCTGGAAACTACGCACATTTACCCCATAAACAATTTTATCTTTTATATAAACATTGTTTTTATCATGAGCATATTGTGCATCATGTGACCATTGTGCCCAATCATAAACCTCAAAACTCCCCACATCTACCCCTTCTATTTTTTTTCCGTACCAGTAGACTGCATCGGGGGTTATGTTATAACCGAAGGAGAAGAAAGCGGGATATGCGTTGTCCAGAACACTGATTTTGTAATGACTCACATCCCCGCCATCAACATAATCCAGTTCTTCCTTATAAACCTGTCCTTTATCTTTGAAATAACTTATGCCGCCATTTGAGTTATCCGTATCCAAATATTCTAAGGTCTCAGCATCTCCGTTTGGTACATATGAGCCATTGATATAAACATTATTTTTATCATGTAAAACTAAATAATTACCTGCCAGTTTTTTAGTTTTAAACGTATTGGGATTTAATTTCTCTAACTTAAACCACTGAAAATAAACATTATTTTTGTCTTTTGCATATGGAAATGTTGTCGGGTCATTTGCCGCAAAAGTGTGAAGTGTCTTCGGGTCAAGATCAGGTAATAAACAATATTCATAATACACTTTCCCCTGATAAATTTTATAACTATGTAAATCCTCATCAACGATTTCAGTATTTAAACAGTCAGTCCATTCAAATGCTTTGATACTGACAGGGTTTAATATAAAAAGACTAAGCGTAATAATCAGAAATAAAAGCGGGTTTAGTATTTTTTTCATAATTTAAAAATGGAAAATAAATAATTGTTTTCATTAATTGTTAAGGCTTGGAATCCTGTCTATCTGAAACCCGGGTGACGGACACATTTTACCACTAAAGGTTTGATTATGATGAGATATAATTCCTTCAAAGGCTTTTACTTTTTTAATAAAAACACCATTAGCGCCATCAGCATTGTTATTCTGAAAATAAAAACCATATTGGTCTGCAATGTTATACGGTAAATCATACTGGAAAGTGTTTTTGGGAATCCCGTATTTTTCATTCATGTGTTTAATGAATTTATCTAGGTTATCATATTGTCCTTTTGTATAACGCTGAAAATAATCCGCAGATTTACTATCATCCATATTCTGTTCCCTATTATGACTGGGAAGGTTCCATGTTTCAAATGGATAGGTACCTCTGAAATCTGCTATTAACTGAAAATTTACCTCATCACCTTTATCCTTTTGGAACTTGTAATCAAAAGGAATTTTATTGAGAACTAAATAAAGTGCACTTAGTTCATTTTTTGGGTCGAAGTTGGAGATGATGAGGTTTTGGTACTTTTGATAAAGTTTATAAAAATATTTACCAGGGTTATCTTGATCTTCCTTTAGTTCATAAAACCTATCAAATAGCGTCTTATTATTCCTTACCTCCTTCTTTATAGCCTCACCATCCGTATTAATGCCTTTATGGTTAAATACTTCAAAGAATCCATCCTTTTCCTGAAAATAGTAATTTATCAGGCTATATTTATCACCAGATATTTCCACATAATGGTCTATATTAACCTCTTTTGACGGGTCATAATTTCCCTTCGGTTTTTTTAAATTAAAATCATTAAACACACCATCAATTACCTCCCTGTCCGTATAAGAGGTTGTATTTTTGTTTGGGTTTACCCATTCAATATTTGCCATTTCTACGGAAACTGATTGACCTTCTATTTCTCCCCCAGAATAACCATTTTTATTTCCTATTGTTCCACCGGTTTTATATTCTGGCAAATATGAAACAAATCTATCTGCAAACGTTCTGTCATCCTTATGTTCGCCAGCAAGAAAATAATTCGGAGGGTTAGGATGTCCGCCTGATATCCAAAAAGCAATCTGATATCCTGCTGTGTTATGGAGAAGGATTTTATTTATTTTAGACGTATTTAAATTTGAATATCCATCGTCGAATCTATTAAATGAATAATAACTAAAAATATAATATCCACCTTTGACCATATAAAACATTTCATCCTTCACCACCGTCCCGCTCACCGGCACCCACCCCGTCTTCACCCCTTCATTCGGTTTTTTAGGGTTGATGTAGAGTATCCTGTACCACCTGTCCGTGCGGTAATTTGTGACCATGAATGCTTTATTGACTGAGGCATTTGGGTCTGTGCCGTCATAAGGTTCGGCATCGCCAATCACTTTGACTATGAGTTCTTTAAATTTATCACCGGACTGCTGAGGAAACAGCGTATCTGTTAAATACGCCCTGTCGTATCTCTTCCGTGAAAACACCCCGCCCCAGAGCCCGTCACCTTTTGTCTCCCATCCAGGAATAACCGTATACCAGTAGTCTGTTCCGGCTGAGGGGATAGTCATGGGATTAGCTATCATCTTCTTAATATCCTTAACCGTATCCTTATACACATTCTCCACAGGAAGTTTTATTATTCTAAAATATGTGCTTATATCTGGGGTCGCCACTTCCTCCCTCCTTACAACCGTATTCCCGTGTGCCGGATTTGAAGCATTATCCTCCGCCACCGCATCCCTGCATGCAGGGGTCATAAGCTTGTCACACGGGAAACGGCAGATAAGGTCTTTGTTATAATCCGTGTACTGGTAAAATTCCCCGTCCTCACCCTTCCTTGCTATAAGCAGATTAAACTTTTCGCCTGCAGGGATACTCCCGCAATTCTCCCCGTACTCACCGGTAAGAGGTATATCCGCACTGGATGAGATTACTATATCCGGAAGGACGTTTTTTGGGATTGCGGTTACCTGCCCGGTTTTCGCTATTGCTTTTT